>Ga0209400_1002911_pt1 | contig 12726 bp, 11 predicted proteins | sample M_130807_EF_Meta_FD_187313 | JGI IMG/M metagenome (GOLD analysis project Ga0209400, IMG submission 187313) | Freshwater microbial communities from Lake Montjoie, Canada to study carbon cycling - M_130807_EF_MetaG (SPAdes) (version 2) | ecosystem: Environmental > Aquatic > Freshwater > Lake... | reverse complement strand
AATAGCACTAGCGCCATGGCAAGACGAATGAAACCCAGACCCATAGATGTTTTTAGCATTAGGAAAGCCTAGCCAAAACTCAATAAATACTAGGGCCCTGTAATGCACATGATGCGAAAGTGTTATACATAGTTAGAATTGGCAACATGCTCAAGGTTTTGCTAACGGGATTCGAGCCTTTCAACAATGCTCGACTAAATCCGAGCGAGCAACTTGTGCTTCGACTGAAACCAGATTCTGTGTCTGGGGCTCAGATACTCACAGCAGTTCTTCCAGTGGTTTATGGTGAAGCTGCAAATAACCTAATTGCTTTAGTCCAAGAACATAAGCCAGATGTTGTTATTTGCTTCGGCCAAGCCGAAGGCCGAACCACCATCACTCCAGAACGCTTTGCCGTGAACCTAAACGATGCCGCTATCTCTGATAACAAAGGCCACATCAGAATAGATCAGGCAATACATCAAGGCACCCCAACAGCATTTGAAAGCACACTGCCGGTCAAAGAATTAGTTTCAGCTCTTAGAGTTGAGGGGATTCCCGCTAGCCTCTCGCTTTCAGCTGGGACTTTTGTCTGTAATCACATCTTCTATGAGTTGCAGAACGCTTTGCAAGACAGGGACATCAAATCAGGATTTGTGCACGTGCCATTAATGAACGAACAGCAAGAAGATTTTTCTGGGCTTTTCACGATGGATATTGAACAAATGGTGCTCGCTGCTAAAACTATGGTTGCAGTTTTGGTATCTAAACCCTAGGCTTTCTGCCAACCAGAGCCCAAGTAATCGAGGCTGCGTCAATAAGTTCTTGAACTAAAGCTGCTTGACTCGGATTTAGATAACCAAAGGCAGCAACCAGCATTGCCACTATTGCAAGAGTCATACCTATTGTGCTTGCCTGCAGTGCTCTTGATCTTGCGACCTGAGAGATATCTATTGCGTGAGAGAGTCTTCTGATTGAATCTTCAACAATGACTACCGAAGCAGCTTGGCTAGCCGCTGTAGTGCCCTTAGCTCCCATAGCGATACCAACATCAGCTGCCGCCAGAGCAGGTGCATCATTGATGCCATCTCCTACCACTAACACCGAACCTGAGGTTGATTCTGTTTCTCTTTTCAGAATCTCGAGTTTCTGGGTTGGAGTGCATTCGGCAAAGTAATCAGTAACACCTAGTTCTGTGGCAATGCTTTCCACTGTTGTTTTTCTATCTCCTGAAACCATTAAGACTCTCTCGACTCCGAGCGTTTTCAAGTTGGCTACTGTCTCTATCGATTCAGAACGTAGGGGATCATCTAAACCTATGTAACCAACGATAAGTTCATCAACTGCTATCTCCATTAGTAGTGCATTAGTCAGTGTTGCCCATGGTGCCAGCGGAAGAGTTGGTTGCCCTACTTGAACTGCCTTGCCAGAAACTTTGCCGGATAGTCCATGACCGTGAACTTCCGCTACCTCTGTAGCAAGGGAAAGTGTTAGGTTTCGTTTCTTTGCTTCAGCAACAATTGCTCTTGCGACAATATTTGCACTGGTTTGCTCTAGAGATGCAGTTAGGGCAAGTACCTGATCTGGATTGACACCTTTGGCAAATATCATGTTGCTGATTCTTGGGCCACCTTCAGTTAAAGTTCCAGTTTTATCAAGTAGCACAACCTTGGCTTGAGCTAACTTCTCTATAGCAGCACCCTCTTTGATAATCACCCCTACTTTGGCAGCTCTGGATATTCCAGCCACAAGCGCTACCGGCACTGCCAAGATCAAAGGACAGGGTGTAGCGGCAACAAGAACAGCTACTGCTTGCTTGATGTCCTGAGTTATCAGATAAGTTCCTGATGCAATAAGTAGTGCGAGGGGGACAAACCTTGCGGCCCAAACATTTGCTAGTCGAACACCTTTTGATGCCTGTTCCTTAGCGCTGGCAACTAGCTTGATTAAGTTTGCGTAGGTGCTGGTCTGTGCGGTGGATGTTGAAATGATTACAACGGCACTGCCACTATTTATTACCCCGGAATTCACTTCGGTTCCGGCTTCTCGCCAAACCGGCAGTGATTCACCGGTAAGCGCTGATTCATCAAAGACTGCAGTCTCTTCCAAAGTTCCATCAACTGGAACTACTTCTCCGGATCTGACCAATAGTCTTGTTTGAATTTCAACTGCACTGATTGGCACATCAACCACTTCACCTGATGAAGATATCTGGTGAGCAAAAGACGGTGCCCGTTTCATGAGTTCATCTAGATGCTTACTTGCTTTACCTTGAGCCCAAAGCTCCAAGGCTCTGCCGCTAGCTAACATAAGCGAGATTAAACTTGCTGCAAACCATTCATTGGTTAGGCCAGTTGCTACTATTGCCAGCACAGCTAAGACATCACTGCCCAGAGCTTTCTCTTTGATGGCCGCTATTAGCAAGCGAATGCTCAGGACTAATCCAAGTGCTGCCCCCACGGACCAAGCTATGTTTGCTAAAAGTGCAGAACTAAAGTTCAAGATAACTCCAGCGACAGAGCTTGCCAAAGCAACAAGCAGAAAACTGTAGCGAGTTAGCAGAACAACCATGTTTAGATTGTCGCACTGCCAGAGGCCTAGACTTGCCCTATGACAACTATCGGGGAACAACCAACAATCACTTTTCTAGGCGCAGCTGGAACTGTAACCGGGTCTAGATTCTTGCTGAGCTGTGGCGAGACCAATGTAATGGTCGACTGCGGGCTCTTCCAAGGGCTCAAAGAGTTGAGACTAAAGAACTGGGAACCGCTAGCCATAGATGCAGCCAATATTGATGCGGTTATTTTGACCCATGCTCACCTAGATCACTGCGGTTATATTCCTAAGCTGGTGCAACAGGGTTACAGAGGAAAAATACATTCAACTAAGTTCACCGCAAAGCTTGCCGCTGTCATTCTTAGAGACTCAGCCCGTATTCAAACTGAAGATGCAAAGTATGCCGCTAAAAAGGGCTTCAGTAAGCACAATCCACCTAAGCCTCTATATGACGAGGATGATGCCGAGAAAGCTATCCAGAAATTCCAAGAAGAAGAATTCAATCAAAGAATTCAAGTTGCACAGCAAACCTTTGTAACTTTCCATCCATCCGGGCACATCCTGGGAGCAGCAACTTTAGAAGTCGAGTTCTTTGGTAAGAAACTAATGTTCTCTGGCGATCTTGGACGCAACGAGCACCCACTACTAGTCAATCCTGACAAAATCATTCCCGGTAAGTTTGATGCACTGATCACCGAATCAACCTACGGTGATCGAGAGCACGTTGCATCTTCAACGGATTTTGAAACTGTTATCAATGAAACCATCGCAGGTGGTGGATCTGTTCTAATTCCAGCTTTTGCTGTTGATAGAACTGAAATCATTCTCGTGAGAATTCGTGAACTCATGGAATCAGGAGTTATCAAAAAGGTTCCGGTCTACGCAGATTCACCAATGGCTCTCAAAGCTCTTGATTACTATCGCCAAGCCATTGACGAAGGTTCTCAAGAAATACGCGAGAACATCCGTAAGACTTGGGCTGGTAGAGATCCGTTTGACCCAGGCTCACTAGTTGAACTTGAAAGTGTTGAACAATCCAAGACGGTGAACGATCCGAGTCAACCCTGCATCATTATTTCTGCCTCAGGTATGGGAACCGGTGGTCGAGTTGTTCACCACTTAAGACAGATGCTGCCTAACTCTAAGCACACCGTGCTATTTGTGGGCTATCAAGCCATAGGCACTAGAGGTCGAGCATTAGTTGATGGTGCAGAGCAGGTGAAGATGCATGGCGAACTTGTTCCAGTTAGAGCAAGAATGGAACAGATAGCAGAGTTCTCAGTGCACGCCGACTCCAACGAGTTGATTGAGTGGCTGGCTTCAACTTCGGAAGCTCCAGGTCAGGTGTTCGTGGTGCACGGTGAAGCTGGTGCAGCTGAAGCATTTAGCGATTCAATTGTTACTAAGCTCGGTTGGAAATCTCATGCACCTAAAGACGGTGAACAAGCTGTTCTTTAACGAGAAGAGTTGTTTTCAATCTTTGGTGCTCTAAATAGCCCTACTAGGTAAGCCAAACTAAAGCCAAAGCCGACAGCAGCATAGGCATAGTCAAACCAGGTCAGAGCATCAACAGGGATAAGCAAGGTAAGAACACCTAGTCCTGCTGCGCAAAGAGTCATAACTCTCGCAGAGAATACAACTGCTGAATCCTTACCCCTTAGCGACACCGAGATCATATTTCCGGAAAGGGCTACCAGGGTTAGCCCAATCATTCGCATGGCCCAGTCAAGTTCAGCGTTTGATTGTATGCCAAGTAGTTCGTTGAATAGCGATGGGCTTACTAATAGCAGCAGTGCGCTAAAGCCAAAGACTGTTGCTCCAGTGAATAGAACCCTGCGCAGGTATTTGATGTTGTCCATACTTTGCATCATGGCAGAAAGATTGTAAAAACCCTGTTTAGTAAGCACCAACTTGTGCCAACAACTTCTAGGCTGGTGCTGTGGTGGCCAAAAGCTAACCCAAGTCAACGGCGACGAAAGATCAATGATGCGCGCATTAGCGAAACAACAAGCAGGCCCAGGCCTAGAGATGGTTGAGCGGGAGCTCCCGTCAATTGGCGAGAACGATGTTCTGATAAAAGTTCTTAGAACCGGAATATGTGGAACCGATCTTCATATTGAGAGTTGGGATCACTGGGCTCAAGAAACCCTGAAGACTCCGATTATTCCTGGCCACGAGTTTTTTGGTGAAGTAGTGGCAGTGGGATCAAGAGTTCATGAAGTTGAATTGGGCGCTATGGTATCTGGCGAAGGCCATATCGTTTGTGGACTTTGTAGGAATTGTCGAGCTGGCCGCAGGCAGATGTGCATCAAGACTTTGAGTGTTGGAATTAACCGAGATGGCGCGTTTGCCGAATATGTCTCTATTCCAGAGTCAAACGTTTGGGTTCACCACGATCCGATTGATCAAGACCTAGGTGCAATCTTTGACCCATTTGGCAATGCTGTTCACACCGCCATGGCCTTTAGCCTGGTTGGCGAGGATGTGCTCATCTCAGGAGCAGGACCGATTGGCTTGATGTCCAGTGCCGTAGCTAGGCACTTAGGAGCAAGATACATAGTTGTGACAGATGTTAGCGAACCAAGATTAGAACTAGCTAGAGCGATGGGTGCAGACATTGCGCTCAATGTTGCTGAACATCGAATCATAGAATCACAAAAAGAACTCGGCATGCGTGAAGGTTTCGATGTTGGCTTTGAAATGTCCGGACATAGCTCCGCCCTTCCTGAAATGATCGATAACCTCAACCACGGTGGTCGTGTTGCGATGCTCGGTTTACCTAGTGAGCCAATAGAAATCGACTGGTCAAAAGTTGTCACCCACATGCTGACTCTCAAAGGCATTTATGGTCGTGAAATGTATGAAAGCTGGACTGCGATGAGCTCCATGCTGAAATCTAGTTCAGTATTGCGCGAAAGAATATCTTCAGTGATTACTGATCGGTTACCAGCTCGAGATTGGCAACAAGGTTTTGATATAGCCAGAGCAGCTTCGAGTGGAAAAGTAGTTTTAGATTGGACAGCGCTCTGATGTATGAGTCATTGAAACAACAGTTAGAAGTAACTCTTGGTGAAATCAAAGTCGCTGGTTTGTATAAAAGCGAACGTGAAATTGATTCTGCTCAAGATTCCCATGTCTTATCTGCTGGCGGTGACTTACTGAACTTTTGCGCGAATAACTATTTGGGGCTTGCTAATGACCCGAGAGTTATCGATGCAGCTAAACAGGTCCTAGACGAACGTGGCTTTGGTGTTGCCAGCGTGCGCTTTATTTGCGGCACCCAAGATATCCATAAAGAACTGGAAATGGAAGTATTAAAGTTTCTAGAAACAGAAGACACTATTTTGTTTAGCTCATGCTTTGATGCTAACGGCGGAGTCTTTGAATCATTATTCAATGAACAAGACGCCATCATCAGCGATGAACTAAATCACGCAAGCATCATTGATGGAATAAGACTTTCCAAGGCAGCTAGGTTTCGTTACAAGAATCGAGACATGGCAGATCTAGAACGCTGCCTTATTGAAGCCAAGGATGCCAGACAAAGAATTATTGTCACCGATGGAGTATTTAGCATGGACGGCTACCTCGCTCCGCTAAAAGAGATCTGCGATCTTGCAGAAAAGTACGGGGCAGTGGTGATGGTTGATGATTCTCACGCTGTTGGCTTACTAGGACAAGGTGGCAAAGGGACTCCAGAATTAGCAGGGGTAGCTAGCAGAGTTGATATCTATACCGGCACATTTGGTAAAGCACTCGGTGGGGCAGCCGGAGGGTATGTTTCTGGCAGAAAAGAGATTGTTGAGCTACTTAGACAAAAAGCCAGACCCTACTTGTTCTCTAACTCGCTTGCTCCAGCAATTGTTGCCGGATCTCTGGCCGCCATCAGAATTGCAGCTGACCCTATTGAAGGAGTCAACCTAAGGCAAAGGCTGCACACCAACGCCAAGCTATTTAGAACAGAGATGGCTTCGGCAGGCTTTGATTTGCTGGAAGGAGAGCATCCAATCATCCCTGTGATGTTAGGAGATGCAGTGCTTGCCAGCAAGCTAGCCAAGTCAATGTTCAGCAATGGTGTTTATGTGACTGCTTTTAGTTTTCCTGTTGTCCCAAGGGAAAAGGCAAGAATCAGAGTCCAGCTATCTGCCTCGCACAGTGAGCAAGATATTGCGGCTTGTGTGGCGGCATTTGTGAAGGCAAGAGACGAAGTTATCATTTAGTCATGACTGAAAAAGTTCAAGGCCCTAAAAGCTACTTTCCCTGGATTGAAGCTAAGTATGGCAAGCCAATTGCACATTGGATGAAGGAACTCAAAAAAGTCAAAGACCTGAAACATCTTGAGCAGGTCGCATTTCTAGAAGAAACCCATGGCATGGGCCATGGTCACGCTAACGCAGTTGTCGCAGTCTTTCGAGCCGAAAACATTAAATGAAAATACTAAAAAGAGTTAAACCAGGCACTTGGGCTGTTGTTGGACTAATTGCATTCCTCGCCTTGGTCGGTGGACTAATTGCAAGAGAATACATTTCCAGCCTGCCAGTTCAACGAGATGTTGCCCTTGCTCTTTACAACAATAAATCAGATACTCGAAAGATCAATGAGCGAGTAGAGCTAGCGGTTCGATTAGATCTTCCAGATTCAACAGGAGTTAAATATCCAATTCAGCTTGAGGGTAGACAATCAGGAGATTGGCAAGTAATCAAGAAATTCACTTCGGAGAAACCGAAGAACACTGTCGTGTTTAGAGTTCGACCAGCAAAGTTAGGTCAAATCACTTACCGAGCTGAAGTTATGACTCCAAAAGGTGTATTGATTACTAATGAGTTGGTACTGAACGTAACCAATTGATGAGTTCTAGACCATGATGCGCATCTGCGCATGGTTCTCTTCGAATTTACGTACAAATAAGTTTTGTATAATTCAGTAATGAAGATCTCTGTTATCGGCCTTGGTTATTTAGGGGCAACACACGCGGTTGCAATGGCTAAACTTGGGCACACAGTTATCGGAATCGAACCAGTACCGGCCAAGATTGAAAGCTTAAAGTCAGGTCACGCCGGGTTTTTCGAACCTGGTCTGGATGAAGAACTGGCCATTCAGCTCGCATCCGGCAGGCTTACTTTTCAAAGCTCCCATGACGAATCATCTAGAGATGTTCAACTGCACTTCATTTGTGTTGGCACACCGCAGCTAAATGGTTCATTGGCAGCTGACACTTCATACCTGCATTCGGCTATAAAAGATTTAGCCCCATATTTGGCAGAGGATGCAGTAGTTGCGGGTAAGTCAACTGTTCCAGTTGGCACAGCAGCTGTTTTGTCAGCTGAACTAAAAACACTTACCGGGCACTCCACAGTCAACCTTGTTTGGAATCCAGAATTCCTTAGAGAAGGAACAGCACTCGAAGATTCACTTCACCCGGATCGCCTAGTAGTGGGGGCTAGCAACCAGCACTCTCAAGATGTACTTCGCGAAGTGTATGCACCGATGATTGCAGAAGGTATTCCTTTTATTGTTACCGATTTAGCAACAGCGGAGTTGGTCAAATCAGCTGCTAACGCATTCTTGGCTACCAAGATTTCATTCATCAATGCCATGGCTGAAATTGCTGAGGTTTCTGGAGCAGACGCTTCTGCGCTTGCTCACGCTATCGGTTATGACGAGCGTATTGGTAATAAGTTCCTACGTAACGGTGTTGGTTTCGGTGGTGGCTGTCTTCCTAAAGACATTCGAGCGCTTATGGCTAGAGCAGAGGAACTAGGTGTTGGGCAGTCAGTTGCCTACCTAAAAGAAATCGACAAGATTAATATCAGAAGACGTGATCGAGTAATCACTCTGCTGAGCCAGGAACTAGGTTCACTCAGCGGTAAAAAGGTTCTGGTGCTCGGAGCAGCCTTCAAGCCAGATAGTGATGATGTGAGGGACTCTCCGGCATTGGAAATTGCATTCCTAATCAATGCAGCAGGAGCAGAAGCTATAGTTCATGATCCAATTGCTCTGTCCGGTGTAAACAAGAAACACCCAGAGCTAACTACAGAAACTGATTTGCATAAAGCCTTTATTGGTGTCGACGCTGTGGTCCTAGCCACAGAATGGACTGACTATCGCAATCTCGACCCAGCTACAGTTTCAGGGGTTAGCAACAAGTTAATCATTGACGGCAGGAACGTGCTTGATGTTTCCCGTTGGCAGAATGCTGGCTTCAAGGTACTAGCCTTGGGCAAGACAATAACAAACTAAGGACAAACGATGACCACAGTGAAACACTTCATAAACGGTCAACAGGTAGCTAATTCGAGTGATCGGACAGGCGATGTCTATAACCCAGCTCTTGGCTTAGTTATCCGGGAGGTTTCTCTAGCGCAGACTCAAGATGCACAGGCAGCTATTGCTGCAGCAAGTCTTGCTTTTCCAAAGTGGCGTGACACTTCACTTACTAAGCGCCAACAAATCATGTTTATTTTCCGTGAAATATTGAATTCCCGTAAGGAAGAGTTAGCCGAAATAGTCACAGAGGAACACGGCAAGACTTTGCCGGATGCTCTGGGTGAAGTAACCAGAGGTTTGGAAGTAGTTGAATATGCAACCTCAATGGCTAGCCATCTCAAAGGCTCATACAGCGAATCTGTTTCAACTTCAATTGATGTTTACTCAATCAAACAGCCCCTCGGCGTTGTCGGCATTATCAGTCCATTTAACTTCCCAGCTATGGTGCCAATGTGGTTTTTCCCAATTGCAATAGCAGCTGGTAACACAGTTGTGCTAAAGCCTTCTGAGAAGAATCCCTCAGCTGCCATTTGGTTGGCCGAGCGGCTCAAGGAAGCTGGTTTACCCGATGGAGTCTTCAACGTCTTACAAGGTGACAAAGTTGCTGTCGATGAACTTCTAACCAACCCGCTGGTTCAAGCCATTAGTTTTGTTGGCTCAACTCCTATTGCTAAATATGTTTATGAAACCGGCACCTCGCACGGTAAGCGAGTTCAAGCTTTAGGTGGGGCAAAGAATCATATGTTGGTGTTACCAGATGCAGATCTGGATTTAGTTGCAGACTCGGCAATCAATGCCGGCTTTGGCTCAGCAGGCGAGCGCTGTATGGCTATATCGGTAGTTGTTGCAGTAGAGCCAATCGCTGATGAACTCGTTGCAAAAATTAAATCAAGAATGTTGACTCTTAAGGTAGGCGATGGCACACGCAACTGTGACATGGGGCCACTAGTTACCAAAGAACACCGAGACAAAGTATCTTCATACATCGACATCGCAATTCAAGATAAGGCAACGGTTGTTGTTGATGGTCGAGGAATTGAAGTTGACGGAGATGCTAACGGCTTCTGGCTCGGCCCAACACTCATTGACAATGTGCAGACGACTTCAAAGGTTTATAAAGATGAAATTTTTGGACCTGTGTTGGCAGTGGTAAGAGTATCAAGCTACGAAGAGGGCCTTGAACTTATAAACAATGGTGCTTACGGCAATGGAACGGCAATCTTTACAAACGATGGTGGAGCTGCAAGAAGATTCCAGAACGAAGTTGAAGTTGGGATGATTGGCGTTAATGTACCTATTCCGGTTCCAGTTGCATACTACTCTTTCGGCGGTTTCAAGAGTTCACTGTTTGGTGATACCAAAGCTCACGGCAGCCAGGGCGTTCACTTCTTCACTAGAGAAAAGACAATAACCAGTCGCTGGCTTGATCCAAGCCATGGTGGTATCAACCTAGGCTTCCCACAGAACTAGTTAGTTGGAGCTGAACCAAATCCGTTGACGCTGTAATAGCGAACATAGTCGATATCAAATGTGGCTTTTGAATAACCAGATTTAATCTGACCACCATAGTTACCACCCATTGCCAAGTTCAAGATCAAATACATCTTTGGATGAACGCCAGATGCATTCGGGCCAAAAGGCCAGTTGGTAAGACCAGTGTCTTTTTTGTTCAATACAAAACTTGGTTTGCCATCTACTAGGAAAGTTACCTCGCTTGGTAGCCACAGCATCGCGTAGGTGTGGTAATCATCAGAGAGTGCAGTAGCCAAAGTCTTGCCACCGCTCTTATATTCATGAGCTCCACCAGAATTTGCGTAGTGAGCAGCTGAAGTGGATCTGTTTGGGTTGTTACCTGCATATTCCATGATGTCTAGCTCACCCGAATTAGGCCATGGGACAGTTCTGATGTTTGTGCCCAAAGTCCAGAATGCTGGCCAGGTTCCACCACCGGCAGGCATCTTTAGTCTTGCTTCGAAGTATCCGTAACCAAAGTGTTGCTTACCGAAGGTAGTGAACTTACCGCTAGTCCAAGTCTTATTGCTGATACAAGTTGGGTCACCGGCTGGAGTCGATGAGGTGATTGTCATGATGCCTGAACCATTTTGCTTAATTGCACAGGCAGCGTATGACTGAGATTCATTATTACCCCAACCACAACCAGGCGCAGCATTACAGCCATCTCCTGTTTCAATAACCCAGTTGCTAGCTGATGGCCCACTGCCAGCTGCTTCAGAGAATTCATCTGACCAGAGCAAGGTCTTATCCAATGAATCAATAGGAACAGTAACAGTTAGTGATCTAGTCTCATCTGCAGCTGCAGCATATTCGCTATCGCCTGGGTTACTTGCAACAAAGGTGCAAGTGCCCATAGCTATGGCTTTGATGTAACTGTCATTCACAATTGTGCAAACAGCCGGTGTCAGGGATTCGAATGCAGTGACACCACCGTTTGGTAGTGCGAATAGTGGTTGATCTTCATCTCCGACTAGCATGTCTTCTGGTTGGCCTAAGAATATCGAGTTGTAGTAGAGCACAACCTTAGTTTTAGCTTTGACTGATACCCCAGCTGAAGATTTAGATCCGAATAAGCCAAAGACGCTGAAAGTATAAGTAGTTTTACTCCTCAGGTTTGTAAAGGTATAAGAAGTTGACTTAGCCGGAACTGTTTTAGTGATCTTGGTTGAACCGGTAGCTGCAACAACCTTGATAGCGGAAACTTTTCCTTTAGTAAAAGCCGCCCAAGTTAGCTTTGCGGTCTTAGTTGTTGTGACAACACTTACCTTGCTTGCTTTTGGGACAGCGGTTGCAGCACTAGCACTAATGCCAACAGCACTGATGGATAGTGCAGCCAGCAATAATGCCGAGATAACTCTCTTATTGGTTTTCAATTCTTGCCTAACTAGTAGCGGATCAGAGTGCCATAGCCATCAAGGCTTGAATAACGGATGTAGTCAACCTGCATGGTCTTGGTGTCGGTGTTGATGTCTCCAACTTTTACAACCTGATTATTGTTACCAATAATTCGGCCACCGATTGCAAGGTTTAGAATCGCGAACTGTGGCTTATTGAATTCCCAAGCGTTCTTTTTCAAATCAAGGTTCCAAGGTGGACTCTTCAGCTCTTCGGCTGTGATGGTTTTATAAACTTCGCCATCGAATGTGAAAGCAATGTAGTTAGGCTTCCATTCAAGTCCGTATACGTGCCAATCTTCCATGATGCTCTTGCCTAGGTTCTTTGATCCACCAGGCCAGTAGTTGTAACCGTGCAGCGTTCCCCAGTTAACGTTTGGTATTCCACCGTTACCTTCGTGAATGTCAATCTCACCGCAACCAGGCCAACCAATCTTTTGATAGTCAGTCCCTAGCATCCAGAATGCTGGCCAGGTTCCACCAGTTCCTGTTGATTTGATTCGTGCCTCAAGGCGACCATATAGGAAACCGATTCTGTCTTCTGTGGTTAGCTTTCCGCTAACCCATTCACAGTTCTGCGGTGGATCATATTTCTTTCCAGTTCTTGAACTAAATGAATACCAGCAATCGAAAGGTCCTGATGCATGCGGGGAAACTTTTTGATTCTTAGCTGTTATCAGAAGACCTTTACCGTCAGTGGCTCCTAACATAGGCGCAATCACACTTTGGCCCGGTAAGTAGTACTGACGTTCTAGATTTCCCCAGCCGGTAGCAACTGGAGTATTTGGGTCTTTATTGCTTCGACCGTTACCGGTCACATCGTGCCAGTCTGTGGCGTTAGGGCCACTGCCAAATTCAGAATCAAATTCATCAGCCCAGATTGGAGAGTCTGCGGTTAGTGCTGGAGCTGCGAAGTTAACGGAGTTTGCATCTAGCAATACTGAGGTGTATCCAAGTTTGGAGTAAACCACTCGAGCTGTAACACTCAAGGAATCAAATCGCTGGTCTATAGCTA
>Ga0209400_1002910_pt1 | contig 12728 bp, 12 predicted proteins | sample M_130807_EF_Meta_FD_187313 | JGI IMG/M metagenome (GOLD analysis project Ga0209400, IMG submission 187313) | Freshwater microbial communities from Lake Montjoie, Canada to study carbon cycling - M_130807_EF_MetaG (SPAdes) (version 2) | ecosystem: Environmental > Aquatic > Freshwater > Lake... | reverse complement strand
TTTATTTGTGTGCCATACGTACTGGTGGGCAACTGCTAGCAAGATCTTTGTTGGCTTGGTAGCTCAGTTGGTACGAGCGAACGACTGAAAATCGTTAGGTCGCCGGTTCGATCCCGGCCCAAGCCACATCATTTATTCAAACAAATTTTGCCCGCCAAGGGTTTATGAAAATGTAATTTTCTTGAACTGGGAAATACTCCATATCTCGAGCTACTAAATGAAAATCATATGTTTCTAGTAGTTCAATAATTTGAGGTGCGAGCGTTTGGTTTTCCCAAAATTTCTTATGCTCGACTTCGATGAAGATACTTTGGGTGCGCTCCAATACACTTCTTGCTCCCTCCAAGACTTGATAGCCAAGTCCCTCAGCGTCAATCCAAAGGCAAAAATTAGATTCATCATGAATCTCTTGGCCTAGCGCTTTATCCAAGGTAGACAGTGTAATTTCTAGATGTGAATAGGATTCAACTTTGTTTGACTTTCCCAGAAATGAGTGGGAGCCATCAATTTTATCTTTTGAATCATCAAGTAAGAAGATTCCAACTCCTGAATTATTACTTATACCCACATTATGGTAGCTAATGTCTTTCGAGGTAATAGCATCATAAAATTCCCGATAAACATGTGAGTTCGCTTCAAACGCATGGATCTTTGAGCCTGGCAACAAACTCCTCATCTGCAAACTAAATGAAGCTTCTCTTGCACCAACTTCGACGACATGCGTTGGTTGAATCTTTAACTGTAAATTGACGAAGGCTTCCCTTAGCTCCTGGAAATACATTTCTAAAGATTTCTGAACTTTACAACTTGATCTCTCATTACATTAAGGTAGGTTTGCCCACGCTCAATTTGTAAATAGAATTCAGCGGACCATTTAATTGCATCGTCACTAGAGAGTTTTCTATGCCATTCTAGTTCAGCAACGGCTTTTTTTGAATTCAACATGAGTAGATTTGCTTCTTGGCGCGAATTCGAAAATTCATACTCCACTGTTAGGTCATTTTTCAAATAAGCTAGAAAGGTTCTCACTACATTCTCTACGCTCTTTTCATCACTCTCTAAGGGACCAAAGTTCCAAACGCCATCGATTTTCTCCAAATAGGACTTTTCAAGAAGAATCAAATACCCATTAACGCAGTCTAAAACATGTTGCCATGGGCGTGTGGAATTCGGAAATCTGATTTTTAATGATGTTTTAGATTCAAGTGCACGAATGATGTCAGGAATTAGCCTATCTTCACCAATATCCCCGCCACCAATTACGTTACCGGCGCGCGCAATTGAAATAAGTTTATTCGAATGACACTTTTTCCATGATTGAATTAACAAATCAGCTGCTGCTTTTGAAGTCGAGTAGGGATCCGCTGCTCCCAGGGGGTCTGTCTCTTTGAAATGTTTACCACGATTTTCATTGAGATAAACTTTATCTGTTGTAATCATGAGGGATGCTTTAATTGAATTTGACTCTGTGACCTCATGAAGAACATTCCAGGTTCCCATTACATTTGATTCAAATGTGTCCAATGGATTCAAATAGGATTTTCTAACAATCGGTTGCGCTGCTAGATGAATTAAGGCATCGGGCTGCACCTTCTGAATGAAATCGTTGAGCTTTGTTTTGTCCCTAATATCTTCATACACTGAATGTTCAAATATCGATTCAAGTGCACATCGATCAAAAATAGAGTTGGCTTCAGGGGTAAGAGAAATGCCAGAGACTCGATGACCCTGTTCCTTCGCGAGAAGGCTAAACCAACTACCTTTAAAGCCTGTATGGCCGGTCACAAGAATATGCACAATTGAAGGATAACTTAGGTTTTAAACCAATCAAACCTAATTTGAGGGTTACCAATTCAAGGATTTGTAACAGGTTTTCCACTATTATTTGAATTATGAATGCTCGGAGAGCCCAGAATGTCCATTGAACCGGTTGTACTTCTAGCTGGCGGGCTTGGAACTCGGCTTAGGGAGGGCACTGAGAGTCGCCCAAAACCAATGCTTGAAATAGGTGGACGCCCAATTCTTTGGCACATAATGAAATACTTTGCCCATTTTGGCCATACAGAATTCATCATTTGTGCTGGGTACAAATCGGAAGTAATTGCAGACTTTTTGCTCAATTACAGGACTTACAACGAAGACTTTACCGTGACGCTGGGTACTAATGATCCCATTTTATTTGAAGATAAAGTAAATAACGAAAACTGGAAAGTGACCCTTGCCCACACGGGCGATTCTAGTGTGGGTACAGGTGGTCGCATTCTAAATGTAAAACACTTAGTGGGGGACCGTAGATTCATTTGTACGTATGGTGATGGATTGGCAGACATTGATCTAGAAAAATTGAAGAAATCCCATAATGAATCTGGTCTGATTGCAACCCTAAGCGCCATACATCCGGTAAGTCGCTACGGCATTTTGGATTTAACTCAAACGAACAAAGTTGCCTCTTTTCAAGAAAAACCTCGAGCTGAAGGGTGGGTGAATGGTGGATTTTTCATCTTCGAACCCCAAATTTTCAAGCACTTAACCCCAAAATGTATCCTTGAGCGTGAACCACTAATGCAATTGGCAAACTCAGGTCAATTAAACGCATTCCTACATGATGGATTTTGGCAATCAATGGATACTTTCAGAGAGTATGAACTCTTAAATCAGCTTTGGGAATCAGCCAATCCTCCGTGGAAAATCTGGTAACAGTGATTGAAATTCATGAGATTTATTCAGGTGGCCCTTCAATAATTAAGATGGAACCAAAAGGTGACAATCGCGGTACCTTTACACGCGTTTTTTGTATAGATGAGTTCGAAGAAGCTGATATTTTATTTAACCCCAAACAGTGCAACTTAAGTAGATCAGCCTTACCCGGGACGCTCCGCGGACTTCACTTTCAGTACAAACCAAAGTGTGAATCCAAGTATGTGAGGGTGCTTTCGGGATCGATTTTCGATGTTGTCGTTGACTTGAATCCTGGAGCAAACTTTTTGCGCGTAGAGACATTTTTTATTTCGTCTGAAGAGAATACTGGGGTCTTCGTACCGAAAGGATTTGCTCACGGCTTCCAAACACTTGAAGGTGATACTTCAGTTGAATATCTAGTTGACGAAAAATACTCTCTTCAGCATGAATCAGGACTTCGATGGAATGATCCAAGGCTGGGAATCTCTTGGCCATTGGACGTAAGTTGCATTTCGGATAGAGACAAAAATCATGACTTTCTGATTGGTGCCAATTTGTTTGAGTTAGAGAACCGATTTAGATGAGTTACGAGCTACAAATCTACTTGAGTTGTCGCAATGAAGAACGGAGCATAGAAGACGCGATTCTTTCGGTTAGAAAGGTCATCCTGGAATCATATATTTCTGCGGAAATCATTATTGTAGACAATGCGAGTGATGATGGAACAAGCGCCAAAGTGACTATGCTGTCAAGGACGGTACCTGACTTAAGATTAATCTCCTTGAGCCACAATAAGTCGTACTCTGGTTCGATTTTCGAATCTTTATCGGACGCAAAATCTGAATTTATCGTTATTCTCGACGGCGACTGTCAATTTCCGCCCACAAACATCCCTCGCCTACTGGACACATTAAAAAATTCTGATCTGGAAGTTGTCTTTTCCAATCGAACCCACCTTGAAGGCGATCTATGGCGTAAATTTGCGAGTAAGTTTTTCTTAAGAATGTTAAGGGTCACGCTTCGGTTTGATGGACCGGATATAAATGCTGGGCTTCGAGGTTTCAAAAAAACTTCAATTACCCAATTTCGAGGCATGCAAGTGGGTCGTCTCGCGAACGCGAGCCTCTGGCACCAGGCCACAAAAGCAGGTCTGAATATCGGTTATATTGACGTTGCTCCAGTGGCTAGAGTCAGTGGCACTTCTTCTATCCCATGGAAGAATCCCTTCAAATTATTTTGGGAGTCACTTATTGAAATTCGAAAGGTAAAAAGAAAAGAGTTCGAGTACATTTTTAAGGATAATACATGAAAATTTGTATGACGGGTGCCACGTCCTTCAGCGGTTACTGGTTTGCTAGGCAGTTGATTCTCCACGGACATGAATTAACAATAGTTAGATCTAGAAGTGTAAATTTTGGAGGCAAAGGAAATCTCTGGCTAGATAAATTAGAAGCGGAATCGCTCAGTTTTCGAGAAATTTCTTTGGCCCAAGAATTTGTAACCAAATTGAATATTGACGCTTTGTTATTGCATGGTAGCTTTATGGAAGACAGGCGTAGTCCGGATTTTAATGTCAACTTGGCCGTCCAAAAAACTCTCGAGGTTTCCAAATGGATTAAAACTAATTTTAACGCGGATTATGTGATTCACACTGGAACGTTTTCGGAAGAAGGAGAAGGTGTCGGTGAGAAGCCATTAAATAACTTCAACCCGTATTCGGAGTCTAAGAGTCTAATTTATAAAGAACATCAAAAAATTTTTCACGGAATCCCATTTTTAAAGTTTACAATGCCTAATCCTTTTGGACGATTTCAACAAAACAACTTATTTAGTTTCCTTGAAAAAATATGGATTACAAATGAAATCCCATTAATTTCACAACCGGATTACATTCGAGATTACGTGCCTGTAGATCTCCTAGCAATCTCCTACTCGAAGTTAGTTGATTCATTTATTGAAGGAAGACATCCCTTAAACTATTTCGCACCTAGCTACTTTGTGATGTCCAATCGTGATATGTCAAAGCTATACGCTTCAGAGATTTCTTCGCGCATCGGGAGAGATCTCGAAATTCAATTTGGCGTACAAAAAGTTTATACAGAATCAAGAGTTCGGGTTAATAAGGATTCTTTGCACCAGTTGATAGATAATTGGAGTCTTGAAAAATTCTGGGATTCCGTTGCGACTGATTTCTTAGGAGCAAATGATGCCACTAAATAGTTTCGATCGAATAGCTTTCAGTTCATACTCCTATTTCAATAAATTCATGAACATTGCGCTCGATCTTTTTCCCCCAGTACTTAGAACCTACATCCTTAGATTGTTTCTAGGCAGGCTCGGAAGTCATTCTTTAATTGATTATGGGGTGTATTTCCGATATTTGAATAAAATCCAAATCGGAAATAATGTTGAAATCAACAGGGGATGCGAGTTTTATCCATCCTATAAATTTAAAGATTCCTTTATTGTGATCGGCGATAACGCAATTGTTGGACCAAATGTGAAGTTTTACGGTGCTGGACAGAATAGACGTAGCGCCAATCTAAATCACATTTCTTCATCAATTACTATCGGCACTAATGTATACATTGGGGGTGACGTGATAATTAGGTATGGAGTAACGATTGGAGATAACGCTGTAATTGGAGCAGGGACCGTAGTCTCAAATAACATTGAAAGTGGTGCAGTCGTTGTTAGTCCAAGAATTAGAAACTTAGGTTCAGATTAAAGGTCCTTGTAATCAACCAATGCTGCAGAAATCTTGGAAAGTTCCTTTACCTTCAAATCCGGGTAGCATGGGATGTATACAGCGTGATCGTACAACCATTTGGCTGTGAAAGATTCGTTCAACCAACCATAGTTCTTTAAATTAGAAATGTTGATTAGACTTGATTGCGAACAGTCGATCCCGTACCTTGCCAAATGTCTTTGAAATCTCTTAAAGTCCTGGGGATAAACAATGTATTGCCAATAAACAGACCTTGCAGGCTTCTCGCTCTTGAGCGATGGAAAATCAAAGCCAAGCTTTGAAAACGCTTCTCCTATCTCAATTCTAGATTTATCCATTTCTGCAACCTTAGATAATCGTCGAAGTCCCAATGTTGCCTGAACGGATGTGTATCGCTGAAACCATTCGGATGGCAAAGATCTTATTGGCGAATCGGAACGATTTCCCACAAACCGGTCAAATTTATTGCTACCAAGTTTTTGCACCAAACTGATAATTGGAAATGTGAATAGGCTAAAGAGAAGTCTCCTCGTAGCTAAATTCTTAACCATACTATTAATTATCTTTGATACAAGAAATGATCTCGATGGATCTCCTAATTTCTTAATTTGATCTACGTGATACTTACTTAAATCTTCGCTATCATGAAAGAGAAACCCTCCGCCATAAGTATCAACAGTCTTGACTGCTGAGCTGCTGTAAAGAGCAACATTCCCTATTTTGGCGACTCGAATCTCATCGTACTCCCCGTTCAAGCACTGCGAAAAGTCTTCAATCACGAATGTTGGATACTTACTTAACAGGTTTTTAACTTCATTAAGATTCGGAACAATACCAAATAAATATGTCATCACATAAACAGAAGGTTTCTCTTTTAGCTTAGTTTCAAGATGTTCCAAATTTGCAAAACCACTTTCGATATCTGAATCGACGAATTCGGGTGTCATGCCTAGATCCAGAACTACGTCTATAAAAGCTTTTATTGTTATTGATGGCAATAGCACAACACTTTTCTTGGGTAGATTAAGTTGCAGTAAGGTGAAATAAAGTGCAGTTCTAGCAAAGGGGTAGGCATGACAATATTGTCTATCGATATACTTTGCAAAGTTTTTTTCGAGTTCTGCAACTTTCTTTTCGTCATGGAGTGTCCCGAAAATGGAACTCTTCAATGAGATTAAATCATCTCCTAAAGTGTGCGAGATTCGACCACGCGATATAGCCATATCTACCCCTTAGCAATTAGTGATTACTCTGCGCGTAATCCGAGCTGCGTTAATCATAGCAATACTAGCGATACTCCCAGGGTAAATCTCTGGCAGCACTGAGGCATCAATTATGTGAATGTTATTAAATCCCGATATTTGACCGAGTTGATCCGTAATTTCCCCATGTGAGATGCTAGCCCCAAAATGGTAACCTGAAAGTATTTCTCGCCTAAAAAAGAATTGGTATGGCGGTATCAAAGAACCTGATTTCAAGAAGGGCTTCCGAATCAATCTAATAATTCTCTTGAACTCTTTTCTTCGACTTTTCGATTTGATTGGAATGATTTCTATTCTATCTCGACCAGAGTTATAGAACATTTTTGCGGTAGGAACTGCTTTAGCGTAAATGATTAAGGGCACCAAATATTTAGTAGCTGCTTTGAGAATTTGACCGCGGGAAATCAGATTTGGTAATGCACCTTGTATTCTTTCCTTGTTACCCTCGCCCGGAGAATAGAGTTGAATTAGAAAGCTATTAAGTGCGTCACTTACCCAGGCCTTGGAAAGAGTAATTTTGTTTTCTACCGGTAGCACTCCCGATTGAATTGCTATTGCAGCCAAGAAATAGGTGGGAGTTTCTTTGATTACAACCTCACTTAGAATTTTAGACTCTATCAAAATTTGAGACGTTGAAAGAACTCCAGCCCCGAGAAATACCTTAGAGGCCTTTACGATACGAAATTCACTGTCAACTTTGCAGTGAATTTCTATGAAATTTTCTTGTGAAGTAAGTTTTTCGACTAGCACACCACTTCTGTAATCAATGAGGTTGGATTCAGACCATTTCTTGATCAAGTCACCGGCATACCAAATGGAGTCAACTTCACAACCTGTAAGACATTTTCCCAAATTAGTACACTTATTCTTAGAATTACTGCGGGTGTCAATAGCTAATGTAGGTTTTATACTAATTAATTCTGAGCTAAGGTTTTGAACTATCTTGAAAACTTGCTCGCCACTAGATTCTACAGATATGTCGAAAGTTGATGTATTTAATAGTTCTGAAACTAATCTAATGTCGGCTTTAATTGGTCTTATGCTTTCATGCCAATTTGAGAAATCATCCTTTAGATTGCAAGTTGCACCCCAAACTCGCGAAAAACCACCCAGACCATATGAAGCACGTACCTTGATGTCTTTGTGATAACTTAGAGGTAAACTATCTGGTTGCTGATAGGAAGATGCAGAGTTAAACCAATTCTTTTGTTTAAGATAGTTGGGCTCGAGATTCTTTTTAGATTTGAGACCGAAGTCCAAGACAACTGGTCGGATTCCATTTTCGATTAAAGAAGCTAAGCAACTTATGGCGGTAGGGCCACTTCCTATCACCACGTACTTCTCTATCTGATCAAGATTATGCACGACTTAGGACTTCCAGCGTCGACCAAGATGGTCCTCCAACAGCTTCTGATCCAAAATTGCGGAGAAGTTTGAAACGTTTCTTGGAAAGATGCGACTGGATCGATTTGCAAGGATCTGGCATGTTCTTTGGATAGGTGCAAATGATTAGAGTTGGAGCCTGCCTGTTTCTAAGCATGCCTTCTATCTGGATCAAATCCCTTCTTACTAAGAATCTAGGCCCAATGTTTGCATCAATCAAACTACCCCCAACGGTGAAACTAGAAAAAGGTAACGAACAAGCACTAGGACCAAATAAGCCTGTGGTGGCCCACAAACCCGATCCAATATGAATCGAATCCAAACATGTTGGATTAATTCTTTGTGCAAGAGCCCTGGAGTTTTCATCATAGGTATTTGCTTCGGAAATAGATGGGTTAGTGCGCGCAATCCAGCTGAATGTATTTGCAGAGACCGAGAAGATTGAAAAAACCATTACTAACGAGAAAAAGATCCTCTTGGAAAGGATTCTTCTTGAGTTTAAGGCTCTCACAAACACTGCAATACTGATTAAGCCGATTCCAAGGTAATAACGAGGATGAATAGATGTTGGAAGAATTGAGAAAATGAGGAAAAAAATTATAAGTAATACTCTGGCAAACATTGACTTTACATATATAAGGTAAGAAATTGCTAGAATGACAAATAGAAGACCAAATCCACCTAGTCTATTGTCATAAACAAACGTGCGATATATAACTTCATTTGAGGCAATGTCAGAAACAAACTTAGATGGAGATAAATCGAATGAACGAAAAAGAACGAGAACGGGTTCAAAGGGGCTTAGAAAATACTGAAAGAAAACAGCTAAGGTCATGGGAATATCAGCAAGATTTACTTGGTTTGAATAGAATCCTGTCAAATAGTTAGACACTTTGGAGTGACCAAATAAGCCGTTCTCAAAACCTGGAACCTTATACGGATAAAAAGGATTTGAAAATTCAATAACATTCCTGATGAAGACAGGGAGGGCGCCAAATATCGAACCTGCGCCTATGGTCATAGTCAACCTTAGTGATCGAATTAATTGCTCCCTATTCCTATTTTGTCTCGAATAGAAGTGTTTGAGAATAAAGTAGCTCCATAAAAGGGCAACAGGTAGAAATGATGAGGATTTGCCTCCAATTATTAAGGCGGATACAGGAAAAACGCAGAGGAATACATACTTGTCGGAATCTCTGGATAAAAGTGAATTTTCGCTGGAATTGAAAAATTGATACATAAGAACAAAAAAGGCAAAGACCCCGATACCTAGTGTAATGTCTATATATCGTGTACCTATTTGGTGAAAAACAGCAGGAATACTTATTAGAATAATGGTCGCAAGCCAAATCTTGGATTTGGTAAAATCGGAAAAAAAGTAGATTAAGAAAAGAAATGAAACACTACTAATCAAGGACCCCGCAAAGTAGTTCCCAAAAAGCACGTCGAAGTAAGCAGCTCCTAATTGAACCGTGGCCTGCTGCCATTGTGCGTATATAAAATCTGGCCAGCCGAATAACGAATAATACTTGGTCACCAATAATTCAATCGGTAAGTGATACGCACTTCCATCCCAAGTATTTTCTCCTAGGATAGATATCAGGTAAAGCACTAAAGAGATTGAAGCAAAATGCTTGACATTTATCTTTCTAAGACTTGAAAAGTATCCAGGTTTATTGGCTCTCAACATCATCAAATGAGGTCCAATAAAGATAAAGATCGCTAAAACCCAGACTAGCATTTTCATATCTTGAAATAGAAGTAGATAGCTAAACAAGAGTATTCTCGAAATCCAAATTGAATAGGCAATTAGAAACGGTAATTGTAGGTTAGAAGATTTTTTTTGCTTTAAATAATTCTGCAAAAAAGACGTCAAGAGAATAAAATCAAGAGAGGTTACAATCGCTGCGATAAGCATGTCTATAAATCTACCATCTTAGAGATGGTTATTCTGAGAGAAATACTCTTGCCAGTTTGAATGCCTTTTTTGGCTGGAATCCGATTACCGAATTTCTAATTGCAATGTAAAGAAGGAAATTCTGAGCGATAGATTTATCGAATTTCATTAAAATGCGGAACCACTTATAGTCCTCTTCGAAAGATGGCCGCCGAATAGATCGCCAAACTCCCCTTTTTACTGAAATTCCAATAATGGGCAACTGTGCAAAACTATCGTCCGCCGTATACAGCGAACTCATAAATAGTAGATCTTCCCGCTCTGCAAGCTCTTCTGAAAATTTCTGGCCAAAATATGTTTCCTTATGAAATACCAAAGTGCCAAAAGGAAGAAATCGTCGGTGGCGACGCAAACCTTTTTCTCTGTAAAGAAAATCAATAGGACTCTGGCGGCCCTCCCACCTTATTGAGTTACTATTTCCAGAATCTAGACAGAGGGAGGCTTTCAGACCGTCCCTCTTCATAAACGATAATTGAATTCCTAATCGTCCACTAACCCAAGGATCATCATCGTCAGCAAACGCTACATAATCTCCAAGAGCAAGTTCTAAACCTCGATTTCGTGCGAATGAAGCGCCTTGGCGTCCTTTTGTATCAATACACCTGATCAGTTTTTGGACATTTTTAGGCAAATCAAATTTATAAAGACTTAATGCACTACCTGAATCATTAATGACAATTATCTCGCAAATAGAATCCAAATCCGAAATTAATGATTTGAGAACGGTCTCCAAGGATTTTCTACCAACCGTTGGAATGATAATTGATACCTCATTCATTTTTTGGCGCGCAGGATTCCTCGTAAAATCTTTCTAATTTGGTACGGTAATCTCTCATAAACAAACCTAATCAAATGATTATTCCTCACTCGATTCAAATCTTTAGTTTCTGTCCAGTAGAAGGGAGTCTGGTCGTACAAATTAGAATCGTTTCTATAAAGAATTTTTAAAATTTCAATTGAACTTTCCGGAGATTCTAAGAGACGTTTTGTCAAGATTTTTTCGCGCATCATATTCTCAAAATTTGGGGTGTACTTCGCCGAGGTGCTATTACGGTGGCGACGGTAATTGTAGAGTGGTAAATCTAAGACAGAAATCTTATGACTCGATGAACAAGCTTTAGATGTCAGATAAAAGTCTTCAAAGCCTCGATCAAATTCTTCATCGAAGTTACCCAAGGCCATTAGGGCTTCTCGATTCCACATTAGGACACCAGCTGGAGGCAAGCATGCAAGAACTCCGAAATATGGAAGGTTGTCGAACTGTGGGAGCATTACTTTGCTGTATCCAAAGCTGCTAAGCCATGTTCCAACCGCGGCCAAGTTATCGGCATTCTTATGTGCGTCCAATAAACTTCTTAAGAAACTCGGATCCACAATGTCGTCGTCATCAATAAATGCAACGTACTGATTTGTTGTGGCTTCGACTCCTAATCGTCTCGCAAATCCGACTCCCTTTTGGCTACCTTTCAAAAGATCAAAAGACGTAAATTTCATTAAGATCTTTTGTATCTCGTTACCTAGTTCAGATAATTCAGGAACAATGATAATTAATTGGTGAATTATATCTTTGGAGTTTACTAATGATTCTAATGTTTCAAGTAGCATTTTTTCTGACCGAAGCAATGAGGGAATGACCACAGTTAACTGGCCGTTTCCCAAGTAGATCTCTTGGTTCTCGTCTATACCTCCAAACTCACTCAGATACCCAGGATACTTTCCTAACGGATTAATCGAAGAGTCAGAATTGTGAACAAATTGTTCCAAAAGATCAATCAGACTTTCGTAGTTATCAATATATTTGCTCTCAAGCTCCTTTTTCTCTCTCGAAAAAACTCTAAGTGGGACTCTCATTTCGAGCTTTATAAATTTACAGGTATAGTATCCAGAAAGGGTATTGTCCAAATGTAATTCTACTGAAACTATTTCGGAAGAGTACTCCCTAAGAAATCGTCTAATCATCATTCCATATAGATAAGAATGGTGTAGGACATTTTTACGACCAATTGACAACTCTCTCAAGCTGTTATCAAGAACTTTGACTCTACTCAGTGGGACTCTCTGCCTTTGGCATAGACAAAAAGATACTCCCTTAACTTTGAATAGCTCTCCTGCAGGGCAAACAGTAGAATTACTATCGAATTTTATGATAGCCACATTTTCTTCACTGATTTCAAAAGAAATATGATTAATGCTAATTTGCCTCACCATTTAAAACATTCTCGCCATCACTCAATCAAGACGAACGATCCCATTAGGAGTAACTAAGTCCACCGCAACTATCCCCGACTCACCATCGTTTTTTGACGGGTCAATAAACTCAATATCTGTGCCATTTAAACCATCAAGGATCTCTGTCTTGAACCATGAGTCTGACAGCTGCTCAGTGTCAGCAATCGTAATCTTTTCAATTGCAGCGACAGCCTTTCCATCTTGTGATGGATGATCGGCGGTTAACCATTGGATAAAGAATGGAAGTTCGCGAGAGTCGGTGATTTCATTAACTCCGATTTGCTTCCACTTAAGATCGGTGCCATCTGGTCGTGTGCGGTGACCTTCAGTTGCGGTGCGTCCAAACTTCTCTTCAACTATTGAAATATCCTCTGTTGCAAAAACCCAAGTGAGCCAGCCGCCACCTTCTTGTGCTTTCTTGCTCACAGCTTTACCCCAAGGAGTTTGCTCTGTTGCTGGGTGATCTAGTGGACATACAACTTCGATGTAT
>Ga0209400_1002909_pt1 | contig 12739 bp, 6 predicted proteins | sample M_130807_EF_Meta_FD_187313 | JGI IMG/M metagenome (GOLD analysis project Ga0209400, IMG submission 187313) | Freshwater microbial communities from Lake Montjoie, Canada to study carbon cycling - M_130807_EF_MetaG (SPAdes) (version 2) | ecosystem: Environmental > Aquatic > Freshwater > Lake... | reverse complement strand
TGCTATTTTTGGTTACAAGGTATAACTACCCCGTCAAGTTTAAGCGGCTAGCTTAAGTTCCTGATAAAATGCTTCATCGTTTGCATTTATAGTTTTTTGCTTCTACGACCGAGTTACCCCAATCCTAACGGCTTTAGCATTGCCGATTCTCCAAGTTCATACTAATCACCATGTCGAAACTGTGTCATCCCCATCAAAAGCACACATAAAACTAAGATTTCGCATAGCTGCCTTAGTCGCTTGCTATCAGCGTATGTGCTTATGGTGGAGATGCCGGGCTCTGCCCCCGGGTCCACAATGCTTTTCTGTTCTCTTCAACGAACAATACTATTTATACACTGTTCGATGATCCAAGTCAATACTTTATTTGCCCTTTTATATCTTCGACAAACCCATCATACTGCTTCATTAGTGCTGCTTTTATTTTAGCAAAATCAAGCTGCCTATCCAATTCTTCTTCAAACTCTACCCTAGAAGTATTAGACATTATATCAGTAAGATTAGTTTTAAACTCATCTACTGAAACACTGATTGTTACCGAATATACTGTACCTTTGGCTTTTCCCTTCATATCGTGATCAGTTATCATAAAGTGTATCATTTATTCACCATTTTATATTGTTTTGTTCATCCACTTCTACCCAAGTATGATCGCCCATATACTTTACTCTAGCGATATATTCAAAGTGTTCGGGAGCGCCAGTTGACCAATCTCTAGGGCCCATTATTAACAGAACTGTGCGATTTCTATTCGTATCCTGCGCTATCCAATAATAGCCACCGTGTGTAGTATTAAAGTTATACTCAGCACTATGTACCCAATCTGTAATATCTAGTCTGCGTTTTATTTGATTAGCTTGTGATTGTAATACATTTACTAGCTCCATGATACGGGTGTATTCTTGTTCGGCATACATGCGGGCAGAATTTATCATCAAGTCTTTTTTCTCGCGTACAGGTACTAGCTCAAATTTGGGAGCACTTACATCTGTAGGGTAGGGAGTGATATTTTTATTAAAGAAGGGTACAAGGGTACCTCCTACATTAATATCAAAGCTAGTTCTACCTTTAGCTAAATTACTAGGGTTTTTAGTGTCATCGTGCATTGACAATTATATCACAACTACTTTAAGGATTTTTAGCTTCTAATTGGGCTACCCGACGGCGTAATTCTTGCAGTTCTGCAACCATGTTGGCGATGATCTCAGATGACGATGCGTTCATCATTTGATGAACAGGATTCCCGTCTTTGTCTACCGCATCTTTTTCCCCATACACGCTATTTGGGGTTACTTCAGCAGCTTCGTGAGCAATAAATCCTGCGTCAGTCACACCACTACTATTCCAAATCCATCGCGATGGTTTTAACTTATCAATAAATGCGCCGCTTGTAGTCAATGGTGTAATAGTATTTTTAAGCCTGTAATCAGACGACGCAACTAGTTGCGTTTGATTGCTTGGATTAGTTACAATAAGTCCGGCGGTAGTGTTATTTCTGTAAAAATATATTTGATTTGTTGAGTTGCTTCCGGCGCCAAAAGTATTAATATATAAGCTTCCTCCGGTAGCGTATTCAGTTTCTAAAGAAATGTATCCTAATGTATTAAATGTTGTGCCTTTTGTTCCGCTATTAGTTGATGAAAAACTTGTTCTGCCAACTAAAAAGTTTAGTCCAGTATCAATTCTAGCCGCTTCCGAAGAACCCATACCAAATGCCAGTGGCAATAAAGTTGCTGTACCCGTAGTAGCTGAGTAAAGCCGTGTTACAGTAGAGTTAGCACCCATAACGACATAAGCTGAATTAGCTATATTGGAAAGGTTGAAAGTATTTAAGCTTGAACCACCTGCGGCGGTACCGTTGGGCAGAATAGGAATATCAGTTGCGGTATTTGCCGTGCTGCTTTGGAACACTGTTCTACTTGCTAATGTAGCGTTGCTAAAGTCACCAAAAATTCGCTGACCAGTACCTGAGAAAGTAGTATTACCAGTTACATTTAGCGTACCACCTATATTAGCGTTACCGGTTGAGCTTAGTGTACCAGCGATATTAGCACCAGTTCCAGTAACTACTACAATATTAGCATTACCTGCTGAACTGATGGTGACATTGCCATTGGCTGCAGGAATATTTACATTACTATTACCATTGACAATAGTAGTTCCTCCACTTACTGACACGCCGGTCAATAAGCTACCGTTACCTATAATATAATTACCAGTTATGTTACCAGTCGCACTTATGTTACCGGTAGTGTTTATGTTACCGGTGGCGGCTATTAAGCTTGGTGCGATGTTACCGGTAAATCTTGGTGTGCTGTTTGCACCAGTCAAATAATCAAACACATTGCCATTAGTATATGTTCCATTGAATGGTGCACCATTAGAGTAATAATAGCCGTCAGTTCTAATACCAGTGGTATAGACATTACCGTTAGCTACTACTAGTGAATTACCTGACAGGCCACCAGTTATTGTCCAAGTACCATTCATTGTTCCTGTAGTAGTATTTGCACCAGTAGTGATTACTTGAGTAGTTAGCGTACCAATATTAGCTGTTATTGTACTTGAACTTGCGATATTTGCATTAGCAGTAACGCTAATGTTAGTAAATGCGCCATTAGCTGCCTGAACAGAATTAACCGCTATTACATTATTGGCATTTAAGTTTCCATTAACATTAACTGTGCCAAATGTTGTTGTAGTGTTTCCACCTGCTACTGCTATAGGCACCCAATCAGCAGCGTTAGTTGTTCCATCTGCGGGGCATACATATAATAGATTGGCATTAGTGTTATACCATAATTGGCCCTGCAGCGGGTTAGCGGGAGGAGTAGCTTTGGCAAAATTTTCAGTTACATGAACAAAGTTAGTATCTAGAGTTTGTCCATATCCTGCATAGTTTCTACCGGGCAATCCTAAAGTAGTGCTAGTAGTGTTAATGGTCCCGTCAGGAATAGTTGTTAATAACTGCCCATTACTTTTTAAAATTCTATATGCCATTTAAATAACTCCGATAATATATTTACATTAAATTTATACTTGACTAGTTAGCGCCTGAATCCTAACTGTGTAATCTATTTGAATCTGCCTGTTTAAGCTTTTTTGTACTGGGTGAAATATTACATGAGTTAGCAATCTTGTAGCTTCGCCAGGATTAAGTGGACTATAATTAGCTAGTAATCCCAACTCATCAAAAATGTAGCTAGAATCTGTTTGTGTACTATTATCAAACGCAGCCTGTCCTGCAGGTTCACCATAATCTAATAAACATTGAACTAAAATATCAGTATATACTTTACCTGATGTATGTAGAACAGACATTTTGTTTCTAGTTGGGTCTAGATTAAATGCACTGGTATCATCTACTACTTTAGCGTAGGTTTGATTGTACAGAGCCGCATTTAGTCCTGTTACATTAGGAGGTAGATAGGTAATAACGCCGGTGTCTGAAACTGATGCACCACCGTTACCAAAAGCCATTTGATATATTTCCCCATATCCTCTACTACTTAGTGTATCGGCTATGGCTACTGACATATTTTCATAGTTTATAGCATTCTTTTTATCTACAAAAATTTCACCATTATTAGGATCGTATATTTTGAGAAAACCTTCAATTTTGTATGATAAAGTTATTACTGACATTAGTTATCGCCCCTGATTTGAACCAATATTTCTTTTGTGTTTGGGTCTGTAATTTTTACAGACGAAGAAAAGTAAAAACCACCAATCTCATTTGGACGAGTATTTGGTTCTGTTTGCTCTTCTTTCGCTTGGTCACCATTGTTCTGATTAGTATTCATATATTTATTTATCTTTTAAGGGATGTCACCTTTTAAGAAATTTGCCGCTGTTGTGTCTGCTATCTGTAGAGGATCACCGATAACAGTGTTATAGATGCCAGGAATAGGATTCCAAGTTACACTATACTCTGCTTCAGGTAATAAGTTAGCCGCTAATAATCCATAAACTTCAGAATATGTAGGAGTTATTGGCTGTATGCCAGTACCATTGATTCCTCGTTGTAGCTTACCAACTGAATTAGCTCCATAATTAACTTCACTAAATGAGATATATTCACCATTGATAAACAGCAGCTTGCCCATTGTTATAGTAATAACTAAATTATTACCTTCGCTAACAAATATAGTACCCGAAATAGGTTCAGTAGGTATAATCTTAAGTACAGGAGCAGTTGATATGATTACCACCTCATAGACTCCAAATAGATACTCTCCCGATGTTTCATTGTACAGAACTACTTGACAAATTGTATTTCTATCAGCATTCAATGGAATATACATTGCTCCATCAATTGGAGCGGGAGCTACCGCATTTTGTACAACAGTATCGGTAACTCTGCTTACATCACTCATGAATATATAAGTATCATTTTTAAGCAATGGTTCAGTTAGCCAAGTGCGTGTATTTGAGTTTGCTCGGAACACTGAGGGTATACTATCTTTATTAACATTTTGTAGATAAACTAGTTCATTTGGAGTAGCTGTAGGAATCATATTAGTGATAATCACTGAATCAGTAGCAGCCATTTGAACTAAAATGCTTAAGTTATTATTTGGGTTCAAGCGCAGTGACGTTGAAGGTACACGATAACCGTTAACAGTTACCCATAATCTATCCACATTTAACTGTTCCCATTGGGTAACATTCATGCTACCTGCGTCAGTTGTTAATATAACTTCGGCCCCTGATCTTGTCTCAGACACCTTAAACTTAGTTGTATTGGGAATTGACCTTATATAATATTCTGTACCTATTACCAAGCCACCCAGAGTAGTTTCACCCGCTTTTTTGCCCTGTTCAGTGAAAAATACAGGCGTATCAACTATTAGCCCAGTAGTGTCGGGAACAATAATAGTATTATCTATGCTTGAAGTTCCTGTAGCTACAACATCAGTCAGAGTAAACATACCATCTAACCAAGTAAATCCACCACCGATATAAGTACCTGATTGTGTTACTGGGTAATTTGTAGCGTCGATAGCAGGATCATATGGTTCAGTGTATAAATCAAACTGAGTAGGACTGATTACATGAACATAATATGCGTTATTGTTTAGCTGTACTGAACCACTAGTTGAATCAATTACAACCAAATCATTTGTAACAAATTCATTATCTAATTGTGTAGTTACACGAACAGCAGGTTGTCCACCAACTGAACCTAGCATAATACCTGATGCTGTACCTGGATTGAAAGCACTACCTCCCTGTGTTTGGGATATAGTAAACTCAGTTGGGCTATCAATAGTAAGAACAAAATACACTGTACCATCAGTTAGAATATTACCAAAAGCGGTACCAAAGAACTGTATGGGTTGATTAACTATAAAATTACTAGTTGAAGCGCAAGTAATCAAGTTGCCCACTGCGGTAGAAGAATAGACTGGGGTATTAGCTAGTGGCACAGTGATAGCATTACTGATACCAACGATTGAAGAAATGATATTGCCAGTAATATCATACTGCGTGCTAAAATACTGACGATCAGTTAGATTGTATGTAGTAACTGCTATATTAGCGCCAAGTAGGGGCGCAGTATTAAAGATAATAGTAGATAATTCAGCATTAATTATATAATCGGTATTCGATAAACGTAATCCATCGATTTCAACGATAGCGTTATTTGGATTAGATCCGCTAGCATAGTTGAATAGTGGGAATGTTTGTAGTGTACCTGTACCTGTGTACATTTGTGTTTCAGGTAGAGTGTATCCATATTGCTCAGGTATTGTTTGACCAAATACTGCAAATGATACATAGTCATCATATGCATTGTATATAACAGGGAATACAATTTTAGCTGATATTCCAGGGCGAGCAACCCCAGTTTCACTACCAGCTACGGCAATCGCATAGTCGGCTGTTATACAGAATGCAGCACCAGTAGCGTCAGTGAGTGTTAAGATAGGTCCACCAAATGTTTCTGATATAGTAAACTCATTATCATCTACAATAGTAGCGATATAGTACACGGTGTTTGGCTCTATAACACCACCAAACATTGTTGCGCTAAAAGTAACTTTATCATTTATATCAAAGTGATTGGTAGAGGTACAAACTATTGAATTTGTGCTGCTCTTAGTTTGCGTGACAAAGCTTTGCTCTCCCAGTGTTAATCTTGTACCATTATGCACAACGATTGGATCTGTCCAAACTAATCCATTATCAGCTTGGGTAATTACTTCCATGCTACCTGTAGCTGATGTTAGAGTTAGCGTAGGTCCTGCTACACCACCAACAAGTGTATCAGAAATTGTTATTCTATCTGTAATTGCGCTTGCGGTTTTAACATAGTATGTAGTGTCTAGTGCAACGCCGCCAAACACAGCGCCTTGGAAAGTAATTGGAGCATTAAGAGTAAATGACGATACTGATAAGCATAAAATAGTGTTATCTGTTGCACTAGTTTCAATCGCTTCAACTTCGCTTGGTTCAGTACCTGGCAATACTAAGCCTGATCCATTTGTAATAGATGCAGAATAACGGCAGTCTAAATAAATTTCACTAAACTGGGTAGTTTCATTTAAGAAGAATGGAGTAGTTTGTGAATTTGAACGAACTAACTGATCTCCATTACCCACTTCATATACATCAATTCTAAGTATGTGGTTCGCTGCTAGTGGAGCAGATATTGTCACTACTTTATTAATCCAATCCACCGTATAATCATAAAGTCTTACGCTTAGTTTTGTTGTAGTATCAATATCAAATACTGATATTTGTATTGGGTTTATTACAACATCAGCAAATGAATATAGGACCTGATCAGGCTGTGCTGGAGTAATCTCAGTAGAAACTGAATTATAGCCCACATTCTGATAAACAGTAGATTCCCAATTACTACCAGGGCGAGTTTTTACAATCATTGTTAGATTGTCAGTTACTATGCCTGGTACTAATTCTTCAGGGCCATAACCAGCCGTAAATTCATCACCCTGTACTGTGTATATATTGTCATTGACTTGGGTAAAGGTGTTATCTAATAATAGTGTATCATATGGATACTCATCTGCTGGAGCAAACGCATTATCTAAGTAAGTATTATTTGGATAAACAATATTAGCTACTAACTGAGTTAGGTCTAGTCCAGGCATATTGATAGTAGGTTGATAGTAACCCACTATTCTGTCAAGTGCGTTTAATTGTCTATCCCCACTGTCCATTAATTCCCATTTACGGAAAACAAAATCATCATCATTATTACTTACTACACACTGATATACTTTGTTGTTGTAAATAACTATACTTTGAGTAGCATAGAATGGATCAGGCAATAAGCTAACATCACCTACTGTAGCCATTATACAATCGCCTGTCTCATCCGCAGTGATATCAAATACTGTACCATTGGGGAATGTTGAAATAGTTACTGTAGTTGGTGATGGTTTTGTTTTAATATAGTAAGTTTCTCCTAACACCATTCCACCAAATACATCACCAGTGAATACAACAGGGTCATTAATAGCAAAACTCACTGAACTGGTTACAGTAAGTTCATTGGTTGCAGCAGTTACCCCAGTAACTGTAGTTTGAGTGATTCCATTAAATGGGAATTGTGATCCAGGCACTGGAATAGATAATGATGAGTTGTAGTAAAGTTCACATTCATTTTCTGATATGACTTTTAAGTAATAATTTGCATTTATTCCAGCTGGTGCACCGGTACTAATGACTGTAACAACTTCACCAATTGATGATATTTCATATACTGTCATTGTTAAATCATTTGTACCTGATTCTCCACCTAATTGAGCACCATCAACCGTAATAGTATTGTTTACTGCATAACCTGTGCCTGGAGTTGCTACTTGTACGAAATATCCGCCTGCAGTGTAACCAACATTGAATGTTGGCGCTGATAATGGGTATTGAACTAGAGTGACAAAAGCAATATCATCAGATAAGAATTCTTGGGAACCTGCTACATCTTTTACAGTGATATACTGTTCCCCGGTCAACTGCATACTACCAGTGCTAGTAGATAGCGTAACTTCAGTTCCACCTATTTCATTAGAAATAGTAAATGTGTTTCCATCAATTATTGATAATATAAAGTATGTAAGATTTGGAATTATTCCACCAAATACCGCACCTGAGAATTTTATTGCCATACCTTCATAAAATCCTGCTGTAGTAGTACAATATAACCTGTTAGTAGAAGTAGTAGTGTTAGTTACACTAGTGGTTAGTGTATCGGTGCTTCTAACATAATATGTAGTGCCTGTCAATAATCCACCAATTGCGGTTTGAACTCTAAACGGCATGTTTACATACACATCCGATAATCCGCCAGTACTGATAGCTAAATATAAACCATTATTAGTACTTACTGATGCTGTAATAGTTCTTGTTAGTAAGTCACTTGTTATGCCACTAACACCAGTATATGCGTTTGATGTTGGGTAGAATGCAAATCGTTGCCCATTGATTTGACCAGGGCTGATTGGTAGACCAGCTACTAAAGTCATTTCACCAATTGCAGTACTTAATTGTACATTTTCATTTTGATTAGTTATTGTGCCATCAGTATCTGTTGCTGCCGCCACTGTAGTAAGGGTTAACGCTGCACCATTAAATTGAGTAGAAATTTGAATTTGGGTGCCATTAATTATTGACTGTACATAGTAAACTATGCCTGCTTGAATATTTCCAAAGTCTGTAACTCTAGTACCTGCAATTTGCATATTAGTAAAGATTATAGGATCATTCACAGTAAATCCATTTACGCTTTCTACAGTCACATAATTTGTTCCAGCAGTAGTTGCACTTAAAGTTGTCTCAGTGGGAGTACTGGTATAAGACATTGTAAAATTCTCTGCGTCAATAATAGTAGTAACATAGAACTTTTGATTAGCAATTACATCACCAAATATAGTTGATGCTTCACCTGTTCCAGTACCCACAGATGTTGCAGTAAATTGGACACCTATCTCATTAGCCGATGCTCCGCATAATGTAAAATCAGTAGTACCTACCTTAACTATAGTGTATCCTTGACCTATTACAAAGCTACCAGCTTGTACATTCCTTCCTGTAAAGTATATTGGTAATCCTGTGTAGAATCCTTGAGTTCCGCCTAACCCAGTAGGTAATAGTGGTACGGTAACGATATTAGTTGTTTTAGTTGTAGCAGTTGTTTTTAATATGCCTGGATAAAACAATTTAATTACTGTTTGGTTTGTGAGTGTACCTGTTATTGCTAGTAGGCCATCTAGTGGCGCAGATTCTGTAGTAAGAGTAATGGGCATGCCGCCGATTGTCTCAGATACTGAGAATTCAAGATTGTTATATATGTCGGTAACGTAATAAGTAACTCCAACACTTAGACCACCAAATGCCTCACCCTCAAACTTAATGGGCATATCTACATAAAATCCTAAAGTGGGGTTAAGTGAGTCGCCACCTATAGATGACATAACTGTAATGCGATCAGGGCTAGTAGTTGCAAACACTGTGCGTGTGCGTGATGACCAAGTATAAGTTTCTACATTTCTAACTTCTAGTATTTCAAAAGTTTGTCCTTGGGCACTGGCCAATATCTCAGATATTGGTGGGTTAGTAGATTGTAATAGTAGAGATGAGCTAGCTAACTTAGTAAGACTTAAATCCCCAGTATACTTCGAACCATAGAATTGACCAGGTTGCCATGTTTGTAGTGAAGAGTTATAAGAAGTTCTATCAAATCTAAGAGTAGTTATATTTTCACGAACAGGTTGTGATGTTGTAGTGCAACTTGCTACCGCAGTTAATGCTAATATATTATTGTCACCTGTTCCCTGAGTATACAGATTAACTCTATTATGATCTTGAATAGCATCAACATAATTAGTATAAAGTGCGATTACATTTGATGGGGTAGTTTGTAGTAAATTTACATAGTAGTAAGCACCCACTTGAAGTCCGCTAACAGGTTCAGTATCAGCACCTACATCATATCTTACTAAATCACCCGTTACTAATCCAGTAGTGGTAAGCGCAATATAGTTTAGATGAATGTCTACCCCTGTGCTAGCAAAGTTCTCTGTAAGGGCTGGTTCGATTATAATTTCGGGTAAAACTGCATATCCTGAGCCTGGATTTACTACCTGAACGCCTATGACTTTATCTACTGCCATAATAGGAGCAAGTATAGCAGCAACTCTTGGTGCAGGATAGATACTAATATCTATATATGCAGTAATCCTAGGAGGTACTGCGTAGCCTCTTCCGCTATTTATAACTAATACAGGAGGTAAATCAATGTAAATTTGTTCTCCATATATATGATTTTGGACTAGAGTATCTTTAACCCCGCGAGTCAATCCAGTTAATATATTGTATGCAGTATTAATACCAGTGTAACCAATCAATTCAGTACCTATTAATACTGTACCAGTTACTGGGAAACCAGACACATTATTTACATATAAATTATCACTTACTAAATTAAGGTATGATGCTACAGTAGTCATTGGATACTTATAAACAGTAGCTAGACTTAATCCATAATTGTTATACCATTTTGTATAGTCTGGTGATTGCCATATAGGATCAGTTGATAAAAATTCATTAATAGCGTCTGCACCACTATAAACTAACATTGGTGTAATAAACTGATCGTAGTTTGTAGAATACTTTGCAGGCAAATCAAAATCAGTTATATCGCTATTGTACAGGTCTGTGCGAGTATAGTTAAAGATAAAGTCTTTTATTACTACATGATATGGTTTGGCTTCATTTATGTACCCTGATAAAAATACTTGATTATCAGACCTAAATACTCGCAATGGTAATAGTTCGCGTATAGTATGCGCTACATCTATGAATGAAGTTTTATTCAACCATGGCATATAATTCTGCGATTCAACTGTTTCGCTTTGGATATATTCAAACAGTAATATTAGACTTTTATTTCTAAAGATTAGCAGTTCATTAGTATAAATTTCTTCATTCAATGATCTAATAATATTTCTAGTTTCTGTCGATGGGTAATAGTCATATGGCTGGGTATCAAAGAAACTATCACCAAATCCTATTCTTGCAGTAGCATAATCCCATAGTGAACTATCAAATTTAATAGTACCATTTTGTAAACCTATTCTTACCCAGTACCCTGCAGTGTTGCCAACAGGAGCTACATATCTATATGTTTCTTGACTGCCGGCGCCGTTTTCAGCCACAGTCACTATTAATCCATTTTGAGGATTGCCAATAGTACTTAGATCACTATATAGAGGAACTAGTAATGATGATTTAGTATTATCGTTATAACCAGTTGCCCACCAATTAATTGGGGTCCAGTAATCAGTTGTATCATAGAATGGTAGTATGGGGCCTGTCCAGGGGTTAGAACTGTAATATGGGCTTACTGGGTCTGTATTATATACAGGATCAGTAGACTTGTTAACTTGGTCCAGTAATCAGTTGTATCATAGAATGGTAGTATGGGGCCTGTCCAGGGGTTAGAACTGTAATATGGGCTTACTGGGTCTGTATTATATACAGGATCAGTAGACTTGTTAACTTCACCTACTTTATATAAGAATGAAAGATTTCCATTTCTTATCTCTAAGATAGGGAATTGTGCAAGTACTGTGTTTGCGTATTCAAGATAATTCTGTAGCGCCTTAAATCTATTATAAAAGAAGCTTTGGCGTGGGCGGGAAAGAATACCACTTTGTACTGGCTTTGGTAAGAATGGATCAGGAACTATTCCGCCAGCAGTATCTACACCTGATAAACTGTCTATCATTTTTAGGTATAGCGATTCAGGTTCTATGGCACTACCTACGCCTGGCAATCCTGGTAAAAAGTCGTCAGCATAATCAACTTTTATTAAATTATATGAGCTATGTGAAACATCATCATTTCTACTTGTGGCAAAGCCAATATGTAGAACTGAGTCATTTGCATTTATATAATCTCCACTGTTATACAATCCAAATATATTTGGTTGTATGGGAGCCATATAAGCGATACCAGTTGCTGTTGGTAGCCCAATATAAGATTCGCATACGGTATCGGATAGTGTTTTACCTGTCTTAGTAAAAATTATGTTGGTATTTCTAACCCAATAGTAATATACAGGAACTAGAGCACCAGTTGAGTTAGTAGTGTATTCAATACTATAAGATGTTATATCATAAGGAGTACCTGGACCACTGTAGTTAACTGGTAGTTGATCACTGGTAATCCAACTTAGTACCTGTACATTACTGCCAGGGAATACTCTACCCCACCACTTGCTGTTATAAGTAACAGAATCGTTTTGATGATAGTTAACAAATCTAGTAGTAGAAGTGTTATACCATAACTGTCCTAATTGTCGTTCGCCCCATACGATAGCACCCTGATTGTTAGCAGTAGATGAATTATAAACTGCCGGGTCAGCATTAGACACTACATCTAAGTTTTCTCTTACTACACCCAATATCTTGCCCTGTAGTGGGTCGATGTAGTCAAGATTTTCAAGCGTATTATTAGTAATGGCGCTGTATAGCTGTACATTCTGTATAGCGCCGGTATCTACTACTGGAGCAGAGTAACGATATGTTGCCCAGTTCTGTACACCAGTGCTATTATCATAAACAACAACTTGTCCATTGGTAGTGCCGGGTCTAAACCCAGGGGTGCCTATCACCACATTGTTACTATTAAAGTCTAATGCGGTACCATAATATGGTTGTGCGCCATAATCTTCATTTAGAGCATTTACACTTTGAGCGTAAACGAATTT
>Ga0209400_1002907_pt1 | contig 12740 bp, 8 predicted proteins | sample M_130807_EF_Meta_FD_187313 | JGI IMG/M metagenome (GOLD analysis project Ga0209400, IMG submission 187313) | Freshwater microbial communities from Lake Montjoie, Canada to study carbon cycling - M_130807_EF_MetaG (SPAdes) (version 2) | ecosystem: Environmental > Aquatic > Freshwater > Lake... | reverse complement strand
CGTGCTGATGGTGGACCGGCAGTTGGCCCCCATGGCGCTGACTGCTGGGCGCGACCACACCTGGGCCAGCCTGCAGCAAAAGCACCAAAACGCGGTCGTGCCCTGCGAGTGGGTGGACGCTACCCATCCCAGCTATACGCTATACACCAGCGGCACCACCGGCAAGCCCAAAGGCGTGCAGCGCGACACCGGCGGCTATGCGGTGGCACTGGCCGCTAGCATGGAAACCATTTTTTGCGGTAAACCGGGCGAAACCTATTTCTGCACCAGCGACATCGGCTGGGTGGTCGGGCACAGCTACATCATTTATGGCCCCTTGCTGGCGGGCATGGCCACGATTCTTTATGAAGGCCTGCCCATCCGCCCAGACGGTGGTATTTGGTGGAGCCTGGTAGAAAAGTACCAAGTGACCGTCATGTTCAGTGCGCCCACCGCGATCCGGGTACTCAAAAAACAGGACCCCGCGCTGCTCACGCGCTACGACTTGAGCAGCCTGCGCGCGCTGTTTTTGGCTGGCGAACCGTTGGACGAGCCCACGGCCACCTGGATTAGCCAAGGCCTGGGCAAGGCCATCATCGACAACTACTGGCAGACGGAAAGCGGCTGGCCCATCCTCACCATCGCCAACGGCGTAGAAAAAGCCGCTAGCAAGTTTGGCAGCCCCGGCGTGGCGATGTACGGCTACGACGCCAAACTGCTCGATGAGTCCACTGGCCAGGAGTTGCTGGGCGCCGACCAAAAAGGTGTGCTCACCATCGAAGGCCCACTGCCTCCGGGCTGCATGCAAACGGTCTGGAAAGACGATGCCCGCTTCGTCAAAACCTACTGGGAAAGCATCCCCGGTAAATTGGTTTACAACACCTTTGACTGGGCTACGCGCGACAAAGATGGCTACTACTTCATTTTGGGGCGCACCGACGACGTGATCAACGTGGCCGGTCACCGCCTAGGTACCCGCGAGATCGAAGAATGCATCGCCGGCCACCCCAATATCTCCGAAGTGGCGGTCGTCGGCGTGGCCGACAATCTCAAGGGCCAGGTGGCCATGGCGTTTGCCATCGTGAAAGACACCAGCGGTTTGGTGGATGATGCATCGCGTTTTGCCCTGGAAGGCGAGGTCATGAAACTGGTGGACCAGTCGATTGGCGCCATTGGCCGCCCGGCCCGGGTGCGTTTTGTCACTCTGCTGCCCAAAACGCGCAGCGGCAAGTTGCTGCGCCGCGCGATTCAGGCGGTGTGCGAGGGGCGCGATCCAGGCGACCTCACCACCATGGAAGACCCTTCAGCCTTGCAACAAATCAAGGACATGGTCTAGGGTAGCTGCAATCGATCGGCCCCAAGGGGCGGGTGGCCCGAACGACCGGGCCGGGTTTCGATGGCAGAATACGCTCCGTTACCAAGGCGCTTGCCGCCAAAGTCGCATCCGCCATCCGGTCAAGCCGTACAGCGGAAGGTCTATTAACCAGCTTATGTTTCCCTGGAGGGAAACGGAGGTCAGCGAAAAATGAGTACGACACCGTCCGTCTACAGCGCCTATTTGGGCAACACTTTTCTCTTCGGTGGCAATGCGCCCTATGTCGAGGAAATGTACGAAAACTACCTCGACAACCCCGGAAGCGTCCCCGACACCTGGCGCGACTACTTCGACGCTTTGCAACATGTGCCCGCCGCCGATGGCAGCAATGCCCGTGATGTGGCCCACCTGCCGGTGGTCAATGCCTTTGCCCAGCGCGCCAAGTCAGGTGGCACCCGGGTGGTGTTGGCCAGTGCCGACGCCGAGATGGGGCGCAAGCGCACCGCCGCGCAGCAACTGATAGCCGCCTACCGTAACGTCGGCCAGCGCTGGGCCGATCTGGACCCGCTCAAGCGGACCGCCCGTCCGGCGATCTCGGACCTGGACCCCGCGTTTTACGGCTTTGGTGATGCCGATCAGGAAACCGTTTTTGACACTAGCAACACTTTTTTCGGCAAGAACACCATGTCCTTGCGCGAGTTGCTCAATGCCTTGCGTGAGACCTACTGCGGCACCGTGGGCGCCGAGTTCATGTACGCGACCGACCAGGACGAGAAACGCTGGTGGCAGCAAAAGTTAGAGAGCGTGCGCAGCAAACCCAATTTCAATGCCGAGAAGAAAAAGCACATCCTGGGCCGCCTCACCGCTGCCGAGGGCTTAGAGCGCTTTTTGCACACCAAGTACGTCGGCCAAAAGCGCTTCTCGCTGGAGGGCGGCGAGAGCTTTATCGCGGCGATGGACGAGCTGATCCAGTCCGCCGGCGCCCAAGGCGTGCAGGAGATTGTGATCGGTATGGCCCACCGCGGGCGCCTGAACGTGCTGGTTAACACCATGGGCAAGCAGCCCAAAGACTTGTTTGCCGAGTTTGACCATACCGCGCCCGAAGAACTCACGGCGGGTGACGTGAAATACCACCAAGGCTTTAGCTCGGACGTCAGCACCCCTGGCGGCCCGGTGCATTTGTCGCTGGCCTTTAACCCCTCGCATTTGGAGATCGTCAACCCGGTCGTGCAAGGTTCTGTGCGCGCGCGCATGGACCGCCGCTCCGACCCGCAGGGCAAGCAAGTGCTGCCGGTGCTGGTGCACGGCGACGCCGCCTTTGGCGGCCAGGGCGTCAACCAAGAGACTTTGGCGCTGGCCCAAACCCGTGGTTACACCACGGGCGGCACGGTGCATATCATCATCAACAACCAAATCGGCTTTACCACCTCGGACCCGCGCGATATGCGTTCCAGCGCGTTTTGTACCGACATCGTCAAGATGGTCGAGGCGCCGGTGCTGCACGTCAACTCGGACGATCCCGAGGCGGTGGTGCTGGCCACCCAGTTCGCGCTGGAATACCGCATGAAGTTCCGCAAGGACATCGTGGTGGACATTATTTGTTTTCGCAAACTGGGCCATAACGAGCAGGACACCCCGAGCCTGACGCAGCCCTTGATGTACAAAAAAATAAGCGCCCATCCCGGCACCCGCAAACTCTTTGCCGACAAACTGGCCGCCCAAGGCCTGGGCGAGGGCTTGGGCGACGAGATGGTCAAAGCCTACCGCGCCGCGCTGGACGAAGGCCGCCACACCTCAGACCCGGTGCTGACCAATTTCAAGACCAAATTCACCGTTGATTGGGCGCCTTTCCTGGGCAAAAAGTGGACCGACGTGGGCGATACCGCGCTGCCGATGTCCGAATGGAAGCGTCTGGCCGAGCGCATGACCAAGATTCCAGACAGCGTCACGCCCCATCAACTTGTGCGCAAGGTCTACGACGACCGCGCCGCCATGGGCCGGGGCGAGATTCCGGTGGACTGGGGCATGGGCGAGCACATGGCGTTTGCCTCACTGGTGGCCAGCGGTTACCCGGTGCGACTCTCTGGTGAAGACAGCGGCCGAGGTACCTTTACTCACCGCCATGCTGTTATTCACGACCAGAACCGCGAAAAATGGGACGTTGGCACCTACGTTCCGCTGCAAAACGTGGCTGATAACCAAGCCCCGTTTGTCGTAATCGACTCCATTCTTTCGGAGGAGGCGGTGCTCGGCTTTGAGTATGGCTACGCCTCCAACGACCCCAACACCATGGTGATTTGGGAGGCGCAGTTTGGCGACTTTGCCAATGGCGCGCAGGTGGTGATTGACCAGTTCATCGCCTCGGGCGAAGTCAAGTGGGGCCGTGTAAATGGTCTGACGCTGATGCTGCCGCACGGCTACGAAGGCCAGGGGCCGGAGCACAGTTCGGCGCGCTTGGAGCGCTTCATGCAATTGGCGGCCGATACCAATATGCAAATCGTGCAGCCAACCACAGCGAGCCAGATTTTTCATGTGCTGCGCCGTCAAATGGTGCGCAATGTGCGCAAACCGCTGATCATCATGACGCCCAAGTCACTGTTGCGTAACAAGGACGCCACCTCGCCGCTGAGCGAATTCACGCGTGGCGGCTTCCAAACCGTGATCGGCGAGACGGCCGAGCTCAAGGCCGACAAGGTCAAGCGCATCGTGGTCTGTTCGGGCAAGGTGTATTACGACCTGGTCAAAAAACGTACCGAACGCGGCGCGGACGACGTGGCTATTGTGCGTATCGAGCAGCTTTACCCCTTTGCCCACAAGGCGTTTGGCAACGAGATCAAAAAGTACCCTAATGCCACAGAAATCGTCTGGACGCAGGACGAGCCGCAAAACCAGGGCGCCTGGTTTTTTGTGCAGCACTACATCCACGAAAACATGGTTGACGGGCAAAAACTGGGCTATTCCGGACGCGCGGCATCGGCCTCGCCCGCAGTGGGCTATTCGCACCTGCACCAGGAACAGCAAAAAGCGCTGGTCGACGGCGCCTTTGGCAAGCTCAAGGGCGTGGTTCTGACCAAATAGTCAGCCCTGTCCGCCCCGCAACCACATTGAAAGAATCGTATGGCAATCGTAGAAGTTAAAGTCCCCCAGCTCTCTGAATCCGTGGCAGAAGCCACCATGCTGCAGTGGAAAAAGAAGGTCGGCGACAGCGTCGCGGTCGATGAAATCCTGATCGAAATCGAGACCGACAAGGTCGTTCTCGAAGTGCCGGCCCCCAGCGCTGGCGTGTTGTCCGAAATTTTGGTAGCCGATGGCGGCACGGTGACTGCCGAGCAACTGATCGCGCGCATCGATACAGACGGCAAAGTGGCGTCCAGTGCCCCAACCGCGCCCGCAGCTGTGCCGGCTGCCGCACCCGCAACGTCTGCTGCCGCACCGGCGGCGGGCGCCAAAGCCGGTGTGCAGATGCCTGCAGCGGCCAAGCTGATGGCCGATAACCATATGTCTGCCGGCTCGGTCGCCGGTACCGGCAAGGATGGCCGCGTAACCAAGGGCGATGTTTTGCAAGCTTTGCAGTCTCCCGCCACTGCAGTGGCCATCCCGACCGGCGTACCGCAAACGGCCTTGCCCCAGGTTTCTGCGCCTGCCGCCCTCAGCTTGGGCGAGCGCCCCGAGCAACGCGTGCCCATGAGCCGCCTGCGCGCGCGCGTGGCCGAGCGTCTGCTGCAGTCGCAGGCGACCAACGCCATCCTGACCACTTTCAACGAAATCAACATGGCCCCGGTCATGGAGATGCGTAAAAAGTTCCAAGACCGTTTCGAGAAAGAGCATGGCATCAAGCTAGGCTTTATGAGCTTTTTCGTCAAAGCAGCGGTCCATGCGCTCAAAAAATACCCTGTGCTCAATGCCTCGGTGGATGGCAATGACATCGTCTACCACGGCTACTTTGATATCGGCATCGCCGTGGGTTCGCCACGCGGCCTGGTGGTCCCGATTTTGCGCAACGCCGATCAAATGAGCTTTGCCGACATCGAGAAAAAGATAGCCGAATTTGGCGCCAAGGCCCGCGACGGCAAACTGGGCATGGAAGACATGACCGGTGGCACCTTCTCGATCTCTAATGGCGGCACTTTCGGCTCCATGCTGTCCACGCCCATCATCAACCCGCCCCAATCGGCGATTTTGGGCGTGCATGCGACCAAAGACCGCGCCGTCGTCGAAAACGGCCAGGTGGTCGTGCGCCCGATGAACTACTTTGCCATGAGCTATGACCACCGCATCATCGACGGCCGCGAAGCCGTACTTGGCTTGGTGGCCATGAAAGAGGCGATGGAAGACCCTTCGCGCCTGTTGTTTGACATCTAAATAGGCGCACACCATGAGCAAAGAATTTGACGTCGTCGTCATTGGCGCCGGCCCTGGCGGTTATATCGCTGCGATCCGCGCGGCCCAACTTGGTTTTAAAGTCGCTTGCATCGACGAGTGGACCAACGCCAAAGGCGGCCCTGCGCTCGGCGGCACCTGCACCAATGTGGGTTGCATCCCGTCCAAAGCGCTGCTGCAGTCCAGCGAGCACCTGGACCATGCTTTGCACCATTTCGCCGACCACGGTATCAGCGCCAAGTCGGTGACCATGGACGTGGGCCAAATGCTCGCGCGCAAAGATGCGGTCGTGCAGCAAAACAACGACGGCATCTTGTATTTGTTCAAGAAAAACAAGGTCAGCTTTTTCCACGGGCGGGGCGCGCTCGACGCCGCCCAAGGCGGTTTGCATACCGTGCAAGTTAGCGGTGCGCAGGCGGACACGTTGCGGGCCAAGCAGGTCATCATCGCTACCGGGTCGAGCGCGCGGGCTTTGCCCGGCACGCCGTTTGACGAGGTGCAGGTGCTTTCCAACGATGGCGCGTTGCGTATCGGCGCGGTTCCCAAGAAGCTAGCCCTCATCGGCTCGGGCGTGATCGGCCTGGAAATGGGCTCGGTCTGGCGTCGCTTAGGTTCGGAAGTCACGATTTTGGAAGGCCTTCCCACTTTTCTGGGCGCGGTAGACCAGCAAATCGCCAAAGAAGCCAAAAAAGCGTTTGACAAGCAGGGCCTGAAAATTGAACTGGGCGTACAAGTGCGCGAGATCACGACGGGCAAAAAAGGCGTTTCCATTGCCTACACCAACGCCAAAGGTGAGGCCCAGACCTTGGATGCCGACAAACTGATTGTGTCCATCGGCCGCGTGCCCAACACCACAGGCCTCAATGCGCAGGTGCTTGGGCTGGCGCTCGATGAGCGCGGCGCTATCGTGGTCGATGCCGATTGCAAAACCAATGTGCCCGGCGTTTGGGCCGTGGGCGACGTGGTGCGCGGCCCGATGCTGGCCCACAAGGCCGAGGAAGAGGGCGTCGCCGTGGCTGAGCGCATCGCGGGCCAGCACGGGCACGTCAACTTCAACACCATTCCTTGGGTGATTTACACCAGCCCGGAAATTGCCTGGGTGGGGCGCACCGAGCAGCAACTCAAGGCTGACGGCGTCGCCTACAAGGCGGGCACTTTCCCCTTCTTGGCCAACGGCCGCGCCCGTGCGCTAGGCGACACCACCGGGATGGTCAAGTTTTTGGCCGACGCCACCACCGACGAGATTTTGGGCGTCCACATCGTGGGCCCCATGGCCAGCGAGCTGATTTCGGAGGCGGTTGTAGCCATGGAATTTAAGGCCAGCGCCGAGGACATCGCCCGTATTTGTCACGCGCATCCATCGCTAAGCGAAGCGACCAAAGAAGCGGCTTTGGCCGTGGACAAGCGGACCTTGAACTTTTAAGGTCCGGCTACCCGGTGCCGCCCCTGCGTTTTGGCGCGGTACAGCGCGGCATCGGCCTCTTGGACCAAGACGCCAGCCTTGGATCCTTGCTGCGGGTAAGCCGTGGCCACACCGATGCTGACCGATACCCGCCCGTAGTGGCTGCCCTCGTGCGCCATTCCCAATGCAAAAACCTCTTGGCACAGGTAATTGGCAATGGTTTGGATGCCGTTGTGGTCGGTATCGGGAGCAATCAGGATAAATTCTTCACCTCCATAGCGGGCGATCAGGTCGCCGCTGCGCATCACCCCGGCCTCAAAAACCCGGGCCAGTTGGCGCAAGCATTCGTCCCCTGCGGGGTGGCCGTAGTGGTCGTTGAAGGATTTGAACCAGTCCACATCAATCAACGCAATCGACAGGGGGCGTTTATCGCGCGCTGCCCGCCCCCACTCGACCAGCAGGGTTTCGTCAAAACGGCGGCGGTTGGCCACGCCGGTCATGCCGTCCACTGTGCTTAAGGACTCCAAGCGCTGCGCCGCCAGCGCCAACGATTGGGTGCGCTGGGAGACGGTCGCCTCCAGGTCAATCTCCATTTGGCGAGCCCGTTCTAGGGCCTGGTTTTGCTGGGTGAGCAGGGCCCGCAGGGCCTGCAATTGAGTGCGCAGTTTGTCCGCTTGTTGCAGGCCCATGGCAAAGCCCAACAGCGCGACGCTCAGAATAACGCCGTTATGCCCAGGCGGGGCGAACATCAGCAGGGGGTCTGGCGCCGCACTGTCGACCAAGGTTTGACCATAGCTGACAAGCATCGGTAGCAACTCAGCAACCAGAAATGCCGCAGTCGGCCAGCCTTGGCGCAGGCTCTGGCGGGCTGTTATCAGCAGCACCGCCAGGTAACTAAGGCCTATGTAATAGGGCAACACAGGCGCGCTCAACGCCGGCCAAGCCAATAGGCACGCCAAAAGGAGGCCTGCGATCATCCATGCTTTGGCAAAGCGATCGGCAAGGCGTGCAAATTGGGCAAGATTGAGCGCGTGGCGCAGCAGTGCCATGGCCGCCAAAGATAGGCACAAACTGGACAATGGCGGCAAGATCGGTGCGGGTGCTACATCACCCAGAGGCAGCTGCGTCTGCCACTGGCCGGAGTGCAGCCCCAACCATCCCATGGCACACAGCACCAGAATGCCATACAGAGGGTAAATTTTGCGCCGCGTTACCGCCCATAGCAGCGCGGTGACGCCCAGCCCCAGCGCGCACAAGCCCATGCGCCATGCATTGCGGGCCGACCATTCCAATTGGATCGCTTGAAACTGGCTGTTGGTGAGCAGCATGGCTGAAGCGTCCGCCCCAAAAGGGCTTTGCACGCGGATCCATACCGACTGCGCCTGGCCGGGGCCTAAAGCCAAGGGCAGCGAGAAAAATGGAGCAGACAAAGGCCGGCTGTTCAGACCAGCGGCCCAGCCCGTTTTGTACTGACGCAAAGACCCGTCGGCCGATTCCACATAGGCGTCCCACTGGTCCAGCAGCGGACTGGCCATCATCAAAACCCGTTCAGTGGCAAGGTTGCCGCGATTAATGATGCGAAAGCTGAGCCAGTACGCGGCCGTGCCTGGCCCGAAATCGGCACTCCAGTTACCAGCGCCCGGGCCGCGAAATGGCAATGGCGAGGGCGCATTGCGCACCTCGTCAAAGCGCAGCACTCCTTCGGGGTCTGGCGCCCAGCGGGCGATGCTGGTGATATCGATCGGCTCGCTGCCAGCTTGTGAAAAATCGACCTCTTTGGCCTGCACTGAGAAGGGCGCAATGACCAGGACCAGAAGTACAAAACAGCATGCGAGTGCGCGCCGAAGGCGACCGGCTCCTAGGGTATGCCGCATCCAAGCTGTCAACAGACCTGTAACGCCCTTCAATTTCAAAGCCTTCCCCTTAATGATTATCAATATTTGATTTCTTATATTATTTTAAACATAAATTTCCTAGATTTAACAAAATTTGTGAAAACATCTATGGATCGCGCAATCCATCGCCCGTGGCGAACGCCGACGCGACCCAGGGCATGGTGTTAAAGTTGCCTTAACTTTCAAAGGATTACCTTGGCTACTCCCAATTACGGATACGAAAAACGCCAAAAAGAATTGGCTAAGAAGCGTAAAAAAGAGGACAAGCTCAAAAACAAGAGCGAGCGTAAATCGGGCGGCGATGAGGCGCCTGCCTCCGGCGCTGCTTGGGTGGATCAGCAACTGCCTGCGGCAACGTCAAGCCCTACGCCTACGACGCCATCCGCCCCGTCGGTTGACTAAACTAAACTGCGCGCCAGCGCTGCCATCGCGTGTGCACTGCGGCCCTCTGGCCGTAATCTCGGCGCCGATTGAAACAGGCTGAAATTGCGCTCTATGGATTGCAGGTAGACCGGGTCGTAGTGCTCGGTAAGCAAGGCTTGCACCACACTGGCCACATCACCTAGCAGGACGCTGGCTTTCCAAGCCTCGATACAGACTTTGCCTTTTTGGGCCGTGAGCGCATCCAGGCGGTTACAAAAGTGATCCGGGTTTTCTACAAAATAGCGGTAATCCTCGAGCAGCAGCGCCACACGCTCGGACAGATCGAGCTCCAGCATCAGGCATGCGCTACGGCGCATGGCATCGACCAAGGTGTTATGGATGGCGACATTGCCGACTTTTTTGCTCTCACTCTCGACAAAAACGGGGCGCGCCGGGTCAAAGCGGCGCAGTTGGTCCCACACCAGGGTGTCAAAGCGCTTTTGGCTGGGCTGCGGCTCGCCGGGAATGGCCCCCAGCACCGAGCTGCGGTGGCGCGCCAGATGCTCCAGATCCAAGACTTGCGCGCCTTCTTGCGCCAGGGCATGCAAAAGGCGGGTTTTGCCTGAGCCGGTGGTTCCACACACCACCTGAAATTGCAAGGACTGGGCTAGGCGCTCCAAGTCGATAAGCATGGCGGCGCGAAAGGCTTTGTAGCCGCCCTCGATCAGACTGACCCGAAACCCGATCTGGTCTAGCACCAGCGAAAGGGAGCCGCTGCGCTTGCCGCCGCGCCAGCAATAGGCCAGTGGCGCCCAGTCGCGCGGTTTGTCCAGCACCTCGCGCTCGATGTGGGCGGCAATATTGCGCGCCGCAATGGCGGCGCCGCGCTTCTTGGCTTCAAACGCATTGACCTGCTTGTACATCGTGCCAATGGCTTGGCGTTCCTCATCATTGAGAGTAGGCCAATTGCAGGCGCCAGGCAGGTGGTCCAGCGCGTATTCGGACTCGCTGCGCGCGTCGATCACGCTATCGAACCGGTCCCACTGCGCGATGGCGTGGTCAGCAGAAACAAGGCTCAGGCTCATGGAAGGATTTTCTTGACCTGGGGCCAGACGTTTTGCAGCAACTGCGGATGGGCAGCGGCCACGGGGTGAATGCGGTCGGCCTGAAACAGCGTGTCCGCCTGCGCAACATCGGCCACGCCCTGCAGGAAAAAGGGCAGCAAGGCGCATTTGCGTTGCTTGGCCACCTGCACATACATGGCGGCAAACTGGGCGCTGTAATCGGGGCCGTAGTTGGGGGGCACCTGCATGCCCAGCAAGAGCACTTTGGCGCCTTGGGCCTGGCAGGCTTGGACCATCGCGTCCAAATTGGCTTGCGAGGCCGAGAGGGGCAGACCGCGCAGGGCGTCATTGCCGCCTAATTCAATGATAACGGCCTGGGGCTTGTGCTGCGCCAGCAGCGGCGCCAGGCGCGAGCGCCCGCCCGAGGTGGTGTCGCCGCTGATGCTGGCGTTGACCACCTGGACCGACGAGCCCTCGGCTTTGAGCCGCTGCGCCAGCAACGCCACCCAACCGCTGCCCCGGGGCAGACCGTACTCGGCGCTCAGCGAGTCGCCTACCACCAGCAGTGTCCCATTGCCTTTGGCCTGTGTGGGCAAGCATGCAGCCCAGGCCAGCGCCAACGTGCTTGCGTTAAAGTACCTGCGATTTAGTGAAAGTGCCATGTCTGATTCAATTATCGCGGTTCAGCGCGTCTGCAAGTCGGTAACCGATTCCACCGGAACCCTCCACATCCTGCAAGACATCAATTTCTCGCTGGCCCCGCGCGAAACGGTGGCCATCGTGGGCGCCTCTGGCTCGGGCAAAAGCACCTTGCTCTCCATCATCGCCGGCCTGGACACGCCCTCTGGCGGCCAGGTGCATATTGGTGGCCAGGATCTGTTTGCCCTGGACGAGGATGCCCGGGCCGCCTTGCGGGCGCGTCAGCTCGGTTTTGTGTTCCAGAGTTTTCAGCTTTTGGGCAATCTGACGGCGCTGGAAAACGTGATGCTTCCCCTGGAATTGGCCGGTCGCAAGGATGCGCGCAAGAGCGCCACGGCCATGCTCGAGCGCGTTGGGCTGGCCCAGCGCCTTCAGGCCTACCCCAAGGTTCTAAGCGGTGGCGAGCAGCAGCGCGTGGCCTTGGCGCGTGCTTTTGTCGTGCAACCGGCACTTCTGTTGGCCGATGAGCCCACCGGCAGCCTGGACTTTGCCACGGGCGAGACCATCATGGCGCTGATGTTCGCCCTCAACCAGGAGTGGGGCACCACGCTGGTGCTGGTGACGCACGACAGGGCGATTGCGGCACGCTGCGCCCGGCGTATCACCATCGAGGCCGGGCGGATCGCCTCGGACGAGGTCCAAGGCTTGGACTAAGCCGCCGGGCAAGCTGGACCCGCCGATAATCGCCGCATGGCCGCACATCACATACTTTTTGGTTTTCACGCACTCGGTGTGCGCCTGAAAATCGCTCCGCAATCCATTGTGGAGCTGTATTTCGAACCCAACCGGCGCGACGCGCGGATGCGCCAATTTTTGGAAAAAGCCCAATCGGCCGGCGTACGCTTGATTGAGGCCGACGGCATGCGCTTGTCCAAGCTGTGCGGCAGCCATGGCCACCAGGGCGTGGCGGCGCGCACCCAGCCGCTGCCCCAGGCGCGCTCACTCGATGTTTTGCTGGAAGATTTGGAAGCGGCTCAGGCCGCGCTGCCGCCGGCCGAACGCACGCCCGCACTCTTGCTGGTGCTCGACGGCGTCACCGATCCCCACAACCTGGGCGCCTGCTTGCGCGTGGCCGACGGCGCGGGTGCGCATGCGGTGATCGCTCCGAAAGACCATGCCGCCGGCATCAACGCCACGGTGGCCAAAGTGGCCAGCGGCGCGGCCGAGACCGTGCCGTATTTCATGGTGACCAATCTGGCGCGCACGCTGATGGAGCTCAAGGAGCGCAACATCTGGATCACCGGAACCAGCGATACCGCGCCGGGCACGCTCTACCAGGCCGATTTGCGCGGCCCCACGGCCTTGGTGCTGGGCGCAGAAGGCGCCGGTATGCGCCAACTCACGGCCAAGACCTGCGACCAGTTGGTTAGCATCCCCATGCAAGGCGCGGTCGAGAGCCTCAATGTGTCGGTCGCCAGCGGAGTTTGCCTCTACGAAGCGCTGCGCCAGCGCCGCCCTATGTCCACCACCCAAGGAGCCAAGGTATGAAACGCACTCAGAATGTACAGCGCCTGCTGATGGCCGGGCTTTGCGCCAGCCTGACGCTGGCTTTGGTGTCCTGCACCCAGGAGCAGCAAAACAAAATCAGCCGCGATATTCAAAATTGGACCGGCACCAACGGCGTTTTGGAAGTCTATGCCGGG
>Ga0209400_1002906_pt1 | contig 12744 bp, 18 predicted proteins | sample M_130807_EF_Meta_FD_187313 | JGI IMG/M metagenome (GOLD analysis project Ga0209400, IMG submission 187313) | Freshwater microbial communities from Lake Montjoie, Canada to study carbon cycling - M_130807_EF_MetaG (SPAdes) (version 2) | ecosystem: Environmental > Aquatic > Freshwater > Lake... | reverse complement strand
ATAGTGATGCTAGAACATATTATCACGACGCTGGCGGTAAAATGGATTTAATGCACCTAGGTGTGTATTTTGATCCTGGAATGGAGTTTGGTAAATTTTTTCACAGATTAAATGAACACAGTTTTTACGAGTGTGAAACAGAATTTGATGCACCATTCTCGGGCCCAGGTGTGCGTATCATCAAAAGTCACGTGTTTGCTGACCATATAGATTATATCAAAGAGACCTGGCCCGATTGTCCCGTTGTGCTGGTGCACCGTGATGACGATGCTTGCCTGGGTTGGTGGGTCAAGTGCGGCCATTTTGACATAACATATCCTGACTACGCAGAATACTACAAAAACTTGCGAACCATGGCCACAATTATTCAACAACAGAATGCAGGCATTGTGGCAGCTCAGCGACAATACTCTGGTCGGAATCCATTAACAAATCATGAATTGGCCAGTCTATTAAACATTGCGCCTCCACCCGTAGAGTATACACAAGACTACGGTCAATCAAATATAAGGGTAACAGTGATATGAAAAATCAAGCAGACTATGACAGCAGTTGGCAGTGGTGTGTAGACCACAGTCGTTATCATTTTGATAATTTTAAAATTGATCGCTCTGGCGAGTGGTTTCAAGTGCTAGGACGCTTTGTGGGCAACTGGACAGACGAGGTTGCACAGGCACAAGGTAAACCTATAACTTGGGCAACACGTAAATTTTACAGCAACGACGATGACACAATTAGCCCCATGTTGGCGCAAGAAGAAAATGATCTACGCACAACAGGAGCTCCTGTCGATCTTGAACTAACCGATGCGGTATTTGATATCAGTGCATATCCTACACTAACCCGTATGAGTGAATATTTTGGTATCGAAGATGCCAAGATACGTATGCATTATCAACAACCTGGCCAGATGTTTAATCTGCACATAGACAAATTGCAAGAACGTTGCCCTGACGATCCAGAACGGGTGATACGTATGACTATTATGTTGGCTGACTGGGAGCCTGGACAATTTTATCTCTATGGCAATTACACTTATTCACATTGGAGGGCTGGCGACGTCCATATATTTGACTGGGCCGATGTTCCACACGCCACAGCCAATGCCAGTCGATCGATGCGTCCAGTATTACAAGTCACAGGTCTTAAAACAGAAAAAACTCGCCGGATGCTATCCGCAGCTGGATCCTTAGTTCGATATCCACTATGAAGAAAAAGTTGTTGATTATAACTGGTCCGCAAGGCTCGGGTAATCATGTCTGGAGTAAAATATTTGCTCTGCACTCAGTAGTTTACGGGTGGAAGGAATTAAATCAAACCTATTGGATTGGCCACGATCAAGAACCGTTTGCTGATTGTTGGCAAGACACTGATAAATTAAAAGATTTTGATTGGAGCCAAAAAGATTATTATGTAACCGGTGTTAGTTGTCCTTACATGAACAATGGTGAGCGCACGGTGCCCAATTTGATTGGCTTTGCGGCTCAGGCCATGGGTTGCGGAATTGATGTACGATTTGCCATAATTGGAAGAGATCGCAATATATTAAAATTCCAAGAAACTCGTCTGCGTGGTGAGCCCACATACAATATAGCCATAGAACAATACCAGAAGTTAGCCACATGGAATCCAGTGTATCTCAGTTACGAACTACTGCAATTATATTCCCATGACTATTTGAGGCAACTAAGTATTTTGTTGGAGTTTCCGATAGATTACAACAATGCTCACGTTGCTGAAATACTCAAAGATGACACTAACCAAAAATACTTTCAACCAGTAGAACATCATCCAACAGATGATTTAGCAAGACACTCTTCAAGGAAATGGCGATGACACAACGTATATTGATCGGCGGGGATAGCTGGGGGTGCGGCGAATGGCACTGGGACGAAAGCAAGTGGCCGATTTTATCTCATTTAGGTCTAGAACAATATCTTGTTGATGATGGATTCTCTGTTGTAAATTGTTCAAAAGGTGGATCATCTAATAAGGACGCTGTTGAACGTATTGGCCGTAAACTCAGTTCAGATACTTACGATTATGTTATATGGTTTCAAACAGACCCATTGAGAGATTTAGAACCATTACCTAAATCTACTAATATATTTGTCAATGACCAACGATTGTTAGATAGTTATAACGAAATGTTAAACTCAAATTATAAAATGTTAAATCAATTGGGCAATAAAGTTATCTGCATTGGTGGTTGCTCAAAATTAGATCCAGATATCCATAACTACGTAAATTTAATACCATTGGTTGACAGTATGATAGAATTGTTACTTCCACATATCACGGCACCAACAATATGGTCACACTGGATACCTATCAGCACCGGCAATACAATGATTCTAGAGTGGTTGCATACGCTTGACACAAGCATTGAGGAAGATTTATTAGATCGTTTGTTAGCTGATACAGAAATAAAAGATCAAATTGGCAAAGAACCTCTATTCACCCCCGACGGAGGGCATCCTAACAGAGATGGCCATCGTATTTTATTTGACATCGTCAAAGAATTTTTAGCAACAGACACTTTAAGGAAATAGCAATGACACAACGAATTTTAATCATGGGATTACCTGGCTCGGGCAAAACAACCTTGGCTGGTGCTCTTAAACGATACATAGAAACCAACGGTGATTTAGAAAAAATAAATCCAAATAGATTAATGAATTATGAAGGAATCCCTGGACCTAATTTTATGAAGATAGGTGTAGATTGGTTCAATGCCGACGATGTTCGTAGAAAATTCAATGACTGGGACTTTAGCAAAGAAGGACGTATTCGTCAAAGTATACGTATGTTGCAATTTGCATTAGAGTCACCTGGAGAATTTGTAATTTGCGACTTTGTTGCACCTTTGGTAGAAATGCGTAATAACTTTAAAGCAGACTGGACCATCTGGGTTGACACTATTCGCGAAGGTCGTTATGCTGACACCAATGCAGCTTTTGTTGAGCCTGAACAATACGACTTCCGTGTAACTGAACAAGATGCTGAAAAGTGGGCCGAGTTCATTGGCCAACACATTATTGAAAACCGTCGTCGTCCTCGATTTGATTGGAAGAAAGAAACTGTGCAGATGTTGGGTCGCTGGCAACCATGGCATGAGGGACATCGCGCACTGTTTGATCGTTTGATCGCTCGAACAGGACAAGTGGTTATTCAGATACGTGATGTTCAAGGGTGGCAAGGTAGTAATCCATTTGAAGTGGAACGAGTCAAGGCATTTATTCGCCGGGATCTAGATCCTATCTATCAAGGACAATATGAGATACAAGTAGTTCCTAACATTGTTCACATTGGTTGGGGGCGCGGAGTAGGATATACTTCAGGAGAGGAAACGTTTGATGACGCAATTACGGACATCAGTGCTACAAAGATTCGTCGAGAGCTGGGCCTTAAATAATAGCGAGACTGCCTGGCGCAGTCTTGTTAAAGCCTATTCATATCGTTGTTGCGGAACCATGACAACTATTGTGATCTCTTATGCAATAACTGGGCAGTTTATTGTGAGCTTGGGCATAGGCGCTAGTGAAATGATTGTTAAACCATTCATTTATTGGTGCCATGAACGAGTATGGTCCAGGGTAAAATGGGGAAAGACCAGCTAAATATTGATATCCAACAAGGTATTGATATTATGCAAATTACACAACAACAATTACAACAATGTATCGGCAACAATCCATACTTGGAGCACTGGACCGATGCCTTAAACAAAATATTACCAGATTATGAAATTGACACCCCCGAACGTGTGGCCGCTTTTATTGCACAGTCGGCACATGAGTCGGGCAACTTTACAGCCTTACACGAAAACCTAAACTATCGTCCGGAAACTCTTAGAAAAATATTCCCTAAGTATTTCCCCGATGATGCCACAGCCGCTCAGTTTGCTCACAAGCCCGAAGCCATTGCTAATCGAGTCTATGCCAACCGCATGGGCAACGGTCCTGAGTCGTCAGGTGATGGGTTTAATTACTGTGGCCGTGGACTTATACAATTAACAGGCAAGTCAAACTACCAAGCATTTGCTGACAGTTTAGAAATGGCCGTAGAAGCAGTTCCAGAATTCTTATCAACATTTGAAGGGGCTATACAAAGTGCCTGCTGGTTTTGGGAAGCAAATAACTTGAATCAATACGCAGACGCAGGTGACATTCTAACAATGACCAAACGCATCAACGGTGGAACCATTGGCCTGGAAGATCGTCAGCGACATTACAATCACGCCCTACAAGTGTTTGGTGCTTGATCATGTGGATTGTTAATTTCCTGCCAGATTTTATATTTCATGTGTTGTTACTGGTTAGTTTACTAGCACTGGTGGCCAGTTTTGTATTAGATAGCATTCCTTTTGTGTCCACAAATGCCAAAGCCATTCAGTTGGCTAGTGCTGTAGTTCTTGCTATTGCTTTGTATTTTGAAGGGGCTATCAGTGACAATGATGCTTGGTTAGCTCGTGTAGCTGCCTTAGAACGACAAGTGGCTGTGGCCGAAGCCAAAAGTAAAGAAACCAATACTGTTATACAATATCAGTATAGAGACAAAGTAAGAACGATCAAAGAAACACAAGTGGTTGTTCAAGAACGCATTGTCAAAGAAGCCGCAAAAATGGACGCCGAATGCCGAGTCAGTCCCGAAGTTGTCGGTATTTTAAATCAAGCTGCAGGAGGTAAGAAATGAAATACATTGTCTTAACACTGGCGTTACTCTTGTCTGCTTGCATGTCAGTTCCAGTTGAACGCCGGTTTCCAGCAGTGCCAACAGAAATACAAGCACCTTGTGGCAATTTAAAAACTATTGATCCTGTAACCACCAAGTTGAGTGCGGTAGTAGATAGTGTAGTCACTAACTATTTGCAATATCAAGAGTGTCAGGCCAAAACTGATTCTTGGATAGAATGGTACACGAAACAAAAACAAATATTTGAATCCGTAAAATAAAAATAATAAAAGGAGCAAACTATGGCAGAAATAACAAGCGAGCAAAAGAAAGAAGACTGGATGAACAGCAAATGGCGTCCAATGATGGGCTGGATGTATATGGTTGTTTGTATGATGGATATGGTTGTATTTCCTATCCTGTGGAATATACTACAAACCGTAACCCATACTGCTATTACACAATGGAATCCTTTGACACTGCAAGGTGCAGGCTTATTCCACATTGCAATGGGTGCAGTTTTGGGCATTGCGGCATTTGGTCGTACCCAAGAAAAACTAAATGGAGCAAACAATGGCGGAGCACAAACAACCACTTCAGCAAGCAGCATTGCAACACCTGGCGCACCTACACCAGGATTCGGTGCCGCGCCAGGGAGCTTCAGTTCTCCAGCCACAATACCAAACAGCAGTGTTGGCAGTTCAGGATTTGGAACGCCAGCGCCTTCAGCCCCAGCATTTGGCGGTAAGCCTGCCGGACCAGCTCAAAGCTTCCCAGCATTGTAAAGGAAAATAAAATGAATTATATCATAGCTGCATTTGCACTAATTGTATTGATCGCTACCAATCCAGCCTATGCTGAAGGCAAAACCAAAGAAGTCTGTAGAGACAAAGTGGACAAAGCCGGCAACATTGTCCGAGACAAAAGTGGAAAAACTACAAAAGTATGCAAGAAGGTTAAAGTGCATAAAAAGGTAGACGGAACCCGGGTTCCAGAAAAAGCACCCAAGAAGTAATTAATCTCGCCCGGAGCAAACAGTATAATTAATATGCTGTTTGCTTTTTCTTTGACATGACTGACCACTACCAAACCCTTGGCGTTGACCGCAACGCCACTCCTGACCAAATTAAACGGGCCTATCGCAAATTGGCCAGTCAGCATCATCCTGACAAAGGCGGGGACAAGTCTCGATTTCAAGAAATTCAACAGGCATACGATACCCTGGGCAACGAACAAAAACGTGCCGAATACAACAATCCTCGTCCGCAGGGATTTGGCTTTCAACATCCTGGACAAGGTACAGGCGCATTTGATTTCCAAACTATATTTGATGTGTTTGGCACTAGATTTCAACATCCACATCAACGAGCGAACCGGGCACAAATGACCTTGTGGATTACACTGAACGATGTGGCCGTAGCCGGTCGCAAAACTATCAGTGTAGGTACTCCGCAAGGCACACAAGTTATAGAAATAGATATACCTGCCAATATCGATGATGGTGACAGTGTTCAATATGCTGGTGTAGGCCCAGGTGGTATTGACCTAGTAATAACCTTTAGAATTCACCCCAATCCCAAATGGTCGCGTCAAGGCCCTAATTTGACTGTAGACCAAGATGTAAGCGTGTGGGATCTTATTTTAGGCAAGGATATTGTAATTCAAGACGTTTTGGGCAATCAACTTACCTTAACTGTTCCGCCCAGAACACAGGCCAAGACCACTTTTAGATTAAAAGGACGAGGACTTGGACAAAAAGGCAATGCACCCGGCGATATGTTTGTGCGGGTCAATGCTGTTATACCTGCCCATATTCCCGAATCATTGATGGCAGCCATTGCCCAAACTCGTGAGTAATAAATACCCATATAGATTGCAATTTAATTCTCAATGTAGTATAATAACTGTAAGGTGTATTATTAAAAGGAATCCATGCAAAACAATCCCGAAATTGAACAAATAGTCGATGCTGCAGTTAAAATGGCACGTGATAGTCATCATGAATATGTAATGACCGAACATGTGTTGTTGTCGTTGATTAAACATGATCCTTTTCGTCGTGTATTAGACAAGTTCGGTACTGACACAGGGCGACTACAACAAGAGTTAGAATCTTATCTCAGTGGCATAGTTACGATAGTTGCAGCAACTCCGGTTCCACCCAAGAAAACCAATGCGCTGGAACGTGTGTTTAATCGCGCACTAACACAGGTGTTGTTTACTGGTCGCAGAAGTGTCAGCACCTTGGATTTGTATTTGGCCATAATGAGCGAGAACAATAGTCATGCACACTATTTCTTGCTTAAATTTGGAGTGAAGAAACAAGAGTTTGCAGAATTTTATCAAACCAATTACAAACAAAGTGATGTTCGACTCACTGACCAGCAGGCAACAGAAATACTGGCCGAGCATTGTGTTAACTTGACTGACTTGGCCCGAGAAGATCGTTTGGAGCCAATGATTGGTCGTACAGAAGAACTGGATGAAATGATCACTGTGTTGGCCCGCAAGTTTAAAGCCAATGTGCTGATGGTTGGAGATCCTGGTGTGGGTAAAACTGCTATTGTCGAAGGTCTGGCGCAGGAAATGCAGGCCAACCGTGTGCCGGCATTTCTTAAAGGACATGAATTGTGGTCGTTAGAAGTAGGAAGTTTATTAGCCGGTAGCAAGTATCGCGGTGAGTTTGAAGAAAAGTTCAAGGCTGTTATTACAGCATTAGAAACTAAAAAGAATTGTATTTTATTTGTAGACGAAGCACACACCATGCAGGGTGCAGGAGCCAGTAGTCAAGGCAGTTTGGACATGGCCAATATGCTTAAACCAGCCATCACCAGAGGCAACATTAAAGTGGTAGCGTCAACCACATGGGAAGAATACTACGAATCGTTTGAAAAGGATCGTGCGTTGATGCGTCGTTTCCATCGGGTCAGTATCGATGAACCCGATGCAGTAACAACAGAGCAAATCCTCATTGGACTTAGCCCACGATTGGAATTGTTTCACAATGTGCTGATTGACACAGAAGCTATCACCGCTGCAGTTCACCTAAGTGGACGTTATATACACGACCGCAAAAACCCCGACAAATCAATTGATCTGCTGGATGGTGCCTGTGCCAAAGAGCGTGTTAAAGATCTGGGCAACGTAACTATCAACAAACAAATGATCATGGAGCAGTTGAGTCGAGTCACCGCAGTTCCATTGGATCGATTGGAGAATGAACGATCGGCCAAGATTGTTGATTTAGAAACCAATATCAAGCAAAAGCTATACGGGCAAGATTCCGCAGTAGACCGTGTGCTGGAACGTGTGTATATCAACTTTTCGGGCATTGGCAATGCTCGACGTCCTATTGCCAGTTTCTTGTTCTTGGGCCCAACTGGCACAGGTAAAACAGAGTTGGCCAAATTGCTCAGTGAACATTTGGATATGAAACTGCTCAAGTATGACATGAGCGAGTATCAAGAGCGTCATACAGTATCGGGCTTGATTGGTGCGCCTCCGGGCTATGTGGGCTTTGAATCTGGCGCAGTGGGCGGCGGCAAACTGATCAGTGATGTAAGCAAAAATCCGTTTAGCATACTACTATTTGATGAAATCGAAAAGGCTCATCCAGATGTTGTTAACATCATGTTGCAGATGTTGGATGAAGCACGTATTACTTCCAGCAGTGGCAAAACAGTAGACCTTAAAAACTGTATCATTATCATGACGTCAAACTTGGGTGCCAGAGACAATGAAAATAACAATATTGGATTTGGACAGGCATTAGAGCGCACTGGCAGTGAAGAAAAAGCCATGAAAGAGTTTTTTAAGCCCGAGCTACGCAATCGTATTGATTGTGTGTGTAAGTTTGACAAGTTGGATACATTGGCCGTCAAGAAAGTTGTGCTTAAATTTGTTGATGAACTTAAAGATAGTTTGTTAAACAAAAACATTCGGTTAAACTTGACCGAAGCTGTGGTTGACATGTTGGCCGACAAAGGCTACGATAGCAAAATGGGTGCCAGACCCCTGGGTCGTAAGATCGACGAGCTAATCCGTGTGCCGCTCAGTAAGCGTATCTTGTTTGATCGCTTGGACAACTGCACAATAACTGCCACAATGGCCGACGATCGGGTTGAATTTGCTATTGAACCACTGGTACTGGCTCCTACAGTAGACAAGGACGGATACATTGTGCTCGACCAAACAGGTGCAAATGTTTAAACCGATTGTTAAAGATCGATTATTTTACAGTCAATTTGAGTATTGCGTAAGGTTTCATTTGGAGGAAGTTAGTTGTCTAAGAACTCTGGACCATGCACACATTGACCGTATGATTGAACGCAGGATTGCCTGGCGATCAATTAGCCAGACACTACATAGCAAACCTATTACAGTTTTGTCTAACCAGTCAAATAAAATTACCAAAACAACTGTTGAAAATTTACACACATTAGCTGATATGTTATTAACCACACAAACAAATTTTAAATTGGTTGTTAGTGCGTTTACAGGTTATGTTTATACCAACGATTTACCCTTAATTGATTCTGTGACTAAATTACCCGGAGTGTCTTATGTTGAATATAGTCAAGCTGTTGTGGGTCGCCCTAGAGATACAATTCAATTACGAGATCCTAAATATCAATGGCGCAGTTATTTTAAAGTAGGCAAATTAACTGCCGAGCAAAAAACTCATTTAAAAAACTTTTTAGCAAATCAGCCCGGTGTTAGAATTAGCCCAGCACTGACGCAATGGATCAATTTTAAATATACACGAACACAAGATTACTTCTTTGTTGATTATAATGAAACAGCATGGTTAACTATGCTGGGTCTGGTAGTACCAGGTCTGATAAGAAAAACGCTAGAAATAATCCCGGCTAAATAGTTGACTATGGCAAAAATACACGAAGAAATAGTTGTGATCAAACTATCTAAATTGGTCAAAGATACGGATGCTGGTTCAGAAATTGCCAGTGACGACATTGTGGCGGCCCTGCAAAGTGTAGCAGAAGAATTGGCTGGCGCAGGCGTTGTTGTAGAAGCAGAAAGAGCATGACCGCATTTACTACACAAAATTTAGTTCCCGCGTTGGAATACGGTGTGCCTTCGGGCAACTATGACGGCGGCAACGTCTACGTTGGTAACGCTGTACCAGCAGCCAACTACTATGGCGGACAAGGTGCTATTCAAACTTTAGTGGCCAATGTGACCGGTTTTCAAGGCAATGTTTCGGTAGAAGCTACTTTAAATGATTTACAAGATTCGGCACCGTGGTTTGAAATAGCCAATGTGATTGCGGCCAATGTGGCAACCCAAGTTACCAGTAATACTGTAATTGGCAACTTTACTTGGCTACGAGCAACCATAACTAATTTTGCCGCTGGCAATGTAAACACTGTTGACGCTTCATATTAAATGACAAATACTACTAGTATTACTTTTGAGTTGACTACAACCGACGATCAGGCCAATTTGGGATTTGAAGTCTGGGTTGACGATAAAAAGTTTGTTGATATTGATCATGTGCAAGGCCGGCAATCTATAAAAATAGAAATTCCCGATGTCGACAGTGATCACGAATTGCGACTAATATTGACAGGAAAAACAGCAGCACATACCCAAATTGATGAGCAAGGTAATATTCTTAAAGACGCAATATTATCAATTTCGGACTTGGCATTTGATGAAATCAAACTTGGGCACATGGTAACTGAGTTGGCCACATACAGTCACGATTTTAATGGTTCAAAAGATTCAGTTCAAGATCAATTCTACGGAGAAATGGGCTGTAATGGTGTAGTTAGCTTGAAATTCACCACACCCATATACCTGTGGTTGCTAGAGCACATGTAACCATAAATATATTACAATGAATTATCTTGTAATATATCCTGGCAGATTCCATCCTTTTCATCTAGGTCATATGGCCAGTTACGACTGGTTGACTCGAAAGTTTGGCGAAAACAGTGTATATATTGCCAGCAGTAGTGTGCAGGCCGCAGACACTAGTCCGTTTAGTTTCAGTGACAAAGTTGCAATGATGACCAAGCTAGGTGTTCCACCCGGGCATGTGGTCAACGTAAAAAACCCATATCAAGCTGTAGAAATTACAAGCAGTTTGTCCGATGAAGAACGAGCTGACACTGTGCTGATATTTGCTGTCAGCGCCAAGGATGCTGAACGTTTTAACTTTGCTCCTAAAAAAGACGGATCTGCCAGCTACTTACAACCCATGCCCGAGAACGAAAAAGGCATGATGCCCATGACCAAACATGGTTATGTAGTAGTAACTCCAACTGTTAACTTTCAAGTCAAGGGTGCAGATGCCAACAGCGCAAGCCAAATTCGTAAATTATACCTAGATGGCAACAATGCGGACCGCAATCAAATTATCACAGACTTGTATGGCACACCAGATCCTGAACTACGAGACATATTTGATCAACGACTGGGTGCAGATGATCCACAAGAAGCCGTCATATACGGACAAGAAGCAGTATTTGCAGGCGATAACCCTGTGAGCGTAATGCGCGAACACAAGTTGGCTCGAATACAAGAAAATATTCAACGGTTAAAAAATAAAATTAAAACCGTTAAGGAAAGTCAAGACTATATTGACGAACGCAAGACTAGGAAAAAATAGCCGTGTGTGTTATACTCTATTAAATATCATACACTTTAATAGAGGAATTTATGGCTGAAACCCAAGACGCAGTACCAACAACGCAAACCCCATCGGCACCGGCGCTTCAGCCAGGCCAACAACAAATTCAAGTCAACGTTGACTATTTGAAAACTACTCGTGTGCATATTTGTATGCCATGCTATGGAGGCATGTTAACAGAGTCATGCTTTATGAGCTACATTAAATGGGCCAATACTTGCCGTCAATTGGGCATTGATTGGACCATGGAAACCATGACCAACGAAAGTTTAATCAGTCGTGCTAGAAACACACTCACAGCCAAGTTCCTGCACAACAAAGAAAGCACTCACTTGATGTTTATTGACGCTGACATCGGCTGGGAACCCTGGCACCTGTTGGTCATGCTCAATGCACAAAAAGACGTGATTGGCGGCCTATATCCAATGAAGAGCTTGCCCGTTAAGTGGTGTGTTAATGGCTTCGACGGCGCTGAAACATCAGAAGACGGCACCCTACAAGAAGTCAGCAAAACCGGCACCGGCTTTATGTTGATCAAGCGTGATGTATTTGAAAAATTAAATGCTCACCCTGCTACCAAACCTTTTATCAATGACATTGGCCTGCCAGTAGAACTTAACCCTTACATGAAAACTTACTTTGACACAGCAGTGCGTGAAAACCGCTACTATTCAGAGGACTGGACATTCTGTGAAAACTGGCGCGATATTGGCGGCCAAGTTTGGGTGGACAAACGTGTTCTGCTCAAGCACACAGGCACTTATGTATTTGACTTCCAAACGCAAGATCAACTGTATAAAGATCTGCATAATTTAGCCATGCAAAATGGACAAGCATTAAGCAATACACCGCCTGCACCACCAGCACCGGTTGAAGCTAAAGTATTGGCATCAAGTAAGAAAAAGAAAAAATAAACTCGTTTGTTTAATTGACACAGGCCGCTAAGTTAGCGGCTTTTGTTTATCCGGTAAATACTATCTATGAACATCACGGAATTAGACTCATATAATCTTGACGACGCTGTTAAATTTAACGATCAATTAAATCCACGCCTGTGGGACGATCGTGAGCATTTGCGCCCCGAAGTGCGTGAACGCTTGCTGGAAATAGCCCAAGACTTTCGTGAATTTCTAGGTGTAACAGATCTGGCAATCAAGGACATTACCGTCAGCGGATCAAATGCAGCTTATACATATACGCCCAACAGTGATATCGACCTACACTTAGTAGTAGACATGCCAGACAATCCTGTTTACCGTGAACTGTTTGATGCTAAAAAGTTTCAGTATAACGAGCAACACGATATTAAAATTGGCGGCGCTGATGTAGAATTATATGTGCAAGATGCTGACAAGCCGCACGTCAGTCAGGGCGTATATTCTATACTAAACAACGACTGGTTACAGGTTCCACGT
>Ga0209400_1002905_pt1 | contig 12745 bp, 7 predicted proteins | sample M_130807_EF_Meta_FD_187313 | JGI IMG/M metagenome (GOLD analysis project Ga0209400, IMG submission 187313) | Freshwater microbial communities from Lake Montjoie, Canada to study carbon cycling - M_130807_EF_MetaG (SPAdes) (version 2) | ecosystem: Environmental > Aquatic > Freshwater > Lake... | reverse complement strand
AATAGCCAGATCGAGCACGCGAAGTTCTTTGCCCCCCTCGCGCCAAAAGCCTTCGCGGTGCAAGACCGCGAAAAGCCCGCTGACATGCGCATCACTATTCGCGGGAATCCTTATGCGCTGGGTGATCTGGTGAAGCGTGGTGTGCCACGCGTGGCATCGTGGGCCGAATTTCCGCCCATTCCTGCCGGTCAAAGCGGCAGAGTGCAACTCGCCGACTGGATCGCCGATGCACGCAATCCGCTCACCGCACGGGTCACTGTGAACCGAATCTGGCAGAAGCTCTTTGGTGAAGGTCTCGTGCGCAGTGTTGACTACTTTGGCGCACGTGGTGAGACACCCTCGCATCCCGAGTTGCTCGATTACCTCGCTTCACGCTTCATGCAAAACGGCTGGTCGCAAAAACAGCTCATTCGCGAACTCGTCCTCAGTCGTGTCTATCGCATGAGCGGTGCACAGAATGCCATCGCAGAGGCAAAAGATCCTGACAACTGCCTGCTCTGGCGCATGAACCGCCAGCGACTCGATGCCGAGGCGATTCGTGACTCCATGCTCGCCATCAGCGGCAAGCTCACACCTTCGAGCGGTGGTCCCGCGCTGCCGCTGGAGTTCCCAGAAAATGTCAATAGTCTCAGTCCGAAGGCGGTGAACCCACCCGCCTTTGCCTTCAAGAAGATGCGTCCTGTGCAGGACTTTGAGCGCACGATCTATCTCCCGGTTATTCGTACGGCCACGCAACCCGGTTCCGCGAAGCTGCGCGATGTGTTCGATTTCACTCAGCCTGCGCAAATAGCCGGCAAACGCGCCGAGACCGCCGTGCCCACGCAGGCGCTCTTTCTGCTCAATAGCGACACTGTCCGTGCTCGTGCCACCGAGCTCGCAAATCAACTTGCTGACAAAGAGCCTAACACCGGCGCACGCCTCGAAGCCCTCTGGCTTCGCATCCTCAGCCGCCCGATCACCACCAGCGAGCGTGAGGATGCCGTGAAGTTTATTGAATCCATGCCCGCCGAAAAAGCATGGATCGAACTGAGCCACGCCCTGCTGTCTTCCAACGAATTTTTGCTCCGCCTATGAACACGAACACTTTTTCCCGCCGCTCATGGCTCCATCGCACCGCCACCGGCTTCGGCGCGCTCGCTTTGCATGATCTGTTCCAGGCCACGCAGAGCCCGCTGGCTGTGAAGGCATCGCGTTTCCCGGCCAAGGCAAAGCGTGTGATCTTCTTGTTCATGTCCGGTGGACCGTCGCAGCCGGATTTGTTCGATCCGAAGGAATATATCAAGCGCATGCATGGCCAGAAGATCTCCGCACCGGTCAACACCAATGAACTCCGGGTCGGCACGGACAAGTTTCTGGCGCTTGCAACGCACGGCGAAGTCAGGCCGCGCGGACAATCCGGCATGATGATCTCGGATCTGCTTCCACACACGGCTAGCATCGCGGATGAAATCTGCCTGCTGCGTGCGGTGCATGCGGACAACAACCAGCATCAGCCCGCCGCGCTGCAGTTTCATACCGGCGTCACGGCGGATGTGCGTCCCTCCATGGGCTCCTGGATCAGCTACGGCCTCGGTGCGGAGAATCAAAACCTGCCGAGCTTCATCAGCATTCATCCAGACAGCGACACCCGGCTCTACGGCTCGTCGTTTTTGCCCGCCGCTCATCAGGGCACCAAGGTGATCATTCCCTCTAGCAACAAGCAGTCTCCCATCGACTACCTCGCCGACATCTCCGGCGATGCGAAGGCCCAGCGTACGCGCATCGACTTCACGCAGCGTATGAACAAGCGCCTGCTCGACCGTACGGGAACCGACGCCCGCATGGAAGGCATGATCGAAAGCATGGAGACCGCCTTTCGCATGCAGATGACTGCGCCCGAACTCGTGGACCTTTCGAACGAGTCCGAGGCGACGAAGCAGCTCTACGGCATCGGCGGCAAGGACACCGACAAGAACGGTCGTGCCTGCCTGCTCGCACGCAAGATGAGCGAAGCGGGCGTGCGCTTTGTGCAGGTCACCATGGGCGGCTGGGATCATCATGGCGACATTCGCAATGCGTTGCCGAAAAGCTGCGCCGCCAGTGACCAGCCTTGCGCCGCGCTGATCAAAGATCTCAAATCACGCGGCCTCCTTGAAGACACGCTCGTCGTCTGGAGCGGTGAATTCGGTCGTACGCCCTGGAGCCAGGACCTCAGTGGAACTTCACCCATCGAAAAACACGGGCGTGAGCACCAGCCTGAAAGTTTCTGCACCTGGATGGCGGGAGGAGGCATCAAACCCGGTTTTACCTTCGGTGAAACCGATGACTTTGGCTTCCGTCCTGTTTCAGGCAAAGTTCACCTGCATGATCTCCATGCCACGATCTTGAACCAACTCGGCCTCGACCATGAGCAACTGACGTGGCGGCATCTCGGTCGCGATTTCCGGCTCACGGATGTGTATGGCAATGTCGTGAAGGAGATTCTGGCATGAAGTGTTTCAGTTCCACTATAGCCATCGTGTCATGCTTGGCTCTTCAGGGTGTTGTGTTTGGCGCAGACGATTTTCAAACCTTGATCCTGCCCTTGCTGAAAGAGCGCTGCAACTCGTGCCACTCCACCAAAAAGCAGAAGGGTGATCTCGATCTTGAGCGGTTTGTTTCAGTCGCGGATATCAAGCGGGAGCCGATGATCTGGGAAGGCGTGCTGGACCAGATTCACATGGGTGAGATGCCGCCGAAGAAAGAGCCGCAGATGGCTCCCGAACAGAAAACGTTGCTGACAAAATGGGTGGAGGACCGGCTGGAAGAAGTGGCCCTCGTGAGTGCCGGCGATCCCGGCCCAGTGGTGCTGCGTCGCCTCTCAAACATGGAGTACACCTACACACTCCGTGATCTGACGGGTGTGGAGTCGCTCGATCCCGCAAAGGAGTTTCCCGTGGACGGCGCGGCGGGCGAGGGATTTACCAATGCAGGCGCAGCGCTCGTCATGTCGCCGGCATTGCTGAACAAGTATCTCGATGCGGCAAAGGACATCGCCAGTCACGCGGTCTTGACACCACAGGGCATGCACTTTTCCCGATCCACCTCTCCGCGCGACTGGACGGACGAGACGCTGGCGAAGATCAGAAACATGTACCGCCAATACACCGAATCGGTGGGGCAGTCCGAATTGAAAGTGGAAGGTGCGAATGTCATAGCCAAAGACGACGGGCGTCTGCCGCTGGCAAAGTATCTCGCTGCATTGCAAGGCCGTGGCGACAGCGCCGGGCTGAGTCCCAAATATCTCCGCCTGCTCAAAGAGAGGCTCACTGACACGAGGCCATCGGTGCTGATGGATCCGCTGCGTGCGAAGTTCCGCGCCGGGACTCTTGAGACCGCAGATGTGGCACCTTGGCAGCAGTCCTTGTGGCGGTTCGTCAGCGTGGGGCACATTGGCAAGCAAAACGGCCCCAAGGCCTGGCAGGAGCCGGTGACACCACTTGCCGCAAAGCATGAGATTCGCATGAAACTGACCGCGCCCAAGGGTGGCGGGGATTCGACACTCTACCTGACGACGACTGACGCGGGTGATGGAAGCGCAAACGACGCTGCGGTTTGGGAGAATGCACGGCTCGTGGCTCCAGGACGTGCGGATCTGCCGCTGCGCCATGTGCCACAGGTCGTGCAGCATTTGGAGCAGCAACGTGCTCGGATGATTGCCAGTGTGGCGAAGTGTCTTGCCGCCGCACACGAGGTGCAGATGAACGCTGAACGCACGGATGTCGCGAAGCTGGTGCAGAAGCATGGCGTGGACGCCGCGCAGCTCACTGGCTGGTTGGATTACCTCGGCATTGGTTCGTCAGGCACGGTGAAGCTGGAGCCGCTGCTCACGAAAAAAGTGGCGAGCGTGCCCAACTACAACTTTATTCAGGGGTGGACAAGCGAGCAGGCGCTCAGCGTGCTGGCGAACTCCTCCGACGAGTCGGTGAGGACTCCGGGCCTCATGAAGGCTCACAGTGTGGCCACCCATCCCTCGCCTTCACGCGCATCCGTCATCGCATGGCGCAGTCCGGTGAGCAGTGCATTGCACATTCACGGCAACGTGGCTGATGCGCACCCTGAATGCGGCAACGGCATCACCTGGGCGCTGGAGGTGCGGCGCGGCCACACTCGCGAAGTGCTCGCAAGCGGCGTGAGCAAGGGCGCTGAGCAGATCCAGTTGGGCTGGTTTGAGAATGTACGGGTATTGCAGGGAGATGTGGTCGCATTGGTAATCGGCCCGCGTGACGGCAATCATTCCTGCGATCTTACGGCGGTGAATCTCACCCTCAGCGATGGCAAAACGACGTGGGATCTCGCGAAGGATGTGTCGCCGAACATTCTCGCCGGGAATCCGCACGGTGTGTGGCATTTCCTGAGCCAGCCTGCAAAGCTGGAGGTCGCTCCGGCCATTCCCGGCGGATCGTTGCTCGCGATTTGGCGCAAAACCACTGATGCCACCGAGCGGCAGCGTCTTGCGCAGCAGGTGCAGGAGCTGCTTGAGCGCGGTCTTGCAACCGTGGCTGCGGATTCTCCCAATCGCGCACTGCACAGTCAGTTGCTTTCCTTCACCGGCCCGCTGCTGGCGGCGGCATTGAACGCGCCTGGCTCAAAGATATCCGCATCGTCCGACTACCAAGTGCAGGCACCCTCCGTGATCGAGGTAAACCTCCCGGCTTCATTGGTTGAGGGTGCGGAATTGGTGACGACAGGAAGACTGCTGCACCCGGATGGCAGCGTGCAGATGCAGGTCCTCACCACGAAGCCGGAACCGCGGCAGGGCCTCGCCGCAGTCGAGACGAAAACGGCGGAAGTGAAGGGCATGTGGTCAGACAACAACCTGCACACAAACTACAGCGCGCCGGTCATCGTGAATGACAACAGCGCAGCTCGGCGGCGGTTTGAGGCTGCTTTCGATGAATTCCGCTCACTGTTTCCCATCGCCCTCTGCTATGCCAAAATCGTGCCGGTGGACGAGGTTGTGACCCTGACTCTGTTCCATCGCGAAGACGATCAACTGCAGCGCCTGATGTTGGATGATGCACAGATCGCTGAACTTGACCGCCTGTGGGACGAACTCCGTTTTGTCAGCGAATGGCCGCTGAAGCAGGTGGACGTGTTTGAGCAGCTTTTTCAGTTTGCCACACAGGACGCAAAACCCAGCGCCTTTGAACCGATGCGCGAGCCGATTTCACGCGCCGCTGAGGCATTCAGGCAGCAGCTCGTGGAGGCGGAGCCGAAACAGATCACGACCGTGCTCGAATTCGCCGCGCGGGCTTGGCGTCATCCGCTGAGCACCCCGGAGCAGAATGAACTGCGCACACTTTACCACAAACTGCGCAAGCAGGAGCTGCCGCATACCGCAGCGGTGCGCATGCTGATCGCTCGTGTGCTCGTGGCCCCGACGTTTCTCTATCGCGGTGAAAAGGCAGCCCCTGGCATCAAGTCCTCACCAGTGAACGACCATGAGATCGCCACTCGCCTGAGCTACTTCCTCTGGTCCTCGACACCAGATGCGGGTCTTCAACAACTCGCGTCTGATGGGAAGCTGCAAGATTCCGCAGTGCTCGCAGCGCAGGCCCGCCGCATGCTGAAGGATGATCGAATTCGCCGCCTCGCCACGGAGTTCGGCTGCCAGTGGCTGCATGTGCGTGATGTCGAAACGCTGGATGAAAAGAGCGAGCGTCACTTCCCCACTTTCATCTACCTGCGCGGAGATATGCAGGAGGAGGTCGTACGTTTCTTTATCGACCTGTTTCAAAATGGCCGCAGCGTGCTTTCCCTGCTCAGCGCCGATCACACCTTCGTCAATGCCAGTCTCGCGAAGCACTACGAGATTGATTTGAGAGGCGAAGACTGGCAGCGTTTCGAGGGCATCCAATCCAGAGGGCGGGGAGGCATCCTCGGCTTTGCAGCGACACTGGCGAAACAATCAGGTGCCTCACGCACGAGCGCCATCCTGCGCGGCACCTGGCTTAGCGAGGTCATTCTCGGTGACAAGCTGCCCATTCCGCCAAAGGGCGTGCCAATTCTGCCTGAAGAAGCCCCTGCAAACCTTAGCGAACGGCAGCTCATCGAGCGCCATAGTCGCGATGAAAACTGCGCAGGCTGCCATCGTCGCATCGATCCCTTCGGCTTCGCGCTGGAAGGTTTCGATGCCATTGGTCGCGCTCGCAAAGCCGACACGAAAACCGTACTGCCTGATGGCACCTCCATTGATGGTCTCAACGATCTACGTGACTACCTGATCAACAAACGTGGCGATGATTTCCTCCGTCAGTTCTGCCGCAAATTGCTCGGCTATGCTCTTGGCCGCAGCGTGCAACTGTCTGACAGGCCGCTCATTGAGTCTATGGTGCGGAGTGATCATCGCATCGGCACTCTGATTGAACTCATCGTCCGTAGCCCGCAGTTTCGAGAAGTGCGCGGGAAAGACGCCATCGCCCAACACTGAATCACTTTATGAACACACACCACTACTCACGTCGGGCCTTCCTGCGCGGAACCGGCGTCTCCATGGCCCTACCCTGGCTGGAGTCTTTCAATGTCTGGGGCGATGAGCCAAAGCGTGACAAACCAGCCAGTGAAGCGCCGGTGCGTCTGTGCGTGACCTTTTCCGGAAACGGCTTCCATTCGAAGGAGTGGTGGGCCAAAGGCGAAGGGAAGGCGATGGAACTCGGCAAGGTGTTGCTGCCTTTGAATGAGTTTCGCGAGAAGATGGTGTTTGTGCGCGGCCTGTTTCACGAAGAAGCCCGGAAAGGGAACATCCATTCGTCGCAGACTGGCAACATGCTTTCCGGCGCGCCGATTGCGTCCGGTGGGGAGATTCGTTCAGGTACGAGTTTTGATCAGGTCCTTGCACAGACCTATGGTCGCAGCACCAAGGTCCCGAGTCTCGTGCTCGCTTGTGAGAAATCGAATCCCTCGGTTCATAAAAACTATTCGATGCTCTACAGCTCGCACATTTCATGGAGCTCGCCGACAACACCAACTCCGCTGGAGCTTTATCCGGCGCTGGCCTTTGACCGGTTGTTCAAGGATGAAGCTTCACCTGCCGACAAGAGTGTGCTGGATGCCGTGCTGGTCGAAGCGCAGGATTTGCGGCGCGAAATCAGCCGCAACGACCAGCACAAGCTCGATGAGTATCTTGATTCCGTGCGCGATTTGGAAAAGCGCATCGAGAACGCTGGCAAACGGGGGGAACTGCAGGGCTGGCGGCCTACGCTGGACAAACCGAACATCAAACGTCCTGCCGACGGCATCCCGCAGGACATCGGCGAGCACATGCGGCTCATGATGGACCTTCTAGTGCTCGGTTTTCAGACTGACACCACGCGCATCACCACCCTGAAGCTCAACAACGACCACAGCGCTCTGCGTTTCCCGAACCTGCCGAGTGTGCAGCAAGCAGGCCATGGCATCGACTACATGATCCACCATCTGCTTTCTCATAGTGACGGCGAGGACTGGCTGAAGGTGAACCAGTTCTTCATGGAGCAGCTCGCCTACCTTGCGCGCAAGCTGAACACCATTCAGGAAGGTCCGCGCACACTGCTGGACAACACCATGCTTATGCACTGCTCGAGCATGATGGCCGGTGCCAAGCACAACAACGACCAGCTTCCCGTGATTGTCCTTGGTGGCGCAGGCGGACGACTCAAAGGTGGTCGTACACTTGACTACACTGAAAAGTCCGAGCGTCAGATGTGCCGGCTCTTCATGTCCATGATGGACAAAATGGATCAGCACCCGAAGATTTTTGGTGATGCGAAGATGATGCTGGAAGAGGTTTGAAAATCACGCGTTTTGGTTTCCCAGTTCTGATCCCTTCTTATGCCCATCATCACCGCTGACAAACTCCAGGATTCCTATGACGTGGTCATTGTTGGTTCGGGGGCAGGGGGAGGGCAGACGGCTTACACGCTGACGATGGAGGGCTTGAAGGTTCTCATCCTGGAGGCCGGACGTGCGTTTGATGTGCAGTCTGAGGTGGCCATGCTGCAACTACCGAGCCAGGCACCCTTGCGCGGTGAGAAAACTCCGGACAAGCAGTACGGCTTCCACGACTGCTCGATTAACAGCGGCTGGGATATTCCCGGTGAGCCTTATACGAATGCGAGCACGGAGCCGGCAGACCAGTTCCGCTGGTGGCGGCAGCGCATGATGGGCGGACGCACCAATCATTGGGGGCGTATCACCCTGCGCAATGGGCCGTACGATTTCAAGCCGCGCACTCGCTTTGATCTCGGCTTCGACTGGCCGATCGGCTATGAGGACATCGCGCCTTACTACGACAAGGTGGAGATGCTGATCGGCGTGTTCGGCACGAACGAAGGCTTGGAAAACTCGCCAAATTCTTCGCCGGGTGTACTGCAACCAGCGCCTAAATTGCGAGTGGGCGAGCTCTACGCCCAGAAGCACGGCAAGAAGGTCGGTGCGCATGTGGCTTCGATTCATCGTGCCGTGCTGACGATACCGCAGGATGCGGACACGCTGCCTGCCAAGCTGCATCCCGGCAATGCGAAGGCGCAGAGTATTCTGGCGGACTCCATGCGCACGCGGTCACCCTGTTTTTGGGCGACCGACTGCCATCGTGGCTGCGCGATTCGGGCGAACTACGATTCGCAAACGGTGCACCTCCGGCCCGCGCTCGCCACGGGGAACCTCGACATTCTGCCAAATGTGATGGCGCGTGAAGTCACGCTCAACAAACAGGGTATGGCCACGGGCATCACATTCATCAATAAGACGGACGGCAGTGAAGGTCATGCCACGGGACGTGCCGTGGTGCTGGCGGCGAGTTCGCAGGAGTCCGTGCGACTGCTGCTGAACTCGAAGTCGAACGCATTCCCGCAAGGGCTCGCGAACTCCAGCGGCAAGGTGGGCAAATACGTCACGGATTCGGTGTCGAGCAGTCTCAGTGCTCACATTCCGGCCTTCGAAGGCATGCCGGTTCACAATGAAGACGGTGCCGGTGGTCCGCACGCCTATGTGCCGTGGACGCTGCATGCACATAATAGCGAAGGCGAGCTGGGCTTTCCCGGCGGTTATCATCTGGAGTTCACCAGTGGCCGGCAGATGCCGTCATTGACGACACTGAATGGCATTGAGAGCAAGTTGGGGCACGAAGGCGTGCTGTTTGGTGCGAAACTCAAGGAAGAGGCGCGGCGTTACTACGGCTGCCATCTGGGTTTTGGCGCGCAGGGCACCATGTTGCCGAATGACGGCTCCTTTTGCGAGCTCGATCCTGAACTGAAGGATCTGTGGGGCATTCCCGTGCTGCGCTTCCACTGGAAGTGGACGGACTTCGAACTCAACCAGGTGAAGCATCAGCAGCAGCGCATTCGCGAATTACTCGAAGCCATGGGGGGCAAGGTTGCGGCAAAAGCCGAGCCCGATGTGTCCAAGCTTATCAAACGCGGTGGAGAGGTAATCCACGAAGTCGGTGGTGCAATCATGGGCGCTGACCGTGAATCCTCGGTGACCAATCAATGGAGCCAGACCTGGGACGTGAAGAATCTCTTCATGGCCGATGGCGCTCCCTTTGCCAGCACGGCAGACAAGAATCCCACGCTCACCATCATGGCGCTGGCATGGCGCATGGCCGACCACCTGATGGACGAAATGAAGAAAGGCCACATCTGATGAGCACTCCCGACGACCTCCCACGCATGGACCGCCGCAAGGCGTTGCAATGGATGCTCACCGCCACGGCGACCATGGCCGTGCGTGATCCCAGTCTCTTCGCGGCTGAAGCCAGCCCCATCAAAGCCCAGGGTTACGGGCCTGATCCGGTGATGGTGAAGATTTACAAGCCCGGCGATGTCTGGCCGCTTACGCTTGCCGAGCCCCAACGCCGCACCACGCGCGCCCTGTGTGATGTCATCATGCCTGCGGTTGAGTCTTCACCCAGTGCCTCGGCTGTCGGTGTGCCGGACTTCATCGACGAATGGATCAGTTCGCCCTATCCAGCTCAGGCGGGAGATCGACGCCTCGTGCTCGAAGGCCTGCAATGGATCGACCAAGAGGCAAACGCGCGTTTTGGCAAAGTCTTCTCCGATCTCGCACTCGTAGAACAAGTCTCTATCTGCACCGACCTCGCCGCCGCCAAACCGCTGCCCGCACACAAAAAGGCCGCGACATTCTTCAAGCGCTTTCGCGATCTCACTGCAGGCGGCTACTACACCACCCCCGAAGGCATGAAGGCCATCGGCTACGTAGGCAACATGCCGTCAGGCACCTTTGAAGGGCCTCCCATCGAAGCGCTGAAGCATGTTGGACTCGCTTGATCCTGGACACCCCCTTTATGACATCACTCCGCAGTACTGTTATCGCCGCACTCGTCTTTGCCTGCATGGTCGTGCAAGCCTCCGCGCAGACCAGCTATCGCAAGGTGCTCTTTCTCGGCAACAGTATCACCAAACATGGCCCGAAGGCTGACATCGACTGGTCGGGCAACTGGGGCATGGCAGCTACCGCCGAGGCAAACGACTACGTGCATCTCGTCACCAAGGCGCTGAGAGAGAAGGCGGGCGCGGCACCCGAGGTGATGGTGAAAAATATCGCCGATTTTGAGCGTGCTTACTCAGGCTACGATGTCGCAGCCAAACTGAAGGACGCCATCGAGTTTAAGGCTGACCTCATCATACTTGCCATCGGAGAGAATGTGCCGGGATTGAAGACAGCCGAGGACAAGACGAAGCTGCAGGCCAGCGTGATCGCCTTGCTGAATGCCATGAAAGGTGAGCGTAAGCCAACGATTCTCGTGCGCAGTTGTTTCTGGGCCAACGCCGCCAAAGACGAAACCCTGCAGCAGGCTTGCACTGCCGTGGGAGGTGTTTATGTCAACATCGGCAGCCTGAGCAAAGATGAATCGAACTTTGGCCGCTCGGAGCGGCCGTATAAACACGCAGGCGTGGCGAATCATCCTGGAGACAAAGGCATGGCGGCCATCGCCACGGCCTTGGTGAAGGCGGTGCCGTGATTTTCTAGCGCAACGATTTGAAGTATTCAGCCGCCGCTGCGCGAAACTCAGTATCGGCGGGCGGTTTGCCGGTGCGCGTGATGCATTCAGTGACGAATTGCCGCGCCCACTGATAATACAGACGATGGGTTTCATAGATCGGCTGTTTGACGCCCTTGTCATCGATCATCCAGAAGCCGCGCTGCTTTCCGTCCGTTTCCAGCTCATTGTTGTAAAGCTCCCAGTAGAGGATGAAGGGGCAGCCCCATTCCAGCGCCGCCTGGATGGTGAGGAGTGAAAGGCGGTCCTGCTCCCGCGGCGAATGGTGCGGCTTGCCGTTGTGAAACACGGAGTAGCCGTATTCACCGATGAAGACGCGCCTGCCCGGAATGCCGGATTTCGACTTGAGCTTGGACTCGATGTAGTCGAGCACGGCTTTGATTTCTTCCGGCTTGGGCGCGTTCGTGACGTCATAGGCCGAGTAGGAAACGAAATCCACCGGCACATTGGGGAGCACTTGGTTGACCAGTGTGGGACGGTTCTCGCGCAGGGAGATCGTGGGATGATTGAGCTCGGTGTAATGCCAGACCTGAACGTCCTGATGCGGCGTGTCGCGTTTGGCATCGTCCACGGCGCGCTGGCGGGTGCTCAGCCAGTCGATCATGCCCTGCACTTTTTCAGGCTTCATCTGGGCGTCGGCGGCTTTGCTGATGCTGCCGCGCAGGAGGTTGTCGCCTTCCCAGTGCCCGAGGTAGAAGGCTTTGCCGGTGCCGCTGTAGGTTTTCAGCAGATGCACCACGAGGGCGTACATCTCCTGATACTCCAGCTCCGCATGGGCTTTGGATAAGCCCTGCTTCCACGAAGTCTTCGCGAAAGGCTCTGCCCAGAGCTGGAAATTGACGAAGGGCATGTCGAGCACCTTGCGGTGGCTTGGTTCGTCGCGTGCCAGTTCGAGCAGCGAATGAGCACCCGGGTACTGCTTGGGTTTGGGCCGCAGGTCGAACTTCATGCAGCTCGCCCCGATGGCGAGGATGACCTCGGCGGCTTCCACCAGAGGATCATGGCTGGTGAACTGGTATTTTCCACCGATGGCCTGGGTGCCAAGGATGTAGTTAAAGCGGTCCACCGTGGATGGCTCGGCTGCAGGCAATATATCAGCCATTCCCGCCACAAGCAGCAGTAGGAGCGGCGCCAGAGACTTGCAGGGGGAGGAGGGCATGTGGGGCCCAAGAAAAGCACTCTTTTCCCACAGGGCACCCAAACATGCGTGATTTTGCCAATTTTTGTGTCCAAAGACGTACTTCTCAGGCCTTTATTACCAGACATGACACGGTTACGCCTTCCAGCCTTCCTTCTCCTTTTCACCTGCCACACCGCAGGCCTGGCGTTTGCTGCCGACGACGATGCAGGCCGCTCGGCGATGAAATTCTTCGAAAACGAGGTGCGTCCGATCTTGGTGAAACGCTGCTACGACTGCCATAGCCAGACCAAGCAGAAGGGCGGCCTGCGCGTGGACAACATCGGCTATTTGAAGGCCGGTGGCGACACCGGACCAGCATTGGTTGCCGGCCATCCGGAGAAATCTGCCTTGGTCGAAGCGATCCATTACTCCAATGAGGAGTTCCAGATGCCACCGAAAAGCAAGCTGCCTGACGCTGAGATCGCGATTCTGGAAAAGTGGATCAAGCTGGGTGCGCCGTGGCCGGAAGACTCGACAGCGAAGGTCGTCATGACCGAAGGTGGATTCACCGAAGAACAGCGCAACTACTGGTTCTTCAAGCCGGT
>Ga0209400_1002904_pt1 | contig 12749 bp, 22 predicted proteins | sample M_130807_EF_Meta_FD_187313 | JGI IMG/M metagenome (GOLD analysis project Ga0209400, IMG submission 187313) | Freshwater microbial communities from Lake Montjoie, Canada to study carbon cycling - M_130807_EF_MetaG (SPAdes) (version 2) | ecosystem: Environmental > Aquatic > Freshwater > Lake... | reverse complement strand
TGACACAATCTAACCCATATTACCCCTGACGATATCTGTAGAAGGGTTTTATTAAAAAATCCCCTCTGATGATATTGTTATAAAGGATTTTTTTTACTATACCTATTTCCCCGCTAATAATTATGTGTATAGTTTAGTGAGCGGGGAGACACGTAGTGTCTTAGAATAGTTATAAAATCATCCCTTCAACGAGCCCTTTTGTTATTTGGGTGTCATGAAGTGTCATACTATGGAGATCTTAATGTGATATACGATTTGGTTATAATGTACCCCAATAATGTGTGATGATATTCTTATGGTTCATCCTTATAATTAATCATATTATATTTGGGGTATTCTTTAACATACTGATTGGTCCTTATGGGTGATCAACATTTTAACCCATACCATAATTCCCTGAATTAAAATAAGGGGTTTTAAGGGGATCTTTTTATATCAGACGTATTCGGACATCACCTTAACATAAATCTCCTTTTATTGACCCTAAAATGGGGGGAATAAGGAAGAACATAAATAGGAACGAAATCCCATAAACGAAATTCCCCACTTTATGTGGGGAATGCAGTGACCCCGAATAGGGGGTATGGGGTGTAGTGAGTATTTGTGGTGTTCCTTATTTATCTCTTACTATTGGGTTATTCTAAAGTCTCCCTCAATACCTTTCTTATATGTTCTTGTAGGTTCATTTTAATTTCCACAATTTATATGATAATACTCTCTTATTTTGTCTCCGTACTTATCGTTTATATATTCCACCATTGTTCTATACATCATTCCCCATTCTTTTGAGTTGTCATCAACATCACTGAAATACGCCCAATACATAGAATCAATTGATGCGTCAGTAATAACTTCTACTAATTCTTCCCCACTCTCAAATTTACATATATTAAAAGGAGTATAATTTATTCTTATTCTCAATTCAACTTCATCATCAAGTAAATGTAATCTTCTTAATAACATCGTTGGAATTTTAGTTTCTTCCCTTATTACCCTACGGATATGTTCTTGTAAGTTCATATTACTTTCCACAATTTATATGATAATACTCTCTTATTTTGTCTCCGTACTTATCGTTTATATATTCCACCATTGTTCTGAACATAATCCCCAATTCTTTAACACCAATATCAGCGAAATGTGTCCAATATACTGTTTTTATTACAGTACTTGACACAACTTCTAATAATTCTTCACCACTTCTATATGAACATGTAACTTCTGGTGTAATTGTTCTCATAAGTAAATCAACCTCATTGTCAAGATAATGAAGTCTTCTTAATAACATCGTTGGAATTTTAGTTTCTTCGTTGACTATTCTTAAGAGAGGCGTTGGTATTGATTCGTTAATTCCCTTAGTTTCATTATACATCTGTATTATTCTATCTCTATAAAGATTTTCTAATTCGTTACGTATCACATCAAACCAAAAAACATCATCAGGTAATGTACTAACGAGTTTCCAGTGTAAACTATCAATCATTACGTGCACAGTCGTATTAATTAATTCAGATAAAAAAGATGACGTTAAAACTTTTCTTCTTTTTGTAAGATCATAAGCAAATTCAAAAGATTCAAGAAATTCATCATCCAATTCATTTATAGAAAATCTTCTTAGTAAAGTTAATGGAATTTTAGTTTCTTCCCTTATTACCCTACGGATATGTTCTTGTAAGTTCATACTCACCTTGTTTTCATATAAGTATCAATCTCGTTGATTGCTTCCTGGGTGATATTAGGAATATCATTTAATTCATACCCATACATTGACATATAATTATTTTCCTTGTCATAGATTCCGTTGATACTATCATAATAAACGGTGTTCGTTGCAAAGTTATTTATATCCTGGGTAATACTTAAAAAATACTTTTCTAACTCTTCATCTGTTTTGAAATCATAATTAAGTATTTCACGTACATCCTTGAACTTATATGCCCCCTCGTCCCATCTAGCTATTATATAAATCTCTTCCGCTGTTGGGAATCCGGTTATACCTAAAACATCTTCCTTCTTATTCCTTTGAATAATAATTGTATGACCCATATGATATCCCTCCCATTCTAATCTGTCAGAATTTATACACCAATGACATTGGTTCGCATACTTCTGTAATGCCCTATGTGTTAATGGAACAATTACAATAATATTCTCATCCTTGTATAACTCCTTCCTCTCACTCCTCGGCACTCGTACCTCAGATATAACCCCCATCATCTCATGGATTCTCGATATTTGTTCTTGTAGGTTCATATTAATATTATTTGATATTTCTTGTCCGCAACATACGGAATCATTGATTTACCAACTTGTTTGACAAATCTTAATCTGTGTTTGTTTTCATTAAACTCTTGTAGTTTCGGAATCTTGTTGGTTTCACCCATCACATATTTATGTGCTTGGTCATAATCAACCGCATACACCTCTTTGTTATCTGGATTCACAATAGTAACATCCTTTCTATTACCACCCCACAATTCTAATTCTTCTATGTATTTCGATATGTCAGTTTCTTTAATATACCAACAATGAATCCCATCATATGGTAACTTATTTATAGTACCTGTATTGTCAAACTTTTCCGTCCTAATAAAAACAAAATCTTCTTTGGTGTTCTCATTAATAACCCCCATCATCTCATGGATTCTCGATATTTGTTCTTGTAGGTTCATCTATTTAAATAATTATCTATCATTTCCTGTACTTCAGGATTATCCCCAGTGTAAATTATATCAACAACATATTTGTGGAATGGATATATTTCATTTGTCATTACACGTTCTTCCAGTTCATTAAACTTTTCTTCGTATTTGGAATCAGGGTCAATTCCATAATAGTTAAATGGCTCTATTTTATATTTTGTTTTTAGTCTGTCCTTATCAACAACGAATGTTATACCCGTATCTTCTAATGGAGAATCAAAACCAACACCAATTGTGTTATTCGGAGTCCAATTTTTATCTCTCGTAAACGATATTGCGGTTTGAGTTTTGGTTTTACCTAATCTTTTGTCGTAATCTAAATACTCTCCTGATGGTAATATCCCCCTTAATGAATCTGAGTTCATAATATCAACACCTCTACTTGTTGAGGTCTTATGATATAATGGTGTTCCTTGTATATCATCTAACTTTTCAGATATAACCCCCATCATCTTATGGATTCTCGATATTTGTTCTTGTAGGTTCATATTAATCTATATTTTTTCACCACCTATTAATGATAGTTTTTTTTCTTTCCCCTCTGGCATTTCTACAATATCTTTAAGATGCCCTGCACCAACAAAATAAACTCCAGGTTCCGCATTGATTAAAAATTGGTCTCTAATAGTTGTCGCTACCCTTGCAAATTTACCTGCCATATTTGGATAGTCTTGCCAATTTTTTTCAGGCCATTGTAATTTTTCTCCTAAATCTAAAAATTCTGATAATGATTTTTCATCCGCCTTTTGTTGTGACATCTGAATAAAATCAATTCCATTTTCACTTATTCCTTTAAGAAATTTATTAAGTTCTTTGTATCCTAAATTAAACATTCCCATATCTGCAGACCAATCAGGTATAGTTTTAAGCAAAACATCAAAAATTGTATCATTTTCTTCGGTATTTTCTAATAATTTTTCTAATCTATGATTTTCTTTTAAGTTTGAAAACAAAGAATATAAAAAAAGATATTCTTTATCTTTAGATACTTCACCACTTTCAATTAATTTTTTATCCCAAGACCCATAATGTTTTTTGGGGTCTAATCTGTCATAAAAAGATGATTTGGTGATTGCCTCATTATGTTCCAAACCAATACCTTCACCATAATAACCATATTTGTTTGCAACATTAACTACTTTATCTTCAAGTTCCTTAGATAATTCAACAGGTATTTGGTGCATATCACCAACTAATATTTTATCTTTACCATCAAATATTATTCCCAATGGAGCATAACCATTTTCTTCGGTTTCTATTATTACCCCCATCATTGATTGTATTCTTGATATTTGTTCTTGTAGGTTCATATCAGTTCATTTTAATAGTCAAAGTCATTACAACTTTGACTACGAATGTCTTTTAAGGGGTTTTCTTCCCCAAATTGTGATTTGTATTTATTATTTAAATATTCAATCAATTTATGTTCAAATTCTTCATAGGTCAAATCAAAAATTATTCCTATCAATTTTAAATCAAACCATTCATCACAACCCCAAATCCAAAAGCGACCCCAATGATTTCTTTCAAATATCTTTTTCCCGTCCTTAGTTTTCCAATTGTAATGATGTATATTATCCTCAGTCTTAATTAATTCTAAATTATCAAAAAAATTATCAAACTCTCTATCAATAATTTTTTTAATGTTATCTGATTCATTAATTAACATCATCTCATGTATTCTCGATATTTGTTCTTGTAGGTTCATAATCAATAAATATAAACTTAATTTATCATTTTTCTTCCCAATAGATTTTCTCTAAACATTCTTGTTTTCAAATCACGAATCCATATTTTTTTTTGTTCAAAATTTAATTCGTTATAAATTGCATTCAAAGGTGGTGACATTTTTACCATATCCATAAAAGACAAATCATCCCAAATTTCTTTATATTTGTTGTATAACTGTTTTACATTATGAATTTGTCCTTGAATTTCCATTTTGGTCATATTAACTGGAATATTTTTCAAATTTCTTGTTCCTAATTCAACTTGCTTATTTAGTCTTTTCAAAATATGCCCTCGATTAAAGGTGTCATCAATCCAATGTGCTAATTCATGATGAATGCTACCTTTAATTTTTTCTGGTGTAAATTCTCTTGGTAAATTGATTCTCTGATGTTCTTTTGGTAACTTTTGAGTGGCAATTTCTATATTTCCGTCATAATAATCCAAAACAAAATTTTTCGCATTGTCATTTACTGAAATACGAATGTACGAGTTGGAAGGTTGATATCCATTATATCCATAATTAACCAAAATAGCACAAGGGTTTATTCCATTAGCTTTGATAGCATCTTTGGTTTGTAAAATTGATGTATCACCTACCTTTCGTTTGAACATATCATCTCTAACAATTCCTGTTTCTCTAATCTCTTCAATGTCTTTTTTGAAAAACATATCATACAACAACTCAACATCATCATCAACCAATGTTAAAACCTCATTTAATGCCTTTCTTATGTGTTCTTTTAAATTCATAACTCTCTTTTAATTTCAAATGGTTGTACTCTCCTAAGAAAGTATTTGTGTTCATTAATAACCCCCATCATTGATTGTATTCTTGATATTTGTTCTTGTAGGTTCATATTAATATTATTTTCAATCTTCATAACTTATCACATATCTATTACACCAACAACCTTAATCATTTTTCTTATGTCGTCTTCTGTGTATTTTTCTGATAATGGTGTATGACTTAAATCCAACCAACCACCAACATAATTCAAGTTTCCTAATGATTGCAGATTTTCACAACCCCTTAAATCCAAATAACCACCAACATATTCTAAATTTCCTAATGATTGAAAACTTTCATTACCATATAAATCCAACCAACCACCAACATATTCTAAATTTCCTAATGATTGGAGATTTTCACGACCATATAAATTCAAATTACCCTCAACTTTAACTAAGTTTCCTAACGTTTCAATTTTAGATCTTGACAATAATAAATCACCACCAATTGAATATCTAGGATATCCTTGAGACTCCAAGAACTTTTGAAGAATACTCCAATCATTATTAAAAAATTTTAACGATGGTATCTTCAGGATCTTTTCTTCCTGTTCTTCTCTAAGAACTCTTCTAATTATATTTTCAATCTTCATCTAGTATAAATATACATTACCAACAACCTCAACCATTTTTCTTATGTCGTCTTCTGTGTATTTTTCTGATAATGGTGTATGACTTAAATCCAACCAACCACCAACATATTCTAAATTTCCTAATGATTGAAAACTTTTATTACCATATAAATCCAAATTACCCTCAACTCTAACTAAGTTTCCTAACGTTTCAATTTTAGCCTCTGATAATGATAAATTTCCACCAATTGAATATCTAGGATATCCTTGAGATTCCAAAAACTTTTGGAGAATGTTCCAATCGTTGTTAAAAAACTTAATACTAGGTATTTTCAGGATTTGTTCTTCCTGTTGTTCTCTTAACAATCTTCTAATTATATTTTCTATCTTCATCACTTATTATATATACGACCAATAACATTAACCATTCTTCTTATTTGTTCATTAGAATATTTTTTTTCCAATGGTGTTTTATAAATATCCAAATGACCACCAACATATTCCAAATTCCCCAATGATTCAATATTAGTTCTGCTAATATTCAAATGATTACCAACATATTCTAAATTACCTAATGATTCAGTATTACTAAGAGTTAAATCCACCCAACCTCCGACGTATTCCAAATCACCTAATGATTTTACATCGCTATAATATAAATTCAAATTACCCTCAACTCTAACTAAGTTTCCTAACGTTTCAATTTTAGATCTTGACAATAATAAATTTCCACCAATTGAATATCTAGGATATCCTTGTGATTCCAAAAACTTCTGAAGAAGATTCCAATCGTTGTTAAAATACCTAATACCAGGTATCTTCAGGATTTGTTCTTCCTGTTCTTCTCTTAATACTCTTCTAATTATATTCTCTATCTTCATCATCTTCCATAAATATATTACCAACTACCTCAACCATATTTCTTATTTGTTCCTCTGTGTATTTTTCAGATAATGGTGTACCACTCAAATCCAACCCACCACCAACATATTCCAAATCACCTAATGATTTGAGATTTTTACACTCAGATAAATACAAATTTCCACCAACATATTCTAAATTTCCTAATGATTGAAGACTTTCATTACCATATAAATTCAAATCACCCTCAACCCTAACTAAGTTTCCTAATGATTTAATACCACTTCGACTCAAATTCAAATCACCACCAATTGAATATCTAGGATTACCTTGTGATTCCAAAAACTTTTGGAGAAGATTCCAATCGTTATTAAAATACCTAATACCTGGTATCTTCAGGATCTTTTCTTCTTCCTGTTCTTCTCTTAATACCTTTCTAATTATATTTTCAATCTTCATAACTTATCCCATATATATTACACCATCAACCTCAACCATTCTTCTTATTTGTTCCTCAGTGTGATGTGCTAATGGTGTATCATAAATATCCAAATCACCACCAACATATTCTAAATCACCTAATGATTTAAGACGAAGACAATGAGATAACTTCAAATCACCCCCAACATATTTCAAATTATCTAAGGAAGTGATATTTGAACAATAATCCGCTTTCAAAGTCCCACCAACATATTTCAAATCACCCAATGACTCAAGATATTTACTATTAAATAAACTCAATTTACCTCCAACATATTCCAAATTTTCTAGTGATTTAATACCCCAAGAAACATCTAAAACAAAATCACCCTCAACCCTGACTAAGTTTCCCAATGATTCAATATCATCTCTACGGAATAAATCCAAATTTCCACCAATTGAATATCTAGGATTGTCCTGAGACTCCAAGAACTTTTGAAGGATGCTCCAATCGTTATTAAAAAATTTTAACGATGGTATTTTCAGGAGTTTTTCCTCTTCCTGTTCTTCCCTTAATACTCTTCTAATTATATTTTCAATCTTCATAACTTACATAAATATTCTACCAACAACCTCAACCATGTTTCTTATCTCTTCCCTTGTGTATTTTATTCTTATTGGTGTGTCATGTAAATTCAAATCACCACCAACATATTCCAAATTACCTAATGTTTCAATCCTAGTACTACCTAAATCCAAATCACTCCCAACTCTAACTAAGTTACCCAATGATTGAAGATTTTCATTACCATATAAATAAAAAAGACCACCAACATATTCTAAATTTCCTAATGATTGTAGATTAAAACAACGCATCAAATTCAAACCACCCTCAACTCTGACTAAGTTACCTAATGTTTTAATATCACTTTCACTTAAATTCAAATAACCACCAACATATTCCAAATTTCCTAATGATTGAAGACTTTCATTACCATATAAATCCAAATTACCGCCAATTGAATATCTAGGATTACCTTGTGATTCCAAGAACTTCTGAAGGATGCTCCAATCGTTGTTAAAATACCTAATACCAGGTATTTTCAGGAGTTTTTCTTCTTCCTGTTCTTCCCTTAATACTCTTCTGATTATATTTTCTATCTTCATAACTTACATAAATATATCACCACCAACCTCAACCATATTTTTTATTTCTTCTCTTGTGTATTTCATTGATAATGGTGTATGTTGTAAATCCAAATGATCATAAACATATTTCAACTTTCCCAATGATTCTACATTACTCATTTTTAAGTTTAAAGAACCATCAACTCTAATTAAGTTACCCAATGATTGAAGAGTAGAATACCGTAAGTCCAAAAAATTACCAACGTATTCCAAGTTTCCTAATGATTGGAGAGTTCTAGAATCGAATAAATCCAAATTACCCTCAACTCTTTCTAAATTTCCTAATGTTTTAATATCAGTATATTTTAAATCCAAAAAACCACCAACATATTCTAAATTTCCTAATGATATAATACCACTGGACGATAAATCCAACCAACCACCAACCCTAACTAAGTTTCCTAGTGATTCAATATCCATTTCACGCAAATCCAAATTTCCACCAATTGAATATCTAGGATATCCTTGTGATTCCAAGAACTTTTGAAGGATGTTCCAATCGTTGTTAAAAAACCTAAACCCAGGTATCTTCAGGAGTTTTTCTTCTTCCTGTTCTTCTCTTAATACCTTTCTAATTATATTTTCAATCTTCATAACTTATCACTATTACACCAACAACCTTAACCATTTTTCTTATGTCGTCTTCTGCGTATTTTTCTGACAATGGTGTGTTCTGTAAGTCCAAATAACCACCAACATACTCCAAATTTCCCAATGTTTCAACATTAGTTTCAGCTAAACCCAAACCACCACCAACATATTCCAAATTTCCTAATGATTGGAGATTTTCACAACCATATAAATCCAACCAACGATCAACATGATTTAATTTACCTAATGATTTAAGATTGGAACAATCTTCTAAACTTAAAGCTCCACCAACATATTCCAAATTTCCTAATGTTTCAATCCTAGTAATACCTAAATCCAAAAAACCACCAACATATTCCAAATTACCTAATGATTTAATATCACTTAATCTCAAATTCAAACTACCACCAACATAATTCAAGTTTTCTAGTGTTTCAATTTTAACGTCACGTAAATCAAGGACACCACCAACATATTCCAAATTACCTAATGATCGGAGATTTTCACAACCATATAAATCCAAATTAGCACCAACATATTCCAAATCTCCTAATGATTGTAGATTATAACAACGCCTCAAATCCAAATCACCCTCAACTCTAACTAAGTTTCCTAGTGTTTCAATACCAGTATAACTTAAATCCAAATCACCACCAATGGAATATCTAGGATATCCTTGAGACTCCAAGAACTTTTGAAGGATGTTCCAATCGTTGTTAAAATACCTAATACCTGGTATCTTCAGGATCCTTTCTTCTTCCTGTTCTTCCCTTAACACTCTTCTGATTATATGTTCAATCTTCATAGATTATAAATATAACAAAAATGAGGATTAAACTAATCCTCATTTCAAAATTACTTACCGCTATAATGGTTCGTGATCAGTGTCTTATAATCCTCATCCGTCCCAGGATATTCCACAAAACTATCTATCAGATCAACCATCTCATCAAAAAATACACCGTCAACCTTACCCTTCAAACTTTTACGTATGTTAATGAAAGAAATGGTATATGTATCGGACCAATCAAGAATAATTCTAACATATCCTTTGAATTGAAATCCACTAACCTTAAACTCCAAACCACTACGACCTTCTTCATCTTTAATGGCTTTCCATTTGTTAGCACCCCAAGACCAAACCTTAACCTGACCCAAACCAATTAATTGAGATTGAATCGTTCTTGCAATTGATAATGTGTTATCCATAATTTTTATGTTTTTAATATTGAAACAACAAAGAATTTTTGTTCTCAGATTTAATAGTCTGAAACTCACTAACGAATTCACGAGCCCACTCTTTAATCTCTTGAATTGTTTGTCCAGCTCGGAAATCATAATCCACTAGTTCATTTGAAGGTATTGGTTCGTGTCCCATTTCCTCTAAATAATCATTGAAGATGTCAATAGCCTCTTGTCTTAATGTCGTGTCCATAATTGTTTTGTTTTTGACTTCACAAATATACTAACAAAAATCAATTCACCAAATTTTTTTTTAAATAATTTCCATACTCTCGGAAAATAGTATTTGTTCAACCAATGGACAATTTTGTCTGATAATTTTATTAAACCATTCTTTGAACTTTCCCTTCTCTTTGAAATCAAACGTTATCCCATCATATTCCAACTTAAATGTTCCAACCTTTTCTAACACATCCACCTTATTAACAATCATATTGGTCACCCCATTTATATTTGCCGCTTTAATAAGGTTGTCCATATCCGTCCAAGATATTTGTCTCGGTCTTCCTGTTGTTGATCCATATTCATTACCAACCTCACGGATTCTATCAAAAACTTCTTCAGGTTGTTCAAATGATTTTGCACCGACATAAGTATTATAAACCTTACAAACACCATAAACCTTCCTAATCTTTTGTGGTGGAACTCCATTTAATACCGCAGAACCAATCGTACAATGTGATGATGTGACATAAGGATAATCACCCCAATCAATATCTAATTCAAATCCCTGAGCACCCTCAAATAAAATCCTAACGTTGGAAAACATATTCTTGTGTAACACTGAATATATATCACAAACATAATTCCGAAGTTCTTCTACATCCTCGGCTCTGATACCTTTACGATAATACTTGTCACGATATGCGGGACCATTTCCCGTTTTAGTTGTTCCAATCGTTGTGTCCTTGGAATCCTCGGCAATGTGATCATCAGTTATGATATGAACCCTCTTGTCAATAAACAAATATGATCTTACATCAATTCCCTTACTTTCCAATTCATTTATTTCATTCATTAAAGAATTGATATTAACCACACACCCAGGACCAATGATTGATATTAACCCATTAACAATCCCCGATGGAATATAATGTGTTACCAATTTCATATCACCAACATAAATGGTATGTCCCGCATTTCCACCACCATTGTATCTTACAACGTGAGTATATTCACCACTCTCACTCAGATATTTACAAACCTTACCTTTACCAGTGTCTCCCGCTTGTAAATCAACAATTACATCCGCATAATCTATCATAATCTTTAATTAAAATAATCTCATACATTTTAGTTTTACCTAAAACAATGATACTAAAGAAAAAACATAAAAACAATTACTTTGGTAATATATCACTTATTAAAAATTGAAATCATCTCAATATCTAATATATTTTCAATCCTATGTCCAATGTGGTTTGGTAATTGTTTGATAAGTGACCTCCACGCACGTTCTGCTTCAGGAGATCTGAAAGCCGATTGGATAATGATATTTGGCATAACCCTCAAAAGTTCTAACAACGCTTGTTTATATAATCCTCTACCTTTGAATTCTTTCTTAATTGTTGCCATAACAACCATATAATGTTTGTTGTCTGAAGTTTCTAATGTCATATCACCCACAACTTCATCACCACTCATTATGAAAACTTCTATAAAACCATCACCCAACTCTTCAATTTGAATTGATTCCCTTAATACTCTCCTAATTATATTTTCAATCTTCATAACTTAAAAAAATATTACACCTCCAACCGAAATCATATCCCTTATCGGTTCTCTTTCATATTTTTTTGATAATAATGATCCTTCTAAATCCAAAGATTCACCGACATATTCTAAATCCCCAAATGATTTTAATTTAGTCCCTCTTAAATCCAACCAACGACCAACATATTTCAATTTACCTAATGATTTAAGATTCAAACAGTCTTCTAAACTTAAACTTCCGCCAACATATTCCAAATTTCCTAATGTTTCAATCTTAGTACTACCTAAATCCAAACCACCCTCAACTCTAACCAAGTTTTCTAGTGTTTCCACATCAGTGTCACGTAAATCAAGATTACCACCAACATATTCCAAACTACCTAACGAATCATCAAAATAAGTACCAAATAAACTCAAATTACCCTCAACCCTGACAAGATTTCCTAAAGTACCAACTTCTTTTTCTCTTAAATTCAAATCACCACCAATGGAATATCTAGGATTACCCTGAGATTCCAAGAACTTCTGAAGAACGTTCCAATCGTTGTTAAAATACCTAATACCAGGTATTTTCAAAAGTTTTTCTTCTTCCTGTTGTTCTCTGAGAACTCTTCTGATTATATTTTCAATCTTCATAACTTATAAATATATTTTACCAACAAAACCAATCATATCCCTTATCTCTTCCTCTGTGTATTTTTCTGATAATGGTGTACGACGTAAATTCAAAAAACCACCAACATATTCCAAATCACCTAATGATTGGAGATTTTTACAAGATGCTAAATCCAAAGATCCACCAACTCTAACTAAATTTCCCAATGTTTCAACATTAGTATCAGTTATAGCCAACCAACGACCAACATGTTTTAATTTACCTAATGATTTAAGATTCAAACATTCTTGTAAATCTAAAGCACCAACATATTCTAAATTACCT
>Ga0209400_1002900_pt1 | contig 12757 bp, 12 predicted proteins | sample M_130807_EF_Meta_FD_187313 | JGI IMG/M metagenome (GOLD analysis project Ga0209400, IMG submission 187313) | Freshwater microbial communities from Lake Montjoie, Canada to study carbon cycling - M_130807_EF_MetaG (SPAdes) (version 2) | ecosystem: Environmental > Aquatic > Freshwater > Lake... | reverse complement strand
AAAAACCCTAAAAAAAAAAAAAAAGAGAAAAAGACGAAAACACTAGAAGAGTTAAGAAATTTAAAAAATTAAAAGCAAGATATTAAAGCTTTTTAAAAAAGAAATCTTTCACCCCTAAGACAAATCCAACATGTCTATCTTTGTCTTGTTTATAAAAAATTCTTAATAAATGAAGCACGGATCTAAATAAAAAGAAAGAATAGCCTAAGAACTTATCTTTACAATTACATAATTTTTTAATTAGAAATAACCAACTTATAGTTTCAAAATATATTCTGGATTTTATACCAGATACATAAATACTCTGGGATACTTTGTGATATACGTGATAATCTTGATTAACTACTAATAACTTACCATATTTCTTTATTCTTTGTGATATCTCAATATCTTCTGGTCCAAAAAAAAAATCCTCATCTGGTAAACCAACTTTTCTTAAAATATTTGTTTTATACATCACGCACGCACCACAAATGGCATCTGTTAAAATTATTCCTTTATATCTAACAGAATCTAACATTCTTCTGTCTTGGCCTGTCCTTTGAAATATCAAATAATTTTTACTCAAAACAAAACGCTTCCACCAAATTATTTTGGTTTTTTTCTTTATCCAATAAAAAACTTTTGGTGAAACTGCTGCATAATCATTGCTAAGATTTAGAGTTGCAACCATACCTTTTATAAAATTAGCAGTTACAATAAAGTCACAGTCTATTTTAATTGCAAAATCATAATTATTTCTTACAACAAACTCGAAGCCTCTATTATAAGCTGCTGTCGCTCCTATATTCACTGCAAATCTATATCTTCTTGAAACCTCTTTTAACTTAATTAAATAAAATTTTTTTTTGGCAATTTTTTTGATTCTGAGGTTTTTACTTACTTCATTTATAGGAATATTTTTTTTTTTACACCATTGAATAATGTTATTTAAATTTTCATAATTTGAATTATTATCAATCAAAAAAACATCAAAATTACTGTAATTAGTTTTAAAAATACTTTCTAAACAAGCGACAGTATTTTTCCAATCATTCCAAGTTAAAACTAAAATTGCCACACTAGATCTCTGCATATCCCTAATAATTAATATTGTTTATTATTAAGCTGATTTATAGTTTTAACTACCGCATTATAACTACTTAGTTTTGTATAAAATTTAAAATCTTTTCTAAATTTATTAATATTAGGAACATATTGATCTAAATAAGTTCTTTTAATTTCTTTACTTATAAATTTTAGATCATATTTTATGGACAATAATTGGGATAATCGATTAAGACTCACAGAATTGTCAGAGCCACAATTGTATACGGGACAATTTGTATTAGATTTATTTGCTATTTTTAACAAAAAAATCGATAAATCATCTGCATGAAGATAGGATCTAATAACCAAGTAATTAGATTTAATGTAAATAGATTTTTTACTTAAAATATTTTTTATAAAATCTGCAATTGCATACTTTGAATTTCCAAACAAATGCTCACCCACAAAAGAAAAGCATCTTGCTATGGAGACTTTAAATCCTAATTTTGCTAATTTTTTAAATTGTTTCTCATTAATAATTTTAGCTAATGCATATTTTCTTTTATAATTATTTGATCTAAAATCTTTAATTTTACTAAAGTTCTCTTTAACTTTCTTAACATTGTTTGGTAATTCACCATAAACAGCTCCTGAGCTCACATATAAAATTTTCGAATCATTGTAAATCCTCTCAGCTATAGAAATAAAATTACTAACAGCTTTTATATCCTGGTCTAAATTTTTTAATAAAGCGCAATATATAATTATATCTGCTTTTGGTAAATTTTTTGTATTTAAAATATTTCCACTTATTTTTTTAATAAATAAATTTTTATTAATTTTTTTGTTAAATTTAAATTTCTTAGCTTTTTTAGAAAAAACTATTATTTCAATATTAGTTGATAATTTTTTTTTAAGAAAAAAATCTACAATAGATTTTCCAAAAAATCCGGTTCCACCAATTATCAGTATTTTTTTTTTTAAATGCATCAATGTAGGTCTATAAAAAAAACTTATTTAAGATAGTTCATTAAAAATTCCTGCGAACCAACTTTTCCAACTACTTTGCTACTTATTGATTTTGATAAAATCTTCGTTTTATAGTCTTTTTTATTTAAAGATTCGTTAATCCATGATTGAAATCCACCATCTTGAAAATGGTCTTCTACAACAACAACCTCTTTGTATTTGCTAATGTAGTTATATTGATATTTTTTATATTTCATTCCCCAAAGCGGCATAGTGTGTAAAGAAAAATCTAAATTATTATTTTTTATGAATTTTTTTATTGTATGTTCAATTACAGCTCCTGTTGTTAAATAAGTTTTTTTACTACTAGTCTTAGAAAAAATTTTTATCCATCTACCGGGTGAAATATTAGGTATATTTTTATGAACTTGATATTTAGTGCTTTTATCTAATCTTAAGTATGAAGGCTGAGGATTTTTAAGAATATATTTTATACAACCTTTTAATTCCATTATATCTCCTGGTGAAGCAATAAGTGTATTGGGGAAACTCCTCATTAGAGAATAATCTTGTAAGCCGTGATGGGTATAACCTAAATTACCATACCCAACTCCAGCACCAACAGAAACAATTGTCACTGGCAAGTTATGATAATCTATATCGTTTCTTAACTGTTCGGCGCATCTAAATGTTGGAAAATTAGCAATTGAATAAACAAAAACATGCTTTCCAGAAGCGGCTAGGCCAGCAGCATAACCTATCATGCTCTGCTCTGATATACCTGCATTGAAATAATTATTTGGAAATTTCGTGCAAAATTTTTCCACAACTCCAAAACCTAAATCGTTAACTAATAGAATAATATTTTTATTTTTTTCTGCAGCGGAACATAATTCATCTATAAAAATATCTCTCATTTAAGACTCTTAATTGCTTCTTTCAATTGTTTATTATCAGGTGATTTGTAATGCCATAAAATTTTATTCTCCATAAATTTAACACCTTTGCCTTTAATTGTATTTGCTATAATCGCGGTTGGTTTATTATTCTTGCTAAGTAATAATGATCTATAAATTTCATTAATATTATGACCATTAATATTTTTTACATTACATCCGAATGATTCTAATTTTTTTTTTAGTGGCTCAATTTTTAAAATATTTTTGGTGAAATCTAAACTTTGAATTTTATTATAATCAATGATTATGCAAAGGTTGTCTAATTTATTAAAAGTAGCAAACAATAGAGACTCCCAAGTAGTGCCTTCGTTTAATTCTCCATCGCTTATTAAAACGTAGATTTTATTATTGGTGAAGTTAATTTTTTCTGCTAGCGCTCTGCCAGTAGCATAAGGCAAACCATGCCCCAACGAACCTGTTGAAAATTCTACTCCAGGGACCTTATGACTAACGTGGGACATCAATATAGAATTATTTTTTCCATATGAATTTAGTGTCTTTAAATTAATATATCTAAATTTATTTAGAATACAGTAATAAACCAAACATGCGTGCCCTTTGCTTAGAATAAATATATTTTTTTTTTTAATAAAAAATTTATATAAAACCAATAAAATCTCAACAGCTGAAAGAGAGCTTCCTACATGGGAAGATTTTGCTTTATTTGATAATTCTAAAATTTTTATTCTTATATTTTTAGCAATATTCAAAATTATTTTTTTATTAATCACTTATTTTTCTATTAAAATTACTATTTTTATTTAAAAAAAATTTTTAATTTTTCAATTACATAACTAAGATGATCTTTTGAAAGGCCAGGATAAACTCCTATCCAAAATGTATTTTCCATTACAAAATCAGTATTTTTAAGGTTACTATGAGCTTTGAATAGAACATCTTTCATATATGGCTGTTTAATTAAATTGCCCGAAAATAATAACCTTGTTCCAATCTTATTACTATTTAAATACTTCAAAAGATCATTTCTATTAAATTTATTATTTTTTCTTAAAGATATTGGAAATCCAAACCAAGATGGTTCTGAATTTTTTTCTGACTCTGGAAGTATTATAAATTCTTGCAGGTCATTAAGATTTTTATATAAAAAATCATAATTATTTTTTCGTATTGTTATAAAATTTTCTATTTTATCAACCTGAGCTAATCCGCATGCTGCCTGCATATCTGTAATTTTTAAATTATACCCCATGTGAGAATAAGTATATTTATGATCATAGCCGTAAGGCAAATCACCCAATTGCCAATCAAATCTTTTGTTACAAGTATTATCCTTCCCGGGTTCGCAATAACAATCTCTTCCCCAATCTCTGAATGACTCAGCAATTCTCTTTAATTTAATACTATTAGTAAAAACAGCGCCACCCTCACCCATTGTAATATGGTGCGCTGGGTAAAAACTTAGCGTTGCTAAATCGCCGAAAGTTCCAACTAATTGATTATTATATTTAGATCCAAGGGCATCGCATGTATCTTCTATTAACCAAAGATTATATTTGTCGCAAATTTCTTTAATTTTTTTTACATTGAACGGATTTCCAAGTGTATGAGCAATCATAATTGCTTTTGTTTTTGATGTTATAGATTCCTCAATTAAATTCTCGTCAATATTATATGTGGGAATTTTTATATCCAAAAAAACCGGAATAGCTCCAAATTGTATAATTGGATTGACAGTTGTTGGGAAGCTTGCGGCGACTGTAATAATTTCATCTCCTTTTTTAATTGCCCTTTCTTTTAATTTTGAAGAGGTAAGCGTTGAAAATGCAACTAAATTTGCAGAAGAGCCAGAGTTGACAGTTAATAAGCATTTAACACCTAAAAATGCAGATAATTTTTTCTGAAACTCATCATTAAATCTACCTGTGGTCAGCCATCCGTCTAGAGAGGCCTCCACCATATTTTTTAATTCTTCTTTTCCTATGCATTTTCCAGAAACAGGGATATTGCTAATATTCTCAATAAAGTCATTTTTTTCAAAATGATAATGAGAATATTCCTCGGTTAATTTTAAAATTTTCTGTAAAATTTCTTTTTTACTCATTATAAATAATTAAAATAATTTTTTATTTGCGTCTTACAAACACTTAGATAATTCTTTTCTTTTTTTGTATTTTTATACCAATCCACCACGTAATCTAACGACTGAGATATATTTAATTTAGAATTCCAAGATAAATATTTTTGAGCTTTAAAAGAATTTAGCATTAAATTTTTAGACTCATAATGATTATCTTTCTTATTCTTTTTAAACACTTTAACTGGATTGTTAAATTTTGCATTTAACAAATTTATTATTTCTAAAACTTTCTTATTGTTATTTTTTTTAGGACCAAAATTCCAATTATTTTCATTGTAATATTTATTATTTTTCAATTTCTGTAAAACTAATAAATAACCATAAAGCGGCTCAATAACATGCTGCCAAGGCCTTACAAAATAGGGGTTTCTTATGACTAACTTCCTATTATTATATAAGGCTCTAAAATAATCCGGAATAATCCTATATAAAGAATAATCGCCCCCACCAATAACATTTCCTGCTCGTGCAGTTGCAACTTGTATATTTTTCTTTTTAAAAAAAGATTGATTATAGGACTTAACTATTAATTCAGCGCATGCCTTTGAATTACTATAAGGATCATCCCCTCCTAATCTATCGGATTCTTTATAGAATATTTTTTTTCCATTATTTTCGTATACTTTATCTGTAGTGATAATTAAGGCTTTTTTTACGCTATTTAATTGATTCAAAACTTCTAAAATATTTAAGGTACCAATAGCGTTAACTTCATAAGTATATTTAGTTTTTGCATATGATGTTTTCACTAAAGGTTGTGCGGCCATATGTACTATGAAATCAGGATTGAATCTTTTAATTGATTTTTTTAACTTAGAAAAATTTCTGATATCGCCAAATATGGAGTTTTCAGTTAATTTTTTAATACCGGCTAGCTCAAATAGACTTTTTTTTTGTGGTTTTAAAGAATAACCACATACTTTTGCGCCAAGCATATTCAAAAGTATAACAAACCAACTACCTTTAAAACCCGTATGGCCTGTAAGAAAAACTTTTTTTCCTTTCCAAAAGTTCTTATTTATCTTCATTTAACGCCATATTTTCCAAGGAGCTTTTCCTGAAGACCATAAATTTTCTAAATAATTTTTATCTTTAAGAGTATCCATGGCATACCAAAAACCATTAAATTTATAAGATATTAATTGATTATTTTTGGACAATCTCTCCAAGGGTTCTCTTTCCCAAATAGTTTTTTCACCTCGAATATAGTTAAATATATCCTTATTAAGAACAAAAAAACCTCCGTTGACCCAACCACCATCCCCTAAAGGTTTTTCTAAAAATTGTTCTACTTTATTACCCTTAAGCTTTAATGATCCAAATCTTCCTTGTGGTTTTACTGCAATTAAAGTTGCTTTTTTTTTGTTTTTTATATGAAAATTAACTAATTTTTTTATATTTACGGCAGAAACCCCGTCTCCGTAAGTTAGGCAGAAATTTTCTTCCGTGATAAATTTTTTAATTTTTTTTATTCTTCCGCCCGTTGAAGTATTTTCACCAGTATCAACTAATGTAATTTTCCAAGGTTCTTTCTTTTTTTGATGGTAAATAATTTTATCATTTTCTAAATCTATTGTTAAATCTGAAGAATGAAGAAAATAATTAGAAAAAAATTCTTTAATTAAGTAACCTTTGTATCCGCAACAAATAATAAAATCTTTAAATCCGTAAGAAGAGTAGATTTTCATTATATGCCAGATAATTGGCATACCTCCTATTTCTATTAACGGCTTTGGTCTAACTACGCTCTCTTCAGAAATTCTTGATCCTATTCCACCTGCTAAAATTACAACTTTCATAACGTATAATAACCTAAAATATTTAGAATGTAATTAATGAATAAATTACAATAAAAAAATAGCCATCAAGACTAATACAAAAATAATAGCAATGGATATATACAGAGTTAATTTTTTAAAATTAGACCAGGTTTCTTTTTGGGAACCAATATCCATAAAAAATTTAGCCTTGTCTTGCCTTAAATTTTGGATTTTTTTTATTTATAACGTAAAGTTTTCCTCTTCTTCTGACAACTTTACAATTTATATCTCTTTTTTTTAAAGATTTTAATGAGCTTACGACCTTCATGATTTCTCTATAACATTTAATTTTTAATTAAAACAGTCTTTCTTTCCATGCTAAAGGTGTTTTTTCATTATTAATTTCTAAAGGGTAATTATATTGAAAAGCTTTAGGTCCTTTATTGCTAATATAATCTATCATTTTATCAAGTGATTTATCTAAGCTAACACTTGTCTTGTAACCTAATATCTTTCTTGCTTTATCAGCGGAACATGTTGCCTCTTTAACTTCATTAGGACGATCTTCTAAATATTTTGGTTCTAAATTAAATTTTAACTTATTACTTAACAAACGATATAATTCATTGATGCTAACGAACTCTTCATCTGGACCTATATTTATAACTTGCGATACAACATTAGGATCTGTAAGCAACTTATCTAAACAATATATACAGTCATCTATATCTGAAAAAGTCCTTTTTTGATTTCCATCTCCATAAATAATTGGACTTCTTTTTTGCAACATCAGATTGATCATTATAGAAACTACATTTCTATAGGGGTCATCATATTTTTGTCTTGGTCCTATTATATTATGAGGGACGGCAATATTGTATTCAACATTGTAAGTCTTGCTTAATATTTTTAATATATTTTCTGCTGCAACTTTTGAAACACCATAAGGATCAACGGGTTTTAATTCGTCATCTTCTCTAAATGGAATTTTAATACTTCCATACCTTGCCATTGAAGAGCAATAAACTATTCGTTTGACCTTATTAATAATAGCTGCTGTAAAAACTGAAACCGAACCTGTTACATTGTTATTAGATATTAAAACTGGGGAACAACTAGATAACCCCTCATGCGCATAAGCAGCTGCGTGACATAAAACATCTGCACCTTTGATAATTTTTTTCATAGTGGCAAGATCTTCACAGTCAGCCTTAAAAAAATTTATTTTATTTTGATCAATGTTATCTAGACTACCTCCAATAAGATTATCGCAGCCTGAAACAGTAAAGTTTTTTTTTAAATAGTATTCAGCGAGGTTAGAGCCTAAAAATCCTGCTATACCGGTAATAAAAATATGCATTTAAATTTATAAAGCCTGGCAACGACCTACTCTTCCGTGCCTTAAGACAAAGTACCATTGGCGCTAAAGGGCTTAACTGCCGAGTTCGGAATGGGATCGGGTGTTACTCCTTTGCAATAATCACCAGGCGTGGTTTTGTACATCAATATAAAAAAAATGTAAATAATTTATTATTTTAAAGAAGAATTACTAGCAAAAGCCTCTAGAAAGGATTTATAGGTTAGCCTAAAGCCTGTTTTTAAATTAGTTTTTGGATGCCATCCATATTTTTTTGCCAGAGAGATATCCAATACTTTAATCGGAGTTCCATCAGGTTTAGATTTATCAAATCTTATTTTTAAATTAGCATTTAACTCTTTAATTACAAATTTTGCATACTCAGATATTGACATAGCATTGCCGGTACCAATGTTAATAACAGGTTCTTTTACACTTTTATCCATAAAATAAATGCAAGCATCAGCTATATCATCAACATAAATTAATTCTCTCTTGGGTTTTCCAGACCCCCATAAAGTTATAAATTTTTTATTACTAGTTTTAGCTAAATAAACTTTATTTATAATTGCAGGAAAAAAATGTGAACTTTCAAAATCATAGTTATCATTTGGACCATAAGTGTTTGCTGGCATTAAACATTTATAATTGGTTTTGTATTGAAAATTATAACTTTCGCACATTTTAATTCCAGAAATTTTTGCAATAGCATAAGGTTCATTTGTCTTTTCTAGAGGACCAGTAAGTAAATACTCTTCTTTGATAGGCTGTTTACAATTCTTTGGATAAACACAACTTGATCCTAAAAAAATTAAATTTTTTATTTTATTTAAAAAACAACCATGAATTATATTATTTTGTATAGATAAATTTTCATAAATAAATTCAGCTCTATATTTATTATTTGCATGGATTCCACCAACTCTTGCAGCCGCATTAATAACTATGTCAGGTTTAATCTTTTTTAAAAAAGTAAAAACATCTCTCTGATTAATTAAGTTAAGTTTTTTTTTATTTATAGTAATGATATTTTTAAAACCTAAAAATTTGAGTTTGCTAAAAATAGAAGATCCGACTAATCCGTTATGTCCTGCTAAAAAAATTTTACTGTTTTTTTTAATCAATCTAATTTCTAAAAATTTAAATTTTTTAATTCATCATTGACCATTTCTTCAACTAATTTTTTCAAAGAAATTTTTGGTTTCCATCCTAATATTTTTTTTGCTTTAAGCGAGTTTCCTAAAAGAGTATTTACATCTAAGGGTCTAAAATAAGAATAATCGCAAGCTACTATGCAATTATTAAATTGATCATAAGCTTTTTCATTTTTGCCTTTTCCACTCCATTTAATCTTTAAATCTAATTCTTTTGCTACTAAATTAACAAAATATTTGACACTGTATTGTTTTCCAGTCGCGATAACAAAATCATTTGGATTTTTTTGTTGCAACATTAACCACATTGCCTCAACATAATCTCTAGCATGACCCCAATCTCTCTTTGCATAAAGATTACCTAAATATAATGTTTTTTGAAGATTATTTTTTATTTTACAGAGAGCTTTAATAATTTTCCTTGTTACAAATGTCTCTCCTCTCCTAGGACTTTCATGATTAAACAAAATTCCATTTACAGCAAATATATTATAAGCCTCTCTGTAATTTATCGTAATCCAATGAGCGTAGACTTTTGCAGCACCGTAAGGACTCTGTGGATAAAATGGTGTTAATTCATTCTGAGGAATTTTTTGAACTTTACCAAACATTTCGGATGTACCAGCTTGATAATACTTTGTTTTTTTTTCTAATTTATGAAATTTAATAGCTTCTAAAATTCTTAATGCACCAAGGGCATCAACATTGGCTGTATACTCGGGAACTTCGAATGAAACTGCGACATGTGACTGAGCTGCTAGATTGTAAATTTCATCAGGACTAACCTTTTTTATAATATTAGAAACAGAGGAAGAATCTGTAAGATCTCCATAATGTAGAATAAAATTTCTCTTTTTTTCATGAGGGTCTTGGTAAATATGATCAATTCGTTGTGTGTTAATTAAAGATGATCTTCTTTTAACACCATGCACAACGTAATTCTTTTTAATCAGAAATTCTGCGAGATAAGAACCATCTTGACCGGTCACGCCAAATATAAGTGCTTTTTTTTTTCGCATGAATTAAATTAAAAATCTATATTTTAATTTGACTAATAACTATATTGAAAACAATAAACAAATTAAAAATCTATATTTTAATTTGACTAATAACTATATTGAAAACAATAAACAAATTTAAAATACTATGTTATCAAGTATATTAATTGTAGCAGATTATAAAGAAAAATATATCAAAGAAACTATTAAATCGTGCTTAAATCAAACTTACAAAAAAATAGAGATTCTTGTAGGCTATAGTTATCTAAGGAATATCGAGCAGATAAAAAAAGTATTTTTATCTAATAAATTAAAATTTTTTCAAATTAAAAAAAAATATTATTATCCAACACAAGACCAAATATACAAAATTAAATATTTATTAAGAAAATCTAAAGGAAAATATATATTTTTATTAGACGGAGACGATCTTTTTTTAAAAGAAAAATTAACTTATATTTTAAATAATAAAAATATAAATAAGAAATTAGTCCAAGATAATTTTATATTACAAAAAAATAATATAAAAAAAATAATATTAAAAAAAAAATACAAAAATAGTTTAATATTTAGAAAATTTTTTAATAACTGGCCTCAAAAAATTTGCACGAGCACCATATCTTTGCCAAGAAAATTAATTGAAGATTTTTTTAAGAATAATCAAACATTTTTATGGAAAACGCTTGCTATAGATGTGCAATTAATAATTTATTATTATTTGAAAAATAAGTTTTACTCAACAAAAAAAATTTTAACAATTAAGAATGAGCATGAAAAAAATTTAGATTATAAATTTTCTAATATTTTGAGCAAAATATATTGGAGAAGAAGATACGAACAACATGAATACTATTATAATTTAACTAAAAAAAAATCTTTGGAATATTATATTTGCTTTCTTATTAATTTTTTTATTACTTTAGGTAATAAAAAATATAATTAAAAAAAACTTTGGATTGCATATTTTCATCAATATATCCGCATGGCGTAGGCAGAGCCCAACAATAATTACCAACTGTACCATCCGCTTTATAAAGTAAGTGCCCTGAGGAGGTATAATATTTTTGGAAAGTTCCTGTTTCAGATTGGTAGAATGGAAAATTTGTAAATTTATAGAAATCATTTCTTTTGAATTCATCAACAATTCTAATTAAATTTTTAAAGTTAAATATCAAAAACGTAACTATTATTAGAATGTTTAATTTTTTTTTAACATTACTATTATTTTGAAAAAAAATAATTAAATATTTGGCCGCTGGAAAAAAAAATAGAGCACTTATAATAACATACCCTCCATAACGAATTGTTGGATGGTTCACAAACCATATTATGAACAAAGCCAATATCACTAGATAAATAATATAAAATTTATAATCTATTTTTTTGTTATTATTTTTATTAGTTATTTTTTTGTATGAAAAAAAAGTAAAAAAAGTTGTGAAAATAATAGTTAGCAAAACTATTATGAAATCACTAATTTTAGTAAAAAAATGCATGTTAACCCAATTACGAACCCAATTAAAATTACTTAAATAAAATTCTAGATTCTCAATGCGAAAATTGGGAGCGGCTCCAGCTTTTGCCCAGGTTTCTATCCAAATTCTTCTTTGAATAATTTCATCAACCGGGATACCCCAGAAAATCTGACCTCCGCCAAAACATAAAGATTTAAAACCATAAATTAAACAGCCAGAATTGATAAAATTATGAATTAAAAATAATGTGAAAAATAAAAATATAAAAAATATATATGAAAAAATTAAATTATTTTTTAGCAAAAGTAATTTTGATTTACTAAAATAAAATACAATTAAGGGAAAAATAAGATAAACAACAAACAAAGTTTTTAAAGTTATTAAATAAAAAATAAGAACTATTAGCAAAATTAAAGCATCATTTTTTTTAGAATTATTTTCAATATTTATAATTTTTGCTAATTCAATTAACAAAATTATAGCTAAAAATTGGCCCTGTAGGTCTGTTCCATATTCAGCAATTCTGCTAAAGGCAACATTAATAAGAATAAAAAATAATAAATTTATATAAAAGTGAAAATTAATTTTATTTATTTTTTTTTCTAAAATTTCAAAATAAAAATATAAGTTAACAAATATTAAAAAATAAATATTTATAAAATTAAAAGAGTAATGCTTTATATAAGGCATATATAAAGTTGAATTTAAAAAAAATAATGAAGAAATATGATTATAAGCAGTATTTAAATTACCAAGTCCAAATTGAATCTTATTTTCAACTAAAATCATTGTAAATGGTAAATGATAATAGGGAAAATCTTCATTAGTTTTTGAGATTAACAAACCTAAGAACACTAATAAGGAAATCTTAAATAAATTAACAATAAAGTTTCTATCTAAAACTTTTTTTTTAACAAAAATAAAAAATAAAATAATAACAATAATATGAATAATAAAA
>Ga0209400_1002898_pt1 | contig 12760 bp, 10 predicted proteins | sample M_130807_EF_Meta_FD_187313 | JGI IMG/M metagenome (GOLD analysis project Ga0209400, IMG submission 187313) | Freshwater microbial communities from Lake Montjoie, Canada to study carbon cycling - M_130807_EF_MetaG (SPAdes) (version 2) | ecosystem: Environmental > Aquatic > Freshwater > Lake... | reverse complement strand
TCCTACTCCGGAAGCGCATCTGACCTAGCTCAAAATGAAGAATTGCAACATCAGCTTCTTTCCGTATAAGCATCAATGCGATATCTTGCTTGTACAACATGAGTAGAGAGTTTGTTCGCAATTGATGGCTTGTTGGAGACTAACTTCGTCAAACATTGTTTTTTTGACCGGCAACCTCTAAAAACATGTAGTCTTAAAGCCTGCTGAGAAAAGGGCCAATTAATGTCCAAAGTCATTACACAGATTGACCAATATTTGTCCAAGGCCCAGGTCGCATGTTCGTATCGTGCTGGGGAGGCCAAAAAATCAAAGGTTCGTACTGGGCGCATAGTTTAAAGTTGTCAGTCACTCTAACTATTTTTCCCATAAACGGCATTGCAGAGGTGCGCAAATTCCTAAGCCTTCAAAACAAGCCCACCACCTTGCCATCGATTAGATCAATCTTATCGGCCGATGGCACTTTTGGCAGACCTGGCATGGTCATGATGTCACCACAAACCATCACCACAAACTGAGCGCCAGCCGCAAGACGAACCTCACGGATATTAATGACATGATTATTGGGGGCGCCGCGTAGCTTGGCATCAGTTGAGAACGAGCTTTGTGTCTTGGCAACGCATATTGGATAGTGGCCATAGCCTTGCTCTTGCAAACCTTGGATCTGAGCTCTAATTTTAGAGTCTGCGGTTACCTCACTGGCACGGTAGACCTTCTTCGCAATGTGTTTCATCTTATCCCATAGAGAGTCAGACTCTTCATAGACAAACTGCATGTTGGATGGGGTGTCACAGAGCTGCACCACAATCTTAGCTAGCTCCTCTGCACCTTTGCCACCATGGGACCAATGCGAAGCAATCACCACTTTCACATCGAGTTTCTCCATGCGTTTCTTAATGAGATCAATCTCCGCAGGCGTATCACTTAAGAACTGATTAATGGAGACCACGCAGGGTATTTGATACACTTGTGTAATGTTTTCTACATGGCGCTCTAGATTCACAAGACCTTTTTCAAGGGTGGAGAGATTCTCTTTGGTGAGATCAGCAAGTTCTGCATAGCCATGGTATTTCATGGCGCGAACGGTGACCACGACCACTGCAGCAGCAGGTCGTAAACCTGACTTACGGCACTTGATGTCAATAAATTTCTCAGCCCCAAGATCAGCACCAAATCCAGCCTCGGTCACCACATAGTCGGCTAACTTCAAGGCCGCCTGGGTTGCAATCACCGAATTACATCCGTGAGCAATATTGGCAAAAGGACCGCCATGTACAAAGGCGGGATTGTTTTCAAGAGTCTGTACTAAGTTTGGAGCTAGAGCATCTTTGAGTAAAACGGTCATCGCACCATGGGCATTGAGATCCTTAGCCAAGATTGGTTTGAGATCACGCGTATAGGCCACCACAATATTGGAGAGACGCTCTTTGAGATCCTCTATGGACATAGCAAGACAAAAAATTGCCATGACCTCAGAGGCCACCACAATATCAAAGCCATCCTCACGGGGATATCCATTTCCCGGACCACCCAAGCCATTGGTTATATGACGTAGGGCACGATCGTTCATATCCACCACACGCTTCCATTGAATGCGCCGGCTATCTATTCCTAAAACATTGCCATGAAAGATATGGTTATCAATCAATGCAGCCAGAAGATTGTTAGCAAGGGCAATCGCACTAAAGTCCCCTGTAAAGTGCAAATTAATATCTTCCATCGGTACAATCTGCGCGTAACCGCCGCCCGCAGCGCCACCTTTGATGCCAAACACTGGGCCCAAAGAAGGCTCACGCAGACAAATCATTGCTTTCTTGCCAATATGATTCAGTGCATCTCCTAGACCTACGGTGGTCGTGGTCTTGCCTTCACCCGCCGGAGTAGGGCTAATGGCTGTCACCAATATAAGTTTGCCATCCGGCTTGCCCTTTAGGGTCTCTAAGAAGGGTAGTGATACCTTCGCTTTGTAATGGCCATAAGGCTCTAGATGGTCATCCGATATCCCTAATTTCTCTTTAGCAACTTGCGCAATGCGCTTCATGCTGGCCTTTTGGGCTATTTCAATATCGCTTAGCATTGAAGCTCCTAATTTAAGGGTTAATCCTAGTATTAATGAATAGATTTGTGATTAGGGATAATCTGGCATTTATTTTTTAAAAAATGTCATGCAGATGACATTTTTGATATTTTTATTAATTTTTTCAGGTTTCTAGGTGTAAGCCCTTACGATTATGTGTCATCTATAGGACAGTTTATAAATTACATTCCCTCGAAAATTTAAAAAATTACTTGGGAGTTTCAATGGATGAGAATAGGAAGAAGGTTACTCTAAAGTATCTTCAGCAGAAAAAATTAAATAAAGAGAGGATTACCTCTATAGGTGTCTATGACTCACCAATGGCAGCCATAGCGGATAGAGTTGGATTTGATCTATTGGTCGTCGGAAATGCTGGGCCCATGTCTCTATTTGGACACAAGGATCCGACGACAGTAAGGTTTGATGAGCAACTTTACATGATTCAGGCAGTTAGTCGTGTTGCGAAGTATGGCTTGATAGTGGGACATATGCCATATTTATCCTACCATCTGTCAAAAGAGGATGCCATCAGGAATGCTGGGCGGCTAGTATCTGAGGGGGGAGCGGATGTCGTAAAGTGTGAGGGAAATAAACATACAGCTCAAAATATTGCTGAAATTATTCGCTCAGGAATTCCCGTGATGGGGCATATTGGCATGCAGGCCTCTAGGAGAACAGAGGAGTCGGGTTTTGGAGTAAAAGGACGTTTGGCTGAGGATGCTAGAAAAATTGTTGAAACCGCTGATGCTTTCGTTGATGCTGGTGTATTTGCATTTGTACTTGAGCAAGTACCTTGCGAACTAGCTAAATTTATAACTGACAGATTGCCCGTTCCAGTAGTTACTTTGGGTGGTGGAAAGTACAACGATGGTGTTTATCATATTAGCGGTGATATTGTTGGTTATAGCGCCTTCCCAATGCCAAAGAATAGGGGTGGGTTTGTAGATGTACGACCATTGATTGAGAAAGGATTTCAAGATTATAAAAGTCAAGTGCTCTCCGGAAATTATCCATTAGATGAAAATTCTTATCACATGGCTGCCGACGAGTATGAAAAGTTCTTGCATATGTTTAAGTGATTCTAGAATTATTTGCTATTTATATAGGAGATATAAAATGAAATTCATGAAATGTAAAATCGTAGTGTTAGGTATTCATATTGCATTATTTTCAGGAGTTGCTACTGCTCAAAGTGGGGGCCTTGGCCCATTTAATAATTCAAGTTATGCTGCGATTTCCAGTAAGGTAGTGCAAGCTCAAGGCGACCCCGCAAATATAACTGTTAATTTATTTTTAGGCTGGACTGGCGCCTGGGATAGCGTAGTTATGAAGCAGGCGAATCTTTTGGAGCAGTGGCTTCCCAAGGGAAGTAAAGTGGAGTGGAAACGCAATCTTCAAGGTCCACCTGTTATTACAGATTTATTGGCGAATAAACAAAATATTGCCTACTTGGGCGACAACCCCGCAATAGTTTCAACAACTAAAACATCTATTGCCCCATTAAAAATAGTAGGATTTAACTTGATCTCAATGGGTAGAATGTGTGGCGTTCTATTGGTCAGATCTGACGCACCTAAATTTAACTCTCCAGAAGAGGTATTTAAATGGCTGCAGGACAAAAAAGTTGCCGTCCCTAAGGGCAGTTGTGCCGATCGCACGGGCCAAGAGATTATGCGTAGGGCGGGAATAAGTGTAGATTGGCAGTATAACCAGGCTGAAGTTATTGTTACCTCATTAGAGGCAAAGAAGATTGATGCTGCAGTCGTCTACGAGCCAAGCGCATCAAATGCTGTTGAAAATGGCTTCGGCAGATTCGCACTCTCTGGGGCACATTATAAATTACTCGATGCAGATGCGATCATTATGCGTCAAGACTTTATTGAAAAGAATCGTGGCGCAGCAGTTGCTTGGCTTAAGGCAAACATTCAAGCACTTTATTTTATGAAGGAAAAACCAATTGAAACTGTTAATTTGATTAAAAAAGAAATTCCAGAGTTAACTCGAGAGAATATTTGGCAGGCTTTCTACGGTCAGATGCCACCGGATACGGGGGCTTTACCTGTCGTTAATAATGCGGTAATGACAATTATTCCAGCCTCGAGAGAGTTAAGCACAAATGTTTTTGCGTTCTTAAAAGGGTTAAATGTTGTACAAGGAGAGCTTTCTTCAGACGCAATTGATCCATCCTTGGTTGTCCAAGCATTTAAGGAGTTAGGATTAGATCCGGATAGAGCATTATTTGAATTGCGTGGGGGATTGCCAAAAGATAATCCATTTAGAAAGAATGAATTAAAGAAGATATAACTTAGCTTGCATGGTTGATGAACTGTGCAAGTTTTTAAATTTTCCACAATATGATTAATTAATGGATAAACAGTCACTCTACGATACTGAATTACTTAAGGTCGCCGGCTGGAAGCCAAGAGCCAATAATTGGTATGAGTGGATCATCCAAAAGTTTTTTACATGGCAGGTATTTCGTGGTTTATCTGGAGTAGCAATTTTTTTTCTAGTTTGGTATTTTTTAACCTCACTTTATATTCCACCCCGCTTTGAATTTATACCAAACCCATTGTATTTGTTTACTCAATGGATAAGTCCAAGCCCTGAAAATGGGATATCAATTTTCTCGCCCGTATATTATCGTCATATTTTTGTGAGCATGGCACGCGTTTACGCAGCCTTTGCGTTGGCTACTGCTCTTGGAGTTCCATTAGGATTAATGCTGGGATGGAATAAGGTATTTAGGAATATGGTATTTCCTGTTGTTGAATTATTAAGACCTATACCGCCCTTGGCGTGGGTCCCGCTTGCCGTTCTAATGCTATACGGTATTGAAATGCCTGTCATTTTTGTAACGATGATGGCAGGATTCTTTGCAACAGTTCTTAATTCTTATCTTGGAGTGGTATCAATTGACCAAACTTATTTTAGGGCCGCAGCATGTCTAGGGTTCAATAGGTGGAAAATTTTTACCAAAGTTATTGTGCCAGGCGCACTCCCATTTATTTTTACCGGATTACAAATTGCTATGGGGGTTGCATGGTTTTCGCTTGTTGGGGGTGAGATTATTGCAGGAAAGTCTGGCCTAGGATTCTTAATATTTGAAGCTTATCAAAATATACAGCTGGTTAATATTTTTATTGCAATGATTACATTAGGGAGCATAGGATATTTATCGAGTGTATTGATAAGGCACTTAGGGAATAGATTAATGATTTGGCAGCTAAAAGATAGGGGGTAGTATTGGATGAAAACTCTTTATCAAACAAATTTATTTCAATATTTACGAGAGTTAATAGAGTCATTTTTTAGAAATATTCTAAATAGAGCGATGTTGGAGGGATGCCTTGGTCTTTTGATATTTTTTGGCACATGGCAATTAGCAAGGTCAATAGGTCTATTAATTGTGCTGCCAGGTCCAATCGAGGTCATAGAAGGTGCACCCACAGTAATGGCTCAGAGTGATTACATTCTTAGCTGGATAAATAGCGCAAAAAGGGTCTTTTCAGGATTCGTAATCGCAGTAATTTTAGCGATTGGAATAGGCGTGCCAATGGGGATGTCCCGCAAACTTAAAGATTTTTCTTTCCCTATTTTAGAAGTGATTAGGCCTATACCTCCTTTGGCATGGCTTCCTATTTCAATATTATTTTGGCCTTCATCCGAAATGACGATGATGTTTTTAACTTTTCTAGGCGCCTTCTTCCCAATTCTAATTAATATTCTTGCTGGTATTGATTCTATAGATGTTCGATATATTCAGGCAGCTCTTTCATTGGGAGCGGATAAAAAAGCATTATTTTGGAAAATTTTAGTACCCGGCGCATTGCCATCTTTATTTACAGGTTTAACGATTGCTATTGCCATAACTTGGGAGGTAGTGATTGCAGCCGAAATGGCATCTGGCGATAACGGTTTGGGCTTTATGACATGGAAATCTTACATGAGCCACTCAATGGTGGGAATTTTAGTAGGAATGCTTTCAATAGGAATGGCGGGTCTAATTTCAAGTCAAATTGTTTCAATAGTAGGTCGTAAAGTAATGCCGTGGTTAAAAAAATAATGAAAGACTAGGGTAATTATGAGTTTATTAACAAATAGTGAAAAGCTGAAATTATTAAAATTAAATTCGTTTCTTGGTAACGCGGATGATGGACTTTTAATGGCTATTGTCGAATATGCCGAATTGTTAGAATTTGATAAAAATACGTTTATATATTCTCGTAGTGACCCAGCAGATAATTTTTATATATTGATGGAGGGACAAGTTGGTCATCCTGAAGTTCAGGCGGCACAAGAACAGTTTTCTATAGCGCAAAATATTAGTGTCCCTGGCCAACTCTTTGGATTTGCTGCGACTGTACAAGGAACACCTAAAAGAATTATTTCAGCTCATTGCGAAAAATTCACAAAAGTATTGGCAATTGATGGAGTTTGGTTTCAAAACCTTTGTAGATCTTATCAGGGACACGGATTTGAGTTGCTGGAAACTCTAACCAGAGCATACACCGAACATGAGCATGAGATCGCAGGTCAATCTGGGTGGATCTCAATTCAAAATGTGGGGAAAGTCTATAACCCTTATGGTAAAGCCGTTGTGGCTGTTAAGGATTGCTCTATTGAAATTCGCCCTGGAGAATTTGTTGCAATTGTTGGCCCTTCAGGCTGCGGTAAATCAACTTTACTTAATGCGATAGCGGGCTTTGATTCTATTACAAGTGGCGTAATCTATTTAGACGGTAAATTAGTTAATAAACCAGGATCTAAGGCTATTCCAGGGCCTGATCGAATGGTGGTTTTTCAAAATAACGCCTTATTCCCTTGGGCAACAATCATCGAGAATCTTATTTGCGGTCCAGTGGCACAGGGAAAAATGAATAAAGCTCAGGCAACGCAGAAGGCCTTCGAATTGCTAGATAAGGTAGGGCTTAGTGATATTGGAGATCTATATCCTGCAGCAATATCTGCTGGCATGAGCAGAAGAGTTGAAATTATCAGAGCTCTTTTGAATGATCCTCGAGTTGTGCTGATGGACGAGCCCTTTAGGGGTGTAGATGCTTTAACAAGATCTGTTACCCATAACGCTTTACTTGAATTATATGACTTAACAAATAAAACTATTATGTTCATTACTCATGATTTGGAAGAGGCAATCTATTTGGCTGACCGAGTTTTAGTAATGGCCTCGAGGCCTGGATATATTAAAAAAACTATAAAAGTTAATTTGCCTCGCCCAAGAAATTTAAAACTACTAAGCTCACCTGAATTCTTAAAGTTGAAGGAAGAGATTATAGAAGCCGTGCATGAAGAGGCTGTTAAGGGTTTCATGTCTGGTGAGCGTGAGCATGCATAACTAAATTAGATTGAAAGAGAGTTATGAATATTTCTAAAATAAAATTGCAAAATGTAAGTAAGGTATATAAACAAGCTGATCAATTTGAAATTATTCTTAGAAACTGTTCATTTGAAATTAAACCGGGGAAGTTGACAGTTTTAATAGGGCCTTCTGGGTGTGGAAAGAGTACATTAATAAAACTTATTGCTGGTTATGAGACTCCAACCATGGGCAGTATCCAGATTGGAGAGAAGGATATTTCTGGTCCAGGACCAGATAGAGCAGTTGTGTTTCAAGAAACAGCACTGTTTCCATGGATGACATTAAAAGATAACATTATGTTTGGTCCGATTCAGCAAGGGGTTTCAAAATCGCTTGCCGAAAAAAAATCTATAGAGCTTATTTCAAAGTTTGGATTAAATGGTTTTGGAGATAAGTTTCCACACCAAGTATCAGGCGGTATGCAGAGGAGGGCTGAGTTAGCGAGAGCATTTATAAATGACCCAAAAATTATGCTTTTAGATGAGCCTTTTAGAGGGCTTGATCATATGACTCGTGGATTAATGCAGGAATATTATTCATCCTTATTTGAAGAAACTCATAAAACCACACTGTTTGTCACATCTGAGGTTGATGAAGCCATCTTTTTAGCAGATGAGATCATTGTCCTAAGCTACAAGCCTACGAGTTTAAAAGCTCTTATCGAAGTAGATTTACCAAGACCTAGGGATTTCAAAATGATGACATCACTAAGTTATGGAAAGTTAAAAAATAAAATTATTAGTCTTTTATATGAGGAGGCATTAAAGGGATTCTCGACCGGAGTTTCCGAGTCTGCCGAAATGAAAGACTTAATTGAAGTTTCTTTATTACAGGAACAATTGCTCGAAACTAAGAATGATTAACTAATGGACAAGTATGAATTCAATGTAAATCAAATTTATGAGCATCTGAAAAAAAAAGATTTTTTTTGGACTCTTGAGTTTGTTCCGTCAGCAGACAAGATTTTGAAGAAAGAGTTGGATGATTTAGATCATTTATTTATTAATTTACAAAACTTCCCTTATATTGCTGGATTCGCTATTACTGATCGAGTTCACTCTGACCGCGATCCTGATCCCATTACAGCCGCATCTCAAATATTGCTTCGTACTGGAAGGCAGCCCTTAATTCACCTTGCGGGAAAAGGGAGGGATGTTAGTGATTTTTCTAAATCTATTATTCGACTGAGTTCACTAGATCTTAAAAATATCTTAATTCTTACAGGTGATAAGCTAAAAGAGGTGAATAGATTTGGTAAGGATAGATACTTTGAATCGGTGCCTGCTATACAATTAGTTAAAAAAATAAATCCTGCCTTAAATATTGCGGTTGCATTTAATCCATTCAAGTATCGTGAGGAGGACTGTATGGCACAATATTTGAAGCTCGAAAAAAAAATTAGCGCAGGTGCTGATTATTTTATAACGCAGATAGGTTTTGATCATAAAAAATTTGAAGAGCTTTCAAAGTGGAAAAAAGTAAATAATATAAAGAGTCCTACTGTTGCTAATCTAATGATGTTGTACGCTAGAAATGCCCGATATATGCGTAAGCATCAATTGGCAGGTGTTACGATATCTAATAGCTTTCTTAAGCTATTAGAGTTTGAAGAAGGATTGCCAGATAAAGGGGTAGATCGAGCTTTAAGACGTCTTGCGTTGCAAATTATCCATATTAAAAAACTTGATTATGCGGGCATTCAATTAACAGGAATGCACACTAGTGAAATGCTCATTAAGCTAGATAAAAAAATATGTGAATTATCCGATTTATGTACAAATAAACAGATTTGGTTGAATGCGTGGAACGAGTGTATGCGCTTTCCCAACGGAGAGGTGATAGAGATTGTCCCAACGAGTGCATGGTATATGACGGATTCTTTTACAGCTCGATCAAGTATTTTTGAGCAATATAAATTTTCAATCATGAAAGTTTTGCATCATATATTTTTTTCAAAAAATTTCTTGTACAGCCTATTTTCACTTTTATTAAGTCCAATCAATAATAGGCATGGAAAGGTTGCCTTAGCGCTTGAAAAATTTGAAAAAATAATTAAGAAACCTTTAGTTGGTTGTGATACCTGCGGTAATTGTCGACTTGAATTTACACAATATATTTGCCCTGAAGCATGCCCTAAAGGATTGGCAAATGGACCATGCGGTGGAACTATAGAAAATCTTTGTGAATTTAGGGATAGGGAATGTATTCATAGCGTAAAGTATCGACTTGCTAAAGGTGATTCGACACTTGATTCATTGAGATTAAATTTAATACCCTCCATTCCTAAAGAAATAAGGAATACATCGTCCTATCCATCATATTTTTCTGGGCTCGGCATTAAGATTACGGTGATAGAACCCACGAAGTAACATAACTATATTAATTTAGCTTTAATAGTAAAAAAATTATTTTAGTTGCTGTTATAAATTGTTTAGGTTTTAATATCTTCATATGCCTTCAAATATATATAATTCTCTTGGTTTAGTTCCATGGTATTGGGAGCCTTTTAATTTATTTAAAGATGCCTCTGATTTGGCTCGAGATGATTTCTTTGCAATCACAGAGCGAAGTAAGTATGCCAAAGGAGAATATATTTTCATGGCTAACGATATTGCTAAAAGAGTATATTATTTAAATTCTGGTGTTATTAAAATTTTTAATTTATCTAAAAACGGTTCTCAAACAATATTTTGGTATTGCACTATAGGTGATATTTTTGGGGCTGGCGGTATTGCTGGTAGCCCCTCTCAAGCAGTTTATGCTCAGGCTATTGAGAGTTCTGAGGTTTTTTCAATGTCTAGAGTAAATTTTGAGTTAGTGCTTAAAAAGCACCCACAAATTTCCATTAATATGATTACATTTATCGGGGCTAGATTAAGATTAGCATGTGACTCAATGGTAGATATTTCTGAATCAAATACCGCTACACGTCTTGCGCGTGTACTACTACGACTGGGATCTAATTATGGCTTTGTTACAACTTCTGGAATCGAAATTAGAATCCGAATATCACATCAAGAGCTTGGAAATATGATCGGTAGCAGTCGTCAGACTGTAAATAATCTGTTGCATAAATTTTTATTAGAAGGTTGGATTAACATGTCTGGTAGGGACTTAATTTTATCTTCTCCTGGTGATTTATGGGCAATGGTTGATGGTCAAATTATTGGGTAGACTACTGTTACGACACAAAGGAAGCCAAGCTACTAAAACGTTAAATCGTTCTGATGATTGGTTTGAAGACGTCTTGGAACTTGATGCCGTTTTTTGTTAGCCATTCAAAGTAGCTTGGCCATTGCAGTTCATCTTCAAGTTCAAAGTCTGACTTAAAGAGCGCAATACGGCAGGCATGGCTATCAGGTAGTAGCTGCCAATCTAACTCGTAGCCAAGCGCACCCTCAATCTCGGCTTTTCTTGATTCAAGCGCCCTGAATTTTTCTTTTGAGTCAGATGGATCAATATAGAGCTCTACACCAAGGCGACTTGCTCTTGAGTTGGCTGTGAAGGCCAATACAAAGCCGCTCTTACCCAGCCTGTTATTGAACCAATGCTGTGGCTTAGGTTCGGTAGTGCCAAGGTTGACCTTTTGCTGTTCAATGTACCCAACAAGATCAGTCCAGAATTTAAGTTGGAGTAGCTTGAGTGGGGTGGCTGAAGATACTGCTCTTGCTTGTTCACGGCCGGCCTTAGCCCATCCGTTTGGTTTCACAACAACATTAAAGCTCGGTGCCATTGATGAGTCGCCAATCTGCCAGAGTTCAATCTCAACCGCAAAGAAGTTGAGGTCCTCGGTGGTATTTTGATTTAAGAACTCTAAGGCAGCGACGTGCTCGCGTCTAAATGACTCGGCTATCCAAATAATTTTCTTGGCGCCAACGCCAGATGCGTAAGTAATGATTTGTCCAAGGTGAGTATGGTCTGTTTTCGCAAGTTGGTTTTCGATAATCACTTCACCTTGATCATCAGTACATAAGATATCGAGACTGAAGTCACCAATTGGGTACTCGCGTTGGACCAGCTCCAATTCACCAAGGCCAAGGGTGTCAGCTAGCTTATTTAGGTTTTCTTGTTCCGCGAGCCAGGGGGTGAAGTCGGTTGCCTCGTTCTTCCATGCCTCTCGAAGACTAACCTTGCGAAGATCACCTAAATTCTGTTTCATAAATTCCCCTTAAATGCTGGCGCTCCTGCTGCCACCCCTTAATGAACATAATACAAGTCTTTGGTGACGATGCATTGGATGAATATAGCTACAAGACAGTTCTGCAAAAATTGCAAAAAATAAAATAGGAATTCAAGTTTTTAGGGTATTAATATTGAGCTTTTGCCTCAGCAAAAGACCTCAACCCTCTATAGCAAATTGATTAACTTGTTTTCTTGGTTGGGGCCACCGTCATGGGGGTGTGGTACCTGAAAAGTCGGGGTTGGTCATAAAAGAAGGCCCCATGCGTCTCGGGTTACATTCGGGTTACAAATACTAATATTGGGTTACAAATCAGGTTACACGCTGATTGCTTAAAATATTAAACCTATGTAGAATATGGGTTTGGTGTTAACTTAGAACCAACACTGGTGCCCAGGAAGGGACTCGAACCCCCACAACCTTACGATCGCCAGCACCTGAAGCTGGTGCGTCTACCAATTTCGCCACCTGGGCATGCAGTTATTATAAAGGCATGCGCCTATTGGCCAACTTATAACCCCTTTTTTGGCTTTCCCTCTTCAGACTTAATGGTTTGATACAGTAGCCTAATAAAGAATCACCGTTGAAATATAAGGCATGTATTGCCGAAGGAATTAAATGCGTAAAGCAAAAAACTTGGTACCACGAGAGGCTGACCGTTTAGGCACAGTCCAAGGTCACCGAGATGGATTTGGATTTGTAATCCCGGATGATGGCGGTGAAGATATTTTTCTTTCTGAAAGAGAAATGTCTCGCGTCATGCACGGCGATAGAGTCAATGTCAGAGTGTTGGGAACAGATCGTCGTGGTCGTCCCGAGGGTCAGATTGTCGATGTGATTGTGCACGTCAACAAGGTAGTAATCGGACGCCTATTAAATGAGAATGGCGTTTTAATTGTGGCGCCAGAAGATAAGCGTATTGGTCACGATATTTTGATCCCACCCAAAGGCCAAGGCAATGCCAAATTAGGTCAAGTGGTGAGTGTTGAGATCATTGATTATCCAGATAGTTATCGTCAAGCCGTAGGTCGTGTTGTTGAAGTGCTAGGTGAAATTGATGATCCTGGTATGGAAATCGAAATCGCTGTTCGTAAGTATGGCGTTCCCCATGAGTTTTCAATAGCCG
>Ga0209400_1002897_pt1 | contig 12761 bp, 12 predicted proteins | sample M_130807_EF_Meta_FD_187313 | JGI IMG/M metagenome (GOLD analysis project Ga0209400, IMG submission 187313) | Freshwater microbial communities from Lake Montjoie, Canada to study carbon cycling - M_130807_EF_MetaG (SPAdes) (version 2) | ecosystem: Environmental > Aquatic > Freshwater > Lake... | reverse complement strand
TTTTTAAAGTATTCAATTACTAAAAGTGATTCTATTTTTTAAATAAGGTTGTAACGCCTTAGGAATATAAACGCTGCCATCTTTTTGTTGATGGTTTTCTAGTAGAGCTACAATTGTTCTAGTAACTGCTAAAAGTGTTCCATTTAAGGTGGAAACATAGTTTGTTTTATCTCCCGCACGAGTTCTAATTCTTAGTCTTCGTGCTTGGAATTCTGTGCAATTAGAAGTAGAAGTTAACTCTCGATATTCATTTGAGGATGGAATCCAAGCTTCACAATCAAATTTTCTAGCAGCACTTGATCCAAGATCTCTTGTTGCAACATCAATAACTCTGAAAGGTAGTTCAAGTTTAGTTAAGACTTCTTTTTCAACTTCTAGTAATTGTTTATGAATTGAATCAGCATCTTCGGAATTAGCAAAAACAAACATTTCAACTTTGTCAAACCAGTGAACTCTAAAAATCCCTCTTGTGTCTTTTCCATGAGATCCAGCTTCTCGCCTATAGCAAGGAGAATAACCTGCATATTTAATTGGCAATTCTTTATTGTTTAAAATTTCATCCATATGCATAGCAGCTAGTGGAACTTCACTTGTGCCAACTAAATACAAATCATCTTGTTCAATTCGATAAACATTTTCAGCAGCTTGACCTAAGAAACCAGTTCCTTCCATCGCCGCAGGTTTAACAAGTGCAGGCGGAATAACTGGAGAAAATCCATGAGATTGAGCAATATCAATTGCGAAGTTAACTAAAGCTAGTTCTAATAATGCACCATCGCCAACAAGATAATAAAAACGAGAGCCAGAAACTTTTGCTCCTCGTTCAATGTCAATTAGTTTTAATTCAGTTCCAATTTCAACATGATCATTAACCTTGATTCCTTCAGCTGAAAAATCTCTAGGCTTACCAATCGTTTCAAGAACTTTAAAGTCACTTTCTTTACCAACTGGAGCTTCAAGTTGAACCAAATTTGAAATACCAGACATCGCTTTATCAGCTTGAATTTTTATTTCATCTTGCTTTGAGGTCAAGGAAGAAATCTTGTTAGATAAATCTGTGCCTTTATCTGTGAGCGCATTTAATTCTTTATCTATTTCTGAACTAATGGAAGATTTCTGTTTAACCTTCAGGTTGCCAATTTCTTTACTTAATGACTTTTGTTCGGCACGTAAGCTATCTACCTCAACAGTTAGGTTTCTCCACAATTGATCTTGCTCTAGGAATTGATCGACAAAAGAAGGATTTTCTCCCCGGGCAATCTGGGAGTCTCTAACAACCTGAGGATTGTTTCTAACAAAATCTGGATTAATCACAATTGATAGCCTACAGATTGAAACTATTAGAAATAGTAAAGTAATACCTCTAAATTAAAATTTGAGGGAAAAATTCATTGGATTACAACTGGTTAACACCTAAAGCCCAAATGAGGGTTACCCCAGGAAAAGGTACCGGAAGCTTTTCCATATCCAAAATCTCAAAGGGTGAAATTGTGGCAAGTTTTGGGGGCAATGTCATTGACCAAATTGAATTGCTCAATTATTCAACAGATCGAGTTTCTCGATCTTTGCAGTTAAACAATGATCAATATTTACTATCTGGAGATGCTCCCGAAGCTGGAGACATGATTAATCACTCGTGTGAACCAAATTGCGGGATGACAGGAACATCAAGTGTTCAGGCAATAAGAGATATAGAAATCGGAGAAGAATTATCTTTTGATTACGCAATGAGTGATTCCTCGCAGTACGACGAATTCAATTGTGCATGTGGAAAAAATAAGTGTAGAGAAAAAATTTCCGGAATGGATTGGCAGAAAAAAGATTTACAAGCTAAATACAGTAACTATTTCAGCGACTATATTGAAATTCTAATTAAACTTTCGCATTCCAAATGATTTAAAAATCAATTTCAATGAAGGAAGTACTGCCTCAAAGTACCGAGAAGAGAATTTCTTAGGATTTGTTAATAGCCTAAAAAACCATTCTAAGCCGATAACTTGAAAAATCTTAGGTGCTCTTTTTTGATCTCCAGTCAGAAAATCAATTGTTGCTCCCATGCACATAATCCAATCTGGTCTGGAACCTGCCCAGTCATAACTCTTTAATTCTTTAGCAAGTAACTCTTGCTTAGGATGACCCAAGCAAAGTAAAACTATAGATAAAGCATTGTATTGAACTAATTCCCTTAAGCGACGAATATCATAAATTGAATTTGACCATTGACTTGTGTCAATAATTTGAATATTTAGGTTCGGATATCTTGCTTCAAGTACTTGTCTAATTTTCATTTCATTTGAACCACCGATAATTCCAATTCGAATATCCTTGTTTAATTCAGAGAAAAGTCTTGGTAATAAATCACTACCAGTCACTCTTTGGACCTTATTGCCAGATGCATATTTTGCAGCGACAGCAATCGGCCAACCATCGATTAGTGAAAGATCTGCCGATAAATAAATTTCGCTTATTTCCTTTAGTGTATTAATACTTTTTAGATGTCCAGCATTTGGAGTTACTAAAATATGAGGAGCAACAGATTTAAGCAGGTTTCTTTTTATTACAAGAATTGTTTCATCTTGGCTCAAATTATCTACTTTGATATCACCTAGATCTATCTTTGTCATTTAAGCAATCCTAGATAAGTTTCCACATGCAACCCTGCTGATTTAAGCCAAGTGAAAGATTTTGCCAACTCTATTTCATTAGATTGTAATTTTTTTTCTGAATCAGAGAAATATTTTAAAGAATCAACCAGAGATGCTAAATTTCCTAATTCAAATATTTTGTCACTTGAGTTAGACAGCTCGGCTAAAGCTCCGGTGTTGCTGATAACTACAGGAATTCCTTGAGCATGCGCTTCAAGCACCGGCAAACCAAATCCTTCATAAATAGAAGGAATGACAACGGCCGTGGCATTTGTAATTAGATTTGCTAATTCTTGATCATTTTTGGAATTCATATTCTTGAGAATCTCTGGTAACTTTCCCCAGCCAGGTCTTCCAACGTGAATAAATTCAAAATTAGGAATCAAACATGATTCTTTAATGGCTTGCGCATAAAAGTCTAAATTCTTTCGAGGCTCCACCGTCCCAATTGATAAAAAATATGGTGTGTTTGGTTTTTGTTTTATGCCCATTGGTAGAGAATTTCCATGAGGAATTACTTTAACCTTATTAGGAATTATCGAGAATTGATTAACTATCTCATTTTTAATTGAATTACTTGGGCAAATTATTACATCTGATTGAAATATTGCTTTAGTCATGTTTTCCTTGTAATAGTTATTTCCCAGAAATGAACTGGTTTCTGGATACTTCCACCAAGTTAAATCGTGCAAAGTAATAACTTGCGAAGTATTAGTTTTTTTTCCTCTTGGGGGATAGGTTGGATAATGAACTACTTGATGTCCCGATTGACTTCTTAGAGCTTTGAAATCACTGAGTAAGAGTGAAAGACGATTTTGAGTTTTAGGAGTCCAAATGGTGACATCAACCAGTTTTGGTAAGTGAAGGGCTAGTTCGCGGGCATAGCGCTCCCAGCCCGTTGTGTAGCGTCTAGAAAGCGATCTAGCGTCAAACCAGACACGATTAGCCATACTTAGAACTTAGTAGGTGAAATGCTCATAACTAAGAAAGGTGAGCACCAATGATGGCAGAAATAGAAAAAAACTGGGCTGCCTGCATTGTTTACTACCAAGACCAAGATTCAATTCTTAGCCTGCTTAATTCTCTAGAAAACCAAACCTTTAAACCGAATGAAGTTTTCATCGCAGATAACAATTCTAAAAAACTTTTACAATTAGACAAATATTCTTTTTCTGTATTTATTTCCCGGTTAGATGATAATAAAGGTTTTGCAAGTGGAGCAAACGTAGCGATTAAAGCCGCGATCACAAAAGGCCATTCAAATTTGATGCTTTTATCTCAAGATGTTTTACTTGATACTGATTCTTCTGAGAGAATGCTTAAAGAGCTGGCCGATAATGATGGAATAGTTTTTCCTACTATGTGGAATAGAAAAAACAATGTTATTTTTTCTAAAGGTGGAAAAGTTAATAAATATTTAGGAAGTATTAAATTATCAACATCAAATGCACCCTTAGAACCAGATTGGGCTGACGGCTCATGTCTAATGTTTAGTAAAAATACGTACGAGGCAGCTGAGGGATTTTATGAAAATTTTTTTATGTATTTTGAAGATGTAGATTTTTGTTTAAAAGCAAAGAATTTGGGATTTAAAATTAGCCATGTGGAAACAAAGGCTTCTCAAAATCCAAACGGCCCCAGTTCATACTTAAGAAGTAGAAACAGCACCTTACTTGCTAGAAGGACAAAATCCAGATTGTTTAAAATTTCTATTACCAAACGAAATATTTTCGGAGTATTATTGCTTATTATGAAATTTAGATTTCATGAATCATCTCAAAGACTTAGAGGAATTCATGCTGGATGGAGGGAGCCAATTGTTTAGCAACAGAGGCCAAGGTTCCGCAACTACCTGGAGACCTAAATTACAAAGATACATTGGATTTATTGATCTTGTTATTCTTTTTGTGATCACGTTAATTGTTTTAGAATTAAGATTTCCGCAAACTTTAAATTCTAGTTTTACAAATTACGAATTAAGGAATATAACCCTGGCTGCATTAATACTTATTTCATGGCTATTTTTTCTTTGGTTTAACGGATCGAGAGATGCAGACATTCTTGGATTTGGGGCAGATGAGTATAAGAGGATAATTAATGCAGCGTTACTCAGCTTTACTTTTATTGCTTTTGTTTCCTACATTTTCAAGTTAGAAATCTCAAGAGGTTTTGTTTTAATGGTTTTTTCGGTTGGCTCAATGTCTTTATTCATCGCCCGGAGAATATTGAGAAAGAGTTTACTGCGTTCAAGAAATCAGGGACTGTATGTTTCAAGAGTTCTATTGCTTCTTTCGGGAGATTTAGATCCAGTCGAAAAGAGACTATTGGTGGCCAAACATGCGGGATTAAGAATCGTGCACAAATTGCAAAGTACAGGTAGTAGAGACTTCAATCATAAAATGATTGTGGCAGAGGCCTTAAAACAAAATTGTGACCAAATTATGGTGGGGCAATCTGCAGTGATTTCTGCAGAAGAGCTTAGAAATCTTGGATGGGCTCTAGAAGAAACAAATATAGATTTAGTAGTAGCTCCTGCAGTTACGGAAATTGCTGGACCAAGGCTGAAGGTAAGTAACGTTGAAGGTCTTCCCTTACTTCATCTTGATCAGCCTGTGTTTAGCGGACTTGCGATATTTACCAAGAGACTTCTGGATTTAGTTTTATCTTTAGTCGGCTTAACTGCAATATTTCCATTTTTAATTTTAGTTGCCATGATTATAAAGAATCACGATAAAGGAAAAATTTTATACACTCAGAAAAGAATAGGGCAAAATAATAAAGAGTTTAGAGTCTATAAATTTAGGACCATGTATGAAGGAAGCCACGAGAAGAGAAATCAAATAATGGCTCAAACAAATAAAGATTTACGCCTCGCCAAAGATCCAAACGATCCTCGAATAACTAAACCAGGTTTATTTTTAAGACGTTGGTCGATTGACGAAATTCCCCAGATAATTAATGTTTTTAGAGGTGAAATGAGCCTAGTAGGTCCAAGACCACCCCTGGCTGAAGAAGTTAATCTATATCAAAAATTCGAAAAGAGAAGATTACTTGTTAAACCAGGATTAACAGGACTATGGCAGGTTTCTGGGCGATCGGAATTGGATTGGGAAAACAGTGTAAGACTGGATTTATATTACGTTGAAAATTGGAGTCTCACTCTTGATTTGCTTATAATTATAAGAACATTTGCGGCTATTTGGCGAGGGGAAGGAGCGTATTGAAAACCATATTAAAGAGAATAGTAAATCAATATTCAATAATATCAATTTCTTCAATTTTACTGTCGTATTTATTTTATAAAACTATTCTAATTAACAATTTCAATGAAATGTCAATCGTCAGCGCTACAGCAAGTCTTCAAGTGTGGATTTGGTTTTCTTACTTAATATTGATTGTTCTATTTTATTTTGGCGTAAGGAAAATGGAATTTGAACAACTTCTTGAATACGCACTAATTTATATATTGACAATAATCGTTTCGATAACAGTAAGTGCAACAGCAATGTCTTTGAAAGGAACACCACTAGCCTCCGGAGATATCCGCGGAGATTTACTAGGGATGGTCGACTTTGCTCAATATGCAAAAGAACATGGATGGTCAGGTGACTTGAGGGCCAGCGGTGACTTTTATCCCCCAGTTTGGACCACCATTGTAGGAAATTTAGCCAGAATACTAAATCTAGACGCAATAGAAATATATAAGCCAGCTGAATTCATTTTATTAATTATTGGCCCTTTGGCAACGTTATATATATGGAAGAAGCTCACACCTTCATGGGTTGCATTACTAATTTCAATTTTCTTTGCATCCACTCAGGTTTACTATTGGAAAAATATTCCACTTCATCTTTTAATCCCTTTAATAATTATTTCCTTGAAAAGAGTTTCTTCACTAATTGAAAATAGAAAAAGTATAATCTTAGATCATCTACATGGTTTTGTAATTGGGCTCTTAATATTGACTTATTTTGGTAATTTTTGGTGGGGAATATTATTCATGATGGGTATCTCGCTTGTAACACTGTTTACTAAGAATAGGACAACCTTTTTAAAGAGACAAACAATATTTTATTTAACCGCTGGGACGTCTCTAATTCCACCAACCATAGGTTCAATCCTTGAAATATCCATACCACTTTTATATACGATATTTATTGCAATGATTATTATAAATTTAGGTATTGAGAATTATTCTATAGCTAAATTTAAGAATTTATTTATCGGTACGTTAATTCCAATAGCATATGTAATTGCATTTGTTACATTTAGAACAAATGATGATTGGTTTGAAGGTGATGTCGCAAGTGCAAATCCGACTCTAAAAATGCCATTTTCTTTTGATGGAGTTAATTTATTGTTTATATTATTATTTCTAGTTATATTTGTGATAGCTCTTCAAATTGATTGGTTTAGGAGCACCGCAATTATTCTTGTAGGCTTTTGTATTAGCGCATTATTAATGAGGTATTTTATCGCGTCTAGAATGCAAGTAACTAACCTCGTGGATTTATGGCCCAGATCAAGTGAATTATTTAATTACACTTTTAACTTAATCATTTTATTGGCAGTTTTAGCAGTAGGCCAAGTAGCACTTGCGTTAATCTATTCGAATAATTCATTTAATTTTATACACCTTAAATCGAACCATATTCTATATTCATTAATCCTAGTAATGTTTATTTTATTTGGATCAATTTCAAATTCACTAGGCGACAGAATCTATGGAAGTATGCCAATTAATACATTTAATGGCGCTTGGTTTGCTCATAAAGGTTGCAGCAACCCACATGAAGATCCAATGTTGGCTAAAGTTTTTGAAACCAGACCGTATATTCAAGATTACTTAAGGAAAGAATGTTGGGGAAAGAATTGGCCACTAGTCGAACCCTTGGTTGAAAAAGTTGATTAAAATTTTATAGTTTCAATAAATTTGCAACAATCTTCATAAACAGGTAGTTGATTTGAATTTTTCATTTCCTTTAACGAATGCGCACCTCTATCTTTTTCAGACAGAATATATTTTAGATTACCCCAGTTAATTGCAATTTCTTCATCAAAAGGATTAATTGATTTTTCAATAGTGGGATTAAAGTACTGATTTACCAAGTAAGTCACTCGGGTATCGTCTTCCAGTGAAATGAAAGCGTGAGCCAAACCCTCTTCAATGAAAATAGCTTTTCGTGAATTACCATCGAGCTTTACTGAAACATGTTGTTTGAATGTTGGTGAGCCAACTCTCACGTCAATAATGAAATCTAATATTGATCCGCTATTGCATTGAATGTATTTTGCTTGGCTAGGCGGTAGTTGTGCAAAATGAATCCCTCGTATTGAACCCATTTTACTTATAGAAGTGTTTGATTGCTTAACTTCAAACTTTCGGTTAATTATATTTTCAAGTGAATTAAGTTTGAATGATTCAAAAAAAACTCCGCGGGAATCATCATAATGATCTAGTTCTATTTCCCAGCAGCCCTTAATGCCCAACTCTAGCCCCCGCATTTAACCATCATATCTGCTAATTCTTTTTTCAGCGAACCAATTTTTTATTAAACTCGAACATTCTTCTTCCATTACTCCAGGAATGATTTCAGGCCAGGATGTTACTTGTAAATATGGTCGGGATACAAGACTCCCACTCTTTTGCTCGTAAGCTCCAAAAACTACTCTCTTTAATCTGGCTTGTAAAATTGCACCAGTGCACATTAGACATGGCTCAAGGGTGACAATCATTGTGTATTCATCCAATCGCCAAGTGTTAAGTTTACTTCCCGCTAACCTCATGACTTCGATTTCTGCATGACCCGTTGGATCATTATTTTTTACGCGAATATTAAAAGCTTTTGAAATAATCTTAAGATTTTGATCAACGATAAGAGCGCCAACAGGGATGTCGTCTTTAGCGGGGCTACCCAGTAATTCAATTAGCAGTTCAGTCATTAATCCTGAGTAAAGCGCCGAAGGTTTCATATGGGTAATAACTCCTCGAGTCTTTAAGTGACGATAGCCTGTGGATTATGGCAATTAAATCGCTTGTTAAGAACTTTAGAGATATTGGTAGGTTTATCTCGTCACCCAGTCTATTATTAGCACATTTTGCCTTTTGGCAACTAATCGTTATCACGATTTATCTTGGGTCAAGAGAAAGACAAGGTTTAGTTCCCACTTTTTCTAACGGCATTTATTTGAGCCTTGTAGGAATAGCTACCCTTTTACTCTGCATTCACCTATTTTTTATTAGAGCTGATTCTAAATTAAATAGACAAGATAAGATTTACATTTCTATTTTTATTTCCCCCGCTCTAGTTCTTTATTTGTCCATGTTTATTAACTATGATTTCAAAAGTTTGCAGAGCCTAACACTGCTATTCATATTTCTCGTCCCACTCGTTATTTGGAGAGCACAATTTGATAGCAGAGATTGGGCACTGTTTTATTCAATTATCGTTTCTCTTTCAATAATCAATATGATTTATTCAATTCTCCAAATATTTAGTAAAATTCCAGTAGCTCAAATTAATAGTAGAGACGTAGTTATCGGATTTATTGATAGGCCAACAGGGATATTTTTTAATGCTTTTTCCATGTCTTATGCTTCGGTAATTTTTTTGGCTTTAGGCTTAGACATTTTAATAAAAAATAAAAAACAAAGAAAACTTGGGATTTTAATTATTTCTACTTCACTTGTATCTTTAGTTTTATCTGGTACCAGAACATCTCTTTGGCTAGGTTTCCTAATTATTATATCTTTCATAGCCTTGAATTATTGGAAAAAATTTAAGAATATTAAAGTTACAGTGACTCTAGTATTGATTGTATTAGGTGTGGGCGCACCATTTATATTGTTGATCCTGGGCTTACTAAACGGGAATGCAGAGTGGTCCACTCTTAATGGTAGAACTCAAATGTGGAGTTGTGTGACAAGCAATGCAAATCAATTTCTCCCGATCGGGGTTGGGTTAGATGATGCTTTCCCGCCAATGTTCTGTGCTGACAGCGGCTGGTTTGCGAATCTTCGACATCCAGAAAATATGTTTTTGCTTGCATTTGTTGAAAGCGGACCACTTGGTATGGCTGCTTATGTTTCACTTTTTATATTTACATTAATCAATTCATTCAAAGCACTAGACAAAAGATTTATTCTTCCCATAGCCTTGACTTCGACCTTTTTATTATCAAACCTAATTTACGTATCTCTTTTTCACTATTTACCATTCTTACCAGATCGCCCAGCTGATCGAGGCATTTTCAATTTCCACATAATGTACTTCATTTGGATTTGGATTATGAAAAATGCAAGAGATAGTTTAAATAAAGAATCTTAAGAATACAAGGTTAAAAACTGATAGCAATAAAGTTGAATAAAATGGCATTTTATTCAACTTTTTAAAACTTCTGGCACTTATCGTAGTAAGAACCACTTGAATCATTATAGCAATTAGTAACCCATAAGCAGCGGCATTTAACCCTAAATAATTTATAAAAAGATAAGTAAAAAGAAATTGAATTACTGCCGCAAATGGAGTTATTTTGGCGAGTGTCTTAAACTTTTTACTTATAGTTAATAGATGAGTATTCTGTAAATAGATTATATAAAGTGGACTAAATGAGAGTCCAACGATTATAGCTTTTGAAATCTCAATTTGATTATAATTATCGGGAACAAAAATCACAACTATAAACCTAGAAAAAAGAACAAGACCAACCGTAATTAGCGTTATAATTGCCGATAAGTACTGACTAGTTTTATTTAAGTATTGAAAACCTTTTGCAACATTTGTTTTGAAAACTTCAAGAACAGAAGGTAACCATGCGTTATTAATTGTGCTTAAAAGTAACATAGGGGCTGTCATAAAAAGGGAAATAATTACAACTTGGGCCGTTATCACTGATCCTAATCCAAGAAAACTCGCTATTTTGTCCCCGTATTGGAAAAGACTTATCGCCATACCGTGAAAGACCATCGGGAAACCCACGCTCACAAGACTTCTTAACTGACCTAAAGAATAAAAATCTAATTTAACAAATATTTGAGAAATATTTGAAACAAATGAAACCACAATTGTCGAAAACACGTAAAAGAAAACAATGTTTTCTCGATCTGAAAACGTGATTGAGGTAATAACTATCATAGGTAATGCAGTAGAAAAAATTGCCAAAAGGGCAAATTCATAACTTTTGAATTCGGCTCTAAGAATCGATAGCTTAATTTGAATTGATGACAAAGATAAAGCCAGCGCAATACTTAGTAAAACGAGATTGATATCCATTATTTGCCTAAGGAAAATTGATAATAAGAGAATTAAAATTGAAGCCCAGATCAATAGTGATTGAAAACCAAATCCTACATTTTTCAACTGAACCATCTTTTGGCGTTGATAAATAAGTTCTCTAGATAAAATTGCCGGTATTCCAAGCGAAAATCCAAAACTAAGCACTGTGCCAATAGAAATAATGAGCATCAAAAATCCAAAATGTGATTGGGGGATTTGCCTAGTTAATATTGGAATAAGTGCAAAAGGAAACAAAGCTTGGATTAACGAACCAGAAATATAAATATATGAGTGGTTTAAAGTTTTATTCAAATTCTTCCCTTGGAAAAATAAGATAATTTCTCAATAACAGAACCATCACAAATCACATCAAATAATCTTGATGCAACGAAAGTTGGTTTGATTTTCGTCGTTCTGTCCCAGCCTAATGATTTTCTTAAGCTTTCTGGCTCTTGTAAATCGTTCAAACCAAGTTCAATTTTCCATGTTTGTGCGGGATCATTTAAGACTTTCTCTTTCCAATAATCTTGCCCATATTTTCCATATGTCCCAAATTCATCAACTTTCTTTTTCCAACTTGCAGGACCACCGAATTCAACATTGAGGCCAAGGGAAAGTGCATATAGGACAGAAGTTTGCATCGCGTTAGTAACAATTTTTCCATGATTTTCTAGCTGAGTAAGTTGGTGATCGAGAAACTTAACATCAAAACCCTTGATCCAAGGGGTACCTACCCCATACGTGATTGGATAATGTCCTAAAGACTTATAGGTATTTATTATTTCGAAGTTTGAATATTCAGACCAATGAAGACTTATAGTAATTTCGCCATAATTCTCTTTTAGGTAATTGGCATATTCACTATGTAAGTAATTTTTAGGTGCCCAAGGTTGAGAGTGAAGAGGATAAGCAATTATTTTATTTGATTTCGGTTTAGAGTCTAATTGTAATTTATTTTTTAATTTTAAATTATAAAGCCAAGGCGAACCAATTACAGTAGAATTTCTACCACCTCGGGATAATAAATCATTTAGAGCACGTTGTGACCAAATATATTTATCGGATAATCTTCTATGACCCGCATAATTAGAGAATCCGTCGCAACCATTCCACCCATGTTGCAGATATCCATTTAGCCATAATGGTTCAGTTAAACCACAATAATTAGCAAGAATTGAAATATGACCATAAAGCCGATTTTCACCTTGCGCACTTAATTGTAAAAAAGTCCTATTCACAAAGAGTTACATCCTGTAAGAATTGGACTTTCTGCGTGGTTTACTTTTTGAATAAGTTTCCAAACTTCAATTTCCCCATCACTAAACTCTTTAGTTGCAATATTGGAATAATCGGTGCTATGAGGTCTTCTAAGGTCAATAAATAACCACTGAACCCCGTATTTACTTAACTCTGCTGCAGATTTTGCATCGCTTTGAGTCATAACTTGTTGATTCAAACGCAAAAGTGGCTGATTCCAAAAACTATTGTTGAGAGCTTCAGAAACTGGACATGTTGTATAAGCCCAACCTTCTATAAATGTTCTTCTTTCAGAAAGTGCTGAAATTGTAAAAATTCTTGAAATACAAGTGTTTTTTTCCTCTGGGCCAACGCAATGTCTATTTGTAGCTACGACATCAGTAATTGAAGAATTATTCTTAACATAGTTCGCAGCCTTTTCAGTACCAATTGTGATCGACCAAGGATGCTCATAGTTATTGACTGGATAAGGGTACGCGTCTTTGTAGTCTAAACTTGAGAAGAAGCCGACAAAAAGTAACGAGACTGATACTGCTAACAATGATTTATAAAGGTTGTAGTTCCAAAGAAATCTTGCTAGTAA
>Ga0209400_1002893_pt1 | contig 12774 bp, 14 predicted proteins | sample M_130807_EF_Meta_FD_187313 | JGI IMG/M metagenome (GOLD analysis project Ga0209400, IMG submission 187313) | Freshwater microbial communities from Lake Montjoie, Canada to study carbon cycling - M_130807_EF_MetaG (SPAdes) (version 2) | ecosystem: Environmental > Aquatic > Freshwater > Lake... | reverse complement strand
TTTAAATATTTTATCGGCATCGTGGGCAATCCGTCCGTCCCTGACATCAGTTGGAGTGACGAAGAACTCGAACAAATCAAGGCTTTGGGGGTGAACATGGTTCAGTTGAGCATCGCTTGGGGAGGGAAGCCGGCGGATGAGGTGATCAATCTTGAGGACCTGAATGCGGACCAAAGGAAGAAATTCAAATTCCGCATCGCTCAGGCCCAGAAACACGGGCTTCGTACGATGGCCCAGTTCGGAATCCCAAAGATGGTGAATTTTAATCCGGTACGACCCGCATGCATTTTGGATCCGGAAGTTCAGCAGAAGTACCAGAAACTCCTGAAAGATTTCATGGTTTCCTTTCCTGAAGTGAACGATGTGATGGTATATACATTTGACCAGCAGGCTTGGCTTTGTAGCGAATACGGGCCTTGTCCCCGTTGTAGCGGCATTCCGTTGGATGAAAGGCTCCCCCAGTTTCTCAATATGCTCAACGATACCATGCGTTCCTGTCGTCCCGGTACCACGCTGTGGTGGAAGCCGTGGGAACTTTCCAAGGGTCAGGTTGGGTCGATTTTAGGGAAGGTTAAGGCCGAGGGATTCGGGTTATCCCTCAATCCGTCGACGAGCAACGAAGTTTATCCGTTCAATGATCGATCGTTCTACTCAGATCTCGGGGTCCGGCGTTTCGTTCAAATCGCAATGGAACGGAATATTCCGGTCATGGGGGAATTTGATCACACTTTTTACAAGCCCTTGTATTTGATGGAGGATTATTTTCCCCGTTTGATTTATGAGGAGATGAACGGGTGGCGGGAGATGAAAGGGGTGGTGGCGATCAAGGAGTACTATGGATTTTCTCCGACGACCTTCTCGGTCAACGCCGCGATGTTGAAGGCGTGGGTGCGGTCTCCGGATGCTCCTTTAAAAACTCTTTTGGACGAAGTCGCGGCTCCTTACGGCGAGAAGGCGGCTCCTTTGCTTCTCCAAGCATGGGAGTATGTTGCACAGTCACTGGAGGTCTATCCCTGGGACACAACCTACCTGATCGGTGCGATGGGTCTGGATCGGGGCGCGAATGGTTCGCACAGCTGGGAACCCGTGGTCATCCTGAGTTCCACTTGGGAAACCCCCATCTGGAAGGCAAACCGCCGTGGAAATTTCATGCTGACGGACGAACCGAAGGCCCACCCGTGGTTGTTTGAGGACGCTGGAATCCGTCTAGAAGAGGCAGCCGCAATGTCTTTCCGTGCGGTGGAGTTTTACGACAAGGCTTTGGCAGAAAAATCTCCCCAGGAGGCTGATATCCGGACTCAACGTGAAACAGTGTGGCAGACCGGGCGTTCCCTCCGATCCAAGGGGCTTCATTTTCTTGAGACTCTAGCAGCCCAGGATGCAAGGTTGGTTCAGGCTGACCCCAAGCAATTCGCTATCGTGAGCAAGCGGTTGGAGGCTTTATTGAAAAAGGATTTGGAAAATCAAGGTGGTCGTCCGGAAATGAAGCAAAAGCTGGCTGAATTCCAAAAAGACCCGGTGGCTTGGTTGAAGGTCAATCTTGCTCCAAGGGAATATGAAACCCGCACCACGATTGATTGGCAGAGATGGATTCCGAGGCAGCAATAAACAAGAGGCATTGTAGAAAGGGAGTCTGAAGGGTTTAAGTTCGAGTTATTCTGGGAAATATTTTCTCCAAGGGTAAGTCACATGAAATCATCTTCGCCCATGCTACGAGTCGGACTTTTCGGAATCGGTCTGGAGGCTTACTGGTCTCAGTTCTCCGGTCTTAAGAAACGGCTGGAGGGTTATGTGGAGCGGGTAGGGAGTCGTCTTCAATGCCCCGGGGTGGAGGTAGTGAATCTTGGTTTGATTGATTCTCCGGGGAAAGCCATGGAGGCGGGACACGCCTTCCGGCGAGCTGATGTGGATGTCATCTTTCTGCACGTTACTACCTATGCCCTCAGCTCAACCGTTTTGCCCGTGGTTCAGAGAGCCAAAGTTCCTGTCGTGATTCTGAATCTTCAGCCGACTCAGGCGATCGATTACACTTCCTTTAACAAGCTGGGTAACCGAACCAAAATGACCGCGGAATGGCTGGCTTACTGTTCCGCCTGTCCTGTTCCCGAGATTGCGAATGCCTTTAATCGGGCTCGGATTCCTTTCCATCAGGTAACGGGCACATTGGAACCAAAGGATCCGGTCTGGGAACAAATCCATGATTGGATCGAGGCATCTCGCGTTGCCCATATCATGGCCCACAATCGACTGGGGCTGTTGGGGCACTACTACAATGGCATGTTGGATATCTACACCGACACGACGCGACAGCTCGGCTGTTTTGGGGGTCATATTGAGATTCTCGAGGTTGAGGAGTTGGCCACCCTACGGCGGGGTCTGACCACCAAGCAGATCGCTGGAAAGCTGGCTGAATTCAAGCGTGCATTTGAGATCCAGCCTGACTGTTCTCATGAAGAACTTAAGCGTGCGGCCCGTACTTCGGTTGCCTTGGATCGGTTGGTTGCCGAAAAAGAACTTGGTTCCCTTGCTTACTATCACATGGGTACAGGGCAGGATGAGCATGTGGATGTGATGAGTTCCGTCATTTTGGGCAACTCTTTGCTTACGGCTCGAGGGATTCCCGTGGCGGGGGAGTATGAGGTCAAGAACGCGCAAGCGATGAAGATCCTGGATAGTTTTGGGGCGGGGGGATCCTTTACCGAGTACTATGCCTTGGATCTACGTGAGGACGTTGTCCTGATGGGGCATGATGGCCCCGGACATATCCAAATTGCGGATGGAAAAACCAAGGTTCGTCCGCTGGAGGTTTACCACGGAAAGGTGGGTAGGGGGCTTTCCGTGGAAATGAGCGTCCGGCATGGACCGGTCACTCTTCTCTCTGTTGTTGAGTATGCGGATGGATCGTTGAAGTTTTTGGTCGCGGAGGGTGAGTCGGTTTCCGGTCCGATTCTTGAGATCGGAAATACCAATAGCCGGTATCAGTTCCCCATCGGGGCTCGTCGTTTTGTGGAAAACTGGAATGCTCAGGGTCCGGCACATCATTGTGCCGTTGGCGTCGGCCACATCGCCAGCAAGCTTGGAAAACTTGCCAAACTTCTGGGCATTGAAATGATTCAAATCTGTTAAGGAGAAAATATGGGACCACTACTTGGCGTCTTTTTACATTGGATGGGCGGGCTTGCTTCCGCCTCTTTCTACGTGCCGTACCGCGGAGTTCGTAAATGGTCTTGGGAAACGTACTGGTTGGCGGGTGGATTCTTTTCTTGGATCATCGCTCCCTGGGTTTTCGCTCTCTTGCTGACCCGTAATTTGTTGCCCGTGTTGGCGCAACAAAGTCTGAGCACGTTGGGGTGGACCTATTTCTTTGGCGTTCTATGGGGTTTTGGTGGGCTGACTTTTGGTCTGACCATGCGGTATCTGGGGTTGTCCCTCGGGATGGGGGTTGCACTTGGTTACTGTGCGGCTTTTGGGACTCTGATGCCGCCTTTGTTTAAACAGTTCTTTCCTGAAATCCCCGTTCCAGAAACGCTTTCTCAGATCGCCGGAACGGCTCCTGGTCAGGTGACCCTATTGGGAGTTTTCTTCTGTCTTCTGGGAATCGCGGTGGCGGCGTACGCAGGTCTTACGAAGGAGCGGGAGATGCCAGAGGAGGAAAAAAAGAAAGCCATTGCCGAATTTAACTTCAAGAAGGGGATTTTAGTGGCGACCTTCTGCGGAATTCTAAGTGCCTGTTTCAGTTTTGGACTAACAGCGGCGGCACCTATTGGTGTTGCTTCAGGAGCCTGCGGAACCGGAACTTTCTGGACCGGTTTGCCAAAGCTTGTTGTGGTTTTACTGGGCGGATTTACCACCAACTTTATATGGTGTCTTCTGCTGAACCTGAAAAACCGAACGGGTTATCAGTATTTCTCAAAAGAGTGTCGACCGGAGCACGCTCACGAAAGTGGCGCGGGTGGGAGTGAGCATGGAGGTGGAGGCCAGAAAGTTTTGGCATCTAATGATCTTCGGGTTCCCATGTTGCGAAACTATCTCTTTTGCGCTTTAGCGGGAGTGACATGGTATTTTCAATTCTTCTTTTATACGATGGGGGAGAGTCGGATGGGGTCTTTTAGTTTTGCGAGTTGGACCCTGCACATGGCTTCCATCATCATTTTCAGCACGATGTGGGGTTGGACCTTTCACGAGTGGAAAGGAGCCAGCAAAAAAGCTCATGGACTGATTGGGGCGGGTGTTGCCCTTTTGATTTTATCCACGATCGTGATTGGTATCGGAACGTGGATGAAGGGTGCCTGTCCGCAGCATTAACAGGGCAGAAGAAAGATTCGATAAAACCGATTCAAATGAGGAAGTTTCAACTTGATCTAAGAAGGCGAATTGATAGCTATATGAAATGTTTCATATGAGTGCTATGGATGTGCTGCATATCACTCCGAAAATTTCCCCAAGAGTGCGCCCCACCACGCTTCGGTCACCGACTTCTATTCCGTACCGGGCCTTCTCGTTGGTCGAACTCCTTGTGGTCATTGCGATCGTTGGACTCCTTGCAGGATTGACGATTCCTGTTGTCGGGCGGACCCAGGAAGCTGGCAACCGGGGTGTCTGTGTCTCCAATTTGAGGGGCTTAGGCCAAGCAATGAACTCTTACGTCGCAGAAAGTGGAATGTTTCCCCCTGTTGTAGAGACAGCTGGACGCGGGAGTAGTGCGATTACAAGAAACTGGACAAGTATCTTGGTTGATGCCGGGTCGGCTACGACAAATACCCCGTATTCAAAAAACAAGGGAAAGAACGGCTTCTGGTTCTGTCCAAGCGCACTAAAATCTCAAACTCCTTCTGGTATTAACGCGACAACCTATTCCTATAGTTCGGCAGCGGGGGGTATTCCTGTTGCACGAGTATCCTCGGCTTCCAAGATGGCGATGATCATGGATGGCAGTTGGAGTGCGGGAACGGGGTATGGCTATGTGGACTCGACGATCATGCCGCTTTGCTGTCATCCACCGACACGGAAACTGAACGACCCTTCATCCTCAGTGAACGTCTGTTTTGTGGATGGGCATGTGGAGATGATGAAAAACAACGAAATTCCGACAAGTTCAACAAACGTTTTTTGGACAGGTCAGAATTAATTATTCTTGCGTGGTGGGGTACGATTGCCTGATCGCAGAATTAAAGGCTTAAACTGGATTACTTCTTGAGTAGGCGTGCCGCCGCTTAAGCGGCATGAAAAGATTGAGCATTCACTGGTATTTGGCGCTCATAACTATCTTTAATTGGTGTCAGACCACTATCAGACCATGGTCAATACGCGTTCAATACCATGGTCAACGCCACAAGCCACCACAGTCATCCACGGTCAATCCATAGTCAATCCACAGTCAACGCCACAAAATTGGCGAAACAACGCCATAACTTAATCAGAAGAGGCTTTTAAGAGGTCCAAAGGTGGGGGCATGGCAAAAACACACCATTCCAGGCCGGGAAGCTGACCGAGAAAATACCGAGAATCTACCGGGAGCCCGACCGGGAATATGACCGGGAACTAAAATTAAATACCCCGAAAATACCCCTTAAATAGGGTGAAATTACGCCGAAAATACCCCTTAATTCCGATTAAATCCCCGACCTGAGGGCTGCGGTGGCAATCGCTGAGCGTAAACCTGTAGCCTTGGCTGCCGCAAAAGCTTCTTCGGGCCACTTTGCACCACTTTGCTCGATCTCGCGCTTCAGTGCCGCCAAAGGTTTGGCGAGATGGTAGTGCTGGACCGTTTTAAGGATGAACTGACGGAACTCGTGTTCCCAAAGAACGCCCTTTTGCTCTTTCTGCATCAGCTTTCCGATCAGTTCCAGGGCTTTTACACGGTCGCTTACAACCCGCTTGGGGGCAGCCTCGTTCTCATCCTGGCAGACCATTTGCCACCACTTGTACGAAATATGGTTAAATGGATGGCCAAGGGTTGACTGAAGTGTCTTTTTGCCCCAAGAGGCGGGGTTGATCCCTGTGACTAGGTGAATGGCGTCCTTAACCCGGTCGGTGAGGGGACGACGACACTGCTCGATTAGTTTGAGCATCATGGTCGAGATCCCGATCCGTTGCGCGAACTCGGCTTGGGTCAAACCGGTGATCCTCCGGGCGTAGTGCAGGGGATGGATTTTCTTGGGAATACGAGTTGGGCGAGTCTTCACTTGACAAAGGTTACATGTAACCACTATACTTCGTCAAATCATATGATCGGCTTAAGTGAAAACCATTCCTCGCAGGAGAAGCCCGTCTGGGACCAGGCTTACCTGACTCGGGAGCAGGTGGCCGAATATCTTCAGATATCGGAGCGGAAGGTCAGCGACATGACAACGAAGGGGGAGTTGCCGGCAGTTAAGCTGGGTACCGGTAGAAATGCATCGATCCGTTATCGACGGTCAGCCGTCGATGAAGCTTTGTTGAAGATGCAGATTAACTAAAACGAGCAGTTCTTTTTATCTGATAGTTAAATTGTGAAACCTTTCCATAGATTGCCTCTGCTTTGAAAGGGTTTCATCAATCTGCGAATGGTGCTTTCTAATAACAGAGTAGTGGGCAGTAGTGGTCACGCAGATCGCGTGAAAAAGAAAAATACTGCTAGGAAAATTATTCTAAGTTGTTGAAGTGCCTGTATATTAATAATCTTCCGGTCGATTCAACTCCCACCGCCTCCATAAATACATATTAGATAACTATATATCTATAATAATACTTATTTTAATCTAAAAACTAATTTCAAGATATTGCCCAGGTTTTAATGTATCCAGAGCCGACTTGATCGTTGCTGCATTTTGCTCAAGTTTGCGCCAGCTGGTTGTTGGAGAATCAGAATTGCAATCTTCCGGTTTTTTAAGTTCTGTTGGTATTTGAGATTTTGGTCTGTGCTGACGAACACATCAAATAAGGTTTCCGCCTGAGTGATTAAATCGCCGTTGGTGATCTGATCCCATCCCTTTTCCTTACAGGTCGTGACTTCGTGGCCTGTCAGTTGCTTGCGAAGGGGGACCGGCACCCCTTGGTCAAAAAGAATCCGCACAAAAATCAGGCCGCCAGCAAAGAATGCTCTGCAAATTTAAGGACTTCCTCTGCCTGAGATCGGCTCACTCCTGGAAACCACTGAAGGAACTCCTCCACTGAAGCACCATCTTCAAGATTTTGGAACAAGGCACGAACGGGAACCCTGGTCCCACGGAAAACATATTCTCCGCTCTGGATTTCAGGTCGTTTTTCGACGGAAAGGCAATCTTGCCAGCTCATACGGGTATTCTCGCCTTGGTTTTTCGGGTGTCAACGGATCAGAGATACGCGTTCTCAAATCTGCAACAAGTTTCCAAAGCACGCTGGACGATGCGATACGTTTTTTTCTCTCCGAGGTAGTGGGCAGGAGTGGTCACGCAGATCGCGTGAAAAAGAAAAACACTGCTAAAAATATTTATCCAAGTCGTTGAAGTGTCTGACTATTAATAAAATGCCATCCGATTCAACTCCCACCGCCTCCATATTTTTGTGCAAAGAGCCCGAGGGGAGTCCTTAGGAAGGGCCTTTCAAAACGACTACTGGACGCTCCAGTTGTATTCCGTCACGCCGTATTTGTGTGAGTCGGTGAGCGTGCCGAAGGCGAGGTCGACGGTGTTGTAGGTGTTGGCGCCTTCGCCAAATCTGGTGCTGGTCCAGCTTCCCGAGTAACGCCAGAGGTGGGGCGTGATCTCAACATCCGGTCCGCGGCCCATATAACTTCTGACCTCTTCCTTGGACATTCCCAGGGTATCGGCTTCGAAACGGACTCTTTCGTTGGCCGGCGCCGCATGAAGGGTCGCAAAACCAAGAAGAAGGGAGAGAAAAATAGGAAAGATTGGCATAGGGCCAAAGTAAGGGAGGTATCGATTTTCGTCGAGTCCCGTCTTTTTTCACTGGTCTAAAGGGTATGTGGTATTCGATCGGGTGCCCCATTTTGAAGGCGACCCTGAGAGGTATCGATTTGTCGCTGGAACTCATTTTTGGGAGGACCTCTAGGTGAGAAAATCCCGATGAGAAGAGGGGGAGTAGGTTTGAGTCGATAAGACATATTCGCATTCTTTTAAATGAGACAATGTCTCATTGACAAAAGACCTGGCAAAACCTAGTTTGGCGAATGCTTTTCCTGAGACTTCAACGGATTTTAGCCTGTTGGCGTAAGGTTATTCTGTGGATTGTATGGATGGAGGGAATTCTCTTGGGGCAAGCTCCGCAAAGGGAAGCAGGAGTCGTTCCTGAGAGGGATTTTCAAGAGGAGGAACTGGCGCAATCGGCCCAGCCCCTCAAGGAGGAACCCTTGAAACTCTCGGGCTATGTGGACGGAACCTATGTCTATAATTTTGGGCCCGGATCCGCCACGAACCCGCTGGATTTTCCCACCGATACCGTTCCAAAGGGGGACATGAATCTGAGTGCTCTATGGCTCCGGTTGGAGAAACCTCTGGCGCGAGGAAACAGCCCAGACGCAGGGTTTCAGTGCGGGGTGATGTTGGGGGAGGATGCGACGTACTACGCGGCGGCGGGGACGGCGGACGAACCCTCCGGCCCCAACAGCAATTCCCTTTATGTCGGGGAAGCTTTTGCCAAGTTTTGGATTCCGGATGTCCAAATGGAAATCTGGGCGGGAAAGTTTCAAGCCGTGATCGGATATGAAACCATCTGGCGTCCGGATAACCCTTGTATCACATTTGGAATCGCCGACGCTTTTATGCCCCAAGACAATATCGGAGTTCTGGCAATTTTTGCCCCCGATTCGCTATTCGATATAGGGGTGGGGGTAGGAAACTGTTCCGGGGCGGCTAATGATCTTGGATCGAAAGGTGCCGAGGACGAGTACAGCGTGTTCAGCTATATCAAGATCCGGAATAGCGAGGAAAATGCCATGCTGCAGCCCGGCTTCTACACCACACCCTCCGGCACCCATGGATCGAATACTCGGTTGGATCTGGATCAAAACTTTTATTATGCATGGAATGTGATAGGGGAGTGGTCCCCGATCTTTGCCAAGGAGAAGTGGAAACTGGCATTCGATGCAACGGGGGGATCCGGGACCGGGGATCCCACCCATACCGAGGCCCCGACGACCTATGCGACGGGTGGACTTTACTCAACTTGGTACATTCTGGATCCCGTTTCCCTCACCGGACGTGCGGAGTATGTGCATACCAGTAACGATGCGATCACCCAGTCCACCCGGCTCAGTGGGGGGGATTATTATGACTACACTCTGACTTTGGGTGTGAAGATCACCGAGGAACTGGTCTGGCGAGGGGAAGGGCGGTTTGCCTGGGGAGCTGAATTGATGACGCCTACGGCTTCGTCCCTTTGGACTGCTGCTACCGAAATCTATTACCGCTTCTGAATTCGGGACGATTGCCAAATCTCTACCTGGGCCAACACATCCTCCACGGTGATCTTGGCCATCCGGCCGGCCCGATGTTGAAAAGTCATCTGGGGTTCTTCTCCGGGTTCATGGAAAGCATCGACCAGTAGCCGTGGATTCTGGCGCCAAGGTCCGACCCGGGCAGGGCTGTTGTAGCCGTACAACCCGATGACCGACCGCCCTAGGGCACCCGCCAGATGTAACGGCCCCGTGTCGGGTGAGATCACCAGGTCCGATCCGTCCAAAATCGAAACCAACCGACGCAGACCGCAACCCAGGGCTTCCTTGGGGGCGTGGCGGCACTCCTCCAGCATTTTCTTTCCCAAGGCGGTCTCCCGCGGCGAACGGGCTCCCACAAGGATGGTCTGGAGTCCGAACTGTTCGTGCAGAGCGTCATTCAGTCTAACCCACGAATCGGGGAGCCAATCTTTCCTGGGATTGCTGGTGCCTGCGACAAGGGCTACCCGCGGGCCGGGGAGATGACGGAAGAAGTGGGTTTGCCACTCTTTTTCGGAAGGCCATGGTCCAAGATTCCATTCCAACGGTTCCCGGGGAACCCCTATTACATCCAGAAATTCGAGAAAATGATCCTGCACATGGCTCAAGGGGCGGGGAGTCAGCTTGGTGTTGGTGGCGAGCCAGTTGAACTCACGGGCACGGGCGCGGTCGAAACCAATTTTGACAGGGGCCTGACAAAGGGCGGTGAGAAGGGTGGCTTTGAAATAGCATTGCAGATCCAGGACTACGTCGAATGGCCGCTGGGAAAGTTCCATGGCCATTTTTACGAAGCCGGCCAGGCCGGCTTTTCGTTCGAAAAGAAGGATTTCATCCACCGCAGGGTGCCCCTGAATCAACGAGGCCCCGGCTTCCTGAAGGAGCCAGGTGATGTGGGCTTTCGGGCGTTGGCGTTTGATGGCGTTGACGATGGGAAGGGCGTGTACGACATCCCCCACCGCGCTCAGGAGGACGATGCAGATGCGGGGTTGGGTAGGGAGATTCATCTTCGGGGAAAGAGTTCACACCAAAGGGCGGGAATCTCCCTTTCGGAATAACCCAAGTCGCCACAGCGGGCGCGCTTGAAAAAAGAACGAAGGAGGCGGTTCTTATTTGATGTGTTCACATGATCCAAATTTGCCTCGTTCCTGGTCACGGCATCCACATCCAGAAGCCAAGCCTGTAGTTTCTTGCTTGAAGATCCGGACAGGAGGATATTACGTGCATTCAGATCGGCATGGCGAAAGCCGTGCTGGGCGCAGATTTTAAAAAGGTGGCGGACGGAGGAAAAGGCCCGGGCACGTTCAGCCAACTTTGGGCGGGCCGAAAGGAAAGAGGCAAGGTCCCGGCTTTCGGGGACATACGAAGTGACGATATCGATGCGGAGAAAAAGTCCGGCTGGATAAAATAAAACGGCCAGAATCGAGGGGGTGGGGATTTTTTTTGCGTGAAGTTGAGAAGAGCAACGGATCTCTTTTCGGGCACGCGCGGTTCCCCAGTAAAGGTCCCGGGCTAGTCGCCCCCAAATGCCCCCGTGAACGCACGGGCGAACGACCCATCCCGGCGACCCGCTTACGGGGAGAAATGTGACCGGAGCCCGTCCGAGGAAAGTGCGATGCTCGGGGTGGCAACGCGCTAAGTTGCGGAGAGGAGGATTGGATTTTTGTTTCTGCCAAAGAGAGGAAAGATTTCTTCGTAAGGCGGGGCGTACCCAAGCCGGACCGGTGGGGAGGCGAATCAGTTCGAATCCAGCAGGGGGTAAAAGGTTCATGGTTGATAGGGAGGAATTGGAAAGGGAGGGGGGGTGCCGGATTTCATTTTCCCGGCAATTTCCGGATTCATCTTTCCGGAGATGGATTCCCAGCATTGGAGAAGATAGTTGGAAGGAGCGCGGGTGGATTCTGTCCCCATACCGGAGAGGTCGGCTGCTCTTTGTAACGATTCTTTAGGACAGACTCCTTCGGACTGCAGTTCGTAAATGGCTGCAAGGGCGCGACAGGTGTTGGCGGTGCTGCCTTTGGACGAAAGGGCGGGGACAATTTTCTGAAGATTGTCTTCGATCCTCCGTTGTCGGCGGGCGTTCTCCGCCTGCTCCCGAAGGCGACGCTGGGCCTGCGCATCGATGTTGGCCTGAACAGGAACCAACTGCGCCTGGATTGGAGCAAGGTCGAGCAGGAGAAGTATGAAGGGAGCGAAAAGAAAGCGCCGCACGTTACGGCTTCAGAAGGATGATTTGATAGCGAACATCGATCCCATCGAGTCTTTCATCCTGGGTGTTGAGGTCAAAATTGAGGCGTTGGGAGTTAATGATGGACGTCACGATGGCGGCGTTTCCTTTGCGGGCAAGGACTCCGCGGGCGATGTTGTTCTGGGCATTGGCGAATCCCCTTTGTCGCATCAGGGTTTCGAAGCTGATGGTCGTGAAAGCATTTGTCGGGGTTCCTTTTTTCCAGATTTTAATCCCTTGGGCGACAACGATTTCGTCCTTGGACGGGGAGACGGGGTTTGTGGACGCATTGGTGATTCCAATGGGGGGAGTGGCGGGGAGACGGCCCGCGGGGATGTTGGTGTCAGCCGCTTGGAGGTAAGGAGATCCGGCGAGGATCAGAAGAAGGATTTTTCTCATACCCTTCACTTTAAATGGGAAAATTTAGGAATCGAGTCGTGATTTTTGGCGGAGATCGGTTAGGCCTGAACCATGAAAACCAAATCCCTGACCCTGCGAACCGACCCGATCACGAAACTTCTTCTCGCGCTGGTGGCGGCCGGCCTCTGGTGGCATGCCTTTGCCCCTTGGGTTTCGAATTCCGCGCATGCGGACGGCCCGACCAAGGTGGATGTCGTGTCGTTGGGTGGGGAGAAAATCCAGATGACCAGCCAAGAAGATCTCAATGAGTCGGAGCCTAGTTCTGTCAAAAGGAAGGGGTTGCCCGTTTGCAACGTCAACACGAGGTGACGAACTAGCGGCGACGGTAGCCTCGCCCTCTTCGCCTTCGGCGATGGGGGGAATGGGGGTGGTGGGTGCTGCGTCGTCGGGTGACCTTGCGAGCCACTGTGCCCACGGCTTGGACCAATCCTCGGGCCATCCAACTGACGGCGGCAAAGAGCTCCCCGATCGGAATTGAGGGCAGAGTCAGGCGTTTGGCTCGACTCAGTCCGTGTTTTCCCTCGCGGGCCGCTCGGCGTTCGAGTTCGTGATCTACCTCGTGACCGATCCGGCGCGCCTCATCAATGGCTTCCTTCATTGAGAAAATGAAGCATGGGATGGGTTGATCGGGTAGGTGATCCAAACGGACTTTCTCCAACGGAATGGGGCGTACCCCGTATCGGCCGCCGGGTTTGCCGAGATCCGGATGGCCTTCCCC
>Ga0209400_1002887_pt1 | contig 12795 bp, 13 predicted proteins | sample M_130807_EF_Meta_FD_187313 | JGI IMG/M metagenome (GOLD analysis project Ga0209400, IMG submission 187313) | Freshwater microbial communities from Lake Montjoie, Canada to study carbon cycling - M_130807_EF_MetaG (SPAdes) (version 2) | ecosystem: Environmental > Aquatic > Freshwater > Lake... | reverse complement strand
GATTGCTTGGCTCCCGAAAAGTGGATGAGGTAGCCTCGCTGCCGCCCCGGAGTCAGGGCAAAAAAAGCAACTTCCAATCCGGGGTGCTCCGCGAATTTTTGCAGCAGTTCTTCGGGAAGTACTTGCTGGCTGGAACTAGGGGCAGCCTTCTTTCCAGATCGCTCCACTTGGATAGCTTCCTGCAGGAAGTTACGGATTTCCTTTTCCAACAATGTAGCTTGACTGATTTGGGTAAATCTTAGGATTCTGCCTTCACGGGAATTGGGTCCTGGAAGCGCCAATAGTCCCTTGGGATCAGGGATGAGCAGTCCTTTGATAAAACTCAACACACAGGAATCCTTAAATATCCCCAACATCACTACATTTTTCCCATTGATCGTGTAGGTTGGTACCCCCCATTTCCGTTCTTCCTGAAGTTCCGTTTCCAAGATCAATTGACGTAAAAACTCCAATATGTCTGTCCAAAGAAGCACCTTGCAGGCTGGGGTAGCGCCCAAAGAGCAGCGCATGCAGCCTTCGAGGAGAAATTGGTCGATTTGAGTGTTGGGTTGTGCCACTAGAATATTAGTTTAAAAATTTTGATAGTCTGGAAAGATAGAAAGTTTTTGGATTGTGTATCTTCCCTATTATTTCCCCTAAAAATAGCCTTTCTATGAAAAGTACGCTATGCCTTTTCTTCGGTTTGTTGTTCGCTACTGCTTTTTCTTTAAAAGCCCAAGATGCAACTACCCAGCGCCTGACCCAATTGATGCAAGACTATCCCGTGATGGGACTGTCGGTAGCGGTAGTCAAAGAGGGTAAGGTGGTCCATACCCAAGCCTTGGGATGGAAGGAAGAGGGGAAGGAACTTTTGGAGACCTCGGACCTCTTCCGAATTGCCTCCATATCCAAGTCCTTCACGGCAACAGCCGTACTTCAGCTGGTCGAGAAAAAAGTGCTTTCCTTGGACGATGACGTGAGTGAACTGATTGGCTTTCGGATTCGGAATCCCAAATTTCCAGATACTGTGATCACGCTGCGCATGCTGCTCTCCCACACCTCCAGCATCAACGATCAGCAGGGCTACTTTACCTTGGATGCCATCCATCCGGAAAAGAATGCAACTTGGCAAGGAGCCTACAATGCCTACGCCCCAGGAAAGGGCTATGAATACTGCAATTTGAATTTCAACCTCGCAGGAGCGATTTTGGAGAAGTATTCAGGGCTTCGCTTTGATGCTTACATCCAAAAAAATATCCTCCAACCACTGGGTCTCTATGGGGGCTACGATGTAGATCAACTGGATAAAAGCCGCTTGGCGACCCTATACGCCTACCAGCGGGATTCAGCAAAGTTTACTGCATCACCGGCAGCCTACATTTCCAAAAGTGAGGAACTCAAGACCTATGTGCCGGGCTACAGTACGCCTATTTTTTCACCTACAGGAGGCATGAAGATCTCTGTGCCAGACCTCGCCAAGTACCTCCTGCTGCACATGAATTATGGCAAAATTGGGGCTACTCGGATTATCTCTAAAGTACATTCTCAAGAAATGCAGACCCCGCTTTCCACGGATGAAAATTACGGCTTGGCCCTATGGAAAACGGATGTGTTACTTCCTGGAGTGGAATTGGTTGGGCATACCGGTTCTGCATACGGCTTGTACTCTGCACTATTTTTTAATCCTGAAGAAAAGTACGGCTTTGTAGTGATCAGCAACGGTTGTGACCCGACGGAGGAGGATGGGTATATCCGAGTGATCCGCCGTGCCATTCAGATTTTGCAGGAGGAGTGGATTGTGAAACCTTAAATGCTAGACTTAATTGGATTTTAGCTTCTGGAGGAGTTTGGATAGCGGGACCTAACTTCACGAATGATCTCTTCCAGTCCATTCAATCGAATTTCATAGAGGGTATTCAAGCACATGCCCAAGTGGCCTGCAGGAAAACCTTTTTTGTTCATCCAGACCAGGTAGTCCTCGGGAATATCGCAAAGCAGTCTTCCCTTGTACTTGCCAAAGGGCATGCGGTGCGTGACGATATCGATCAGGACTTGCGGATTCATGTGCCTAAAAGTACCCCATTTTATTGACGCTAGCCAACAGGGGCCTTTGGAATTTGTAGCCTAGCCCTTCGGTTTATTTGCAAAGACTGCCTAGGTTTACGCTATGGAAATTGGAATAGATAGCTTTGCTGCCTTTGTCACCGATGCACAGGGCAATCCGGTAGGAACAGCTCAGGATGCCTTGCAGGAACTGCTGGCCCGCATTCAGCTCGCTGATGAAAAGGGACTGGACGTATTTGCGATTGGAGAGCACCACCGCAAAGAGTTTTTGGACTCCGCCACCTCCGTGATTTTGGCGGCAGCTGCATCTCGAACTACTCGCATTCGCTTGAGCAGTGCGGTCACCGTGCTCAGCGCAGCAGATCCCGTGCGGGTGTTTCAGCAATTCGCTACCCTAGACCTTATTTCTCAAGGCCGTGCCGAGCTGGTCGTAGGTCGAGGTTCCTTTACCGAGGCATTCCCTCTTTTTGGATTGAATTTTCAGGATTACGATGCCTTGTTTGCCGAAAAGCTGGAATTGCTCCTGCAGCTCAACGAGCAGGAAGTGGTGACTTGGAGGGGGCGTTTTCGACCTGCCTTGCAGGAGCAAGCGATCTACCCAAGACCGCTACAGCCGAAGCTTCCCATTTGGTTGGGGGTAGGCGGAACACCCGCTTCCTTTGTGCGTGCAGGTTCCTTAGGGCTTCCCTTGATGGTGGCGGTCATCGGCGGAGAGACCCACCGCTTCCGCCCCCTGATTGACCTGTACCGAGAGGCGGGAGACAAGGCGGGTTTTGCACAAGAAGACTTAAAAGTGGGTTTGCATTCCCTAGGTTATGTTGCACAAACGCATGAGGAAGCGGTAGAAAACTATTACCCTGGCTATGCTGAAACCTTCACCCGTATCGGCAAAGAAAGGGGCTGGCCACCGGTCACACGAGGACATTTTGAGGCGCAAAACTCCAAGTGGGGTGCCTACCTGGTAGGGGATTCGGATGAGGTGGCGGAGAAAATCTTGCGCCACAGTGCCTCCTTGGGCGGCATAGCCCGCTTTACCTTCCAGCTAGACAATGCAGGCTTGAGCCACCAGCAGTTGAGCGATACGATCGCCTTGATTGGGGAAGAAGTGATCCCAAAAGTAAAAAAAGGGCTGTCTCGTGTTTAACAGTTCGGAATACCCCAAACCCTTGGACGAAGGGCGTTTTAACTCCTGGCTGGAACGCGGACGTGCAAGCAAAATCCCTTATGAATACCTCTTGGTACTCTGGGATGACCTGGAACAGGAATACCTGCCCGTGTATGTAGAAAACCGTGCAGCGATCCAAGGCTATGAAAAGTACGGCTGCTCCCCTGCTCAGCAGCTGCTCGTGGCTGCTTACGATTTGTTTTCCGAGTCGCGGGTGGGCTAAGATAGGGGTAGGCTTTTCTAGCTAGAACTTGCACAATGGTAACTGAGGCAAGTTCAACAACAGATTACTTTTACAGCATTACCCAACAACTTCGGCAAGCAAATATTTTGTATAATGCTTCATTGGAGCTATTTTAAGGAAATAATTGATTGATTTTTAATAATTTATGACCCAATACCTCGCAAAAACACTGTAGGCAGCTGCTGATAAGCTTCGCAACAATAGGAATCCTGCAGCAAACTAACATGTCGTCTTGGGAATCAAAAAAATACGAAGTCAATTCGATGACCTTTATAAAATGAACGAAACAAACACTCGCCTATCTTATGAAAAAAATAATAAGCTTACTAACGCATAGTCTCATACTAGTTCTACTTGCTTGCAAAATAAGTGATGCACAGCCATCTATTTCAAAAGATCCTCCATTTGACGGTACCATTTTTTTAAATCCTGATATAATTACAGATTCAGATCCATCAACATTTACAAATCTTGAGTATGCTGGTCAAGCTGAACGGACAATGTTTGACAGAAGAGTTGATGATTGGATAACTGTTAGGCCTTTTATTTTCAATGCCAACTATGACGATGGTCTGTCAATAGAAATTCAAATTAATCCTGAATTCAAAAATGTAGCTGAAGCTGAAATCCAAGCCTTAAAATATGCGGAGGTATTCGGCAAACTTCCAACTGCTTTGCGTAAGGATGTACATACCTCATGGATTCACAAGGGAACTCATCCTTTTGGTGGCGGAAACAATAATCTTCTTATTTATATTGGCCAAACCCTAGAGTATGAAAACGATGGGATATTGGAAGAAACATTAGTTCATGAAGCGTCCCATTCTTCACTAGACGAGTATCATTCTGCCTCAAGTGGCTGGATCAAGGCACAAAACTTAGACCCTAGTTTCATCTCAACCTATGCACGTGATAATCCTGAAAGGGAAGATGTAGCGGAGACTTTTCTTTTATATTTGGCGCTTCGCTATCGGCCTGAGCGGATTGATGCAACGCTGAAGGCTACGATTTTAGAAACAATTCCAAATCGGATTAAGTATTTTGATTCCCAAAATCTTACTATGTACCCAATAAAATAAATAAACAATCCCACTCCATATTGGGACCTTGTGGAATACCCTAAGGGAATGTTTCACCAGATTTATCCACCACCTAGTCAATTCCAAAAAATAAAAGCCCTTGTAAATATGCATTTACAAGGGCTTTTTTGCAGAGGAGGAGGGATTCGAACCCCCGGTACCTCACGGTACAACGGTTTTCAAGACCGCCGCGATCGACCACTCTGCCACTCCTCTAATTCGTGTCGATTGGTCATCGAGTTTGCAAAAATAGGGGGTTTAACCAGTTATGCCAACATCTTTCCTTCTTTTTATCGTAAGTACTTGATTTTTTTGGCCTTAAATTTTAATCCAGCTCGATTTGATTACTCTACGACCAAATTTACCAGCACAAAGGAAACCTGAAGTTTAGGTAAAAAGAAGGTTCAATTATCGGAAGGCTTGCTCAGCATTTTCTTCAAATTGTCCCGATGCCGCTGCTTCTCCTCTGCCAAATCAAAACTCACATTCACAGCAAAGCAAACCAGCACAATAACGGAGGTGAGGTAAAGCCACAGCATCAAAGCGATGATCGTACCGATGGATCCGTAGAGCTTGTTGTAACTCGCAAAGTTTTCCAAATAGAAAATAAACCCGTAAAAAGATACCGTATTCAATAGCCCTGCCAGTTTTGCACCCGTAGAGAAAAAATGCCACTTGTCGTGGATCGCCGGCGCATAGCGGAAAATAAAGGCTGAGGTCAGGTAAAATACGGCAAGAAGAATAAAAAACTTAAAGGTATTGAACAGGAAGATGACAAATGCATTTGAAAATAGGTGCATATCCTTCAATGTTGTAATCCAGTAGCTGCCCACAATCATGACGGAACTTGCCGCCAAGATGGTCACCACTAAGGCAAGCACAATGGAGATTGCAATACCTCTACTGCTACCCCAATTTCGATTTTCCTTGGTTTTATACACCGCATTAAACGAATTCATCATCGACACCACCCCCTGTGTGGAGGCAAAGAGGGCGAAGAAAAAACCCAAGGAAAGTAAACTTTGTCTCGGCTTGGAAATGATGTCCAGCAATGTAGATTCGATGGTCACATACACATCCATTGGCATGATCCCCTGCACAAATGAAAGGATATTGGCAGTCGTCACCAATGGAAAGAAAACCTGCAGGTAGGGGACGAGGTTGAGCAAAAATAACAAGAGGGGAAACAAGGCAATCGTATAGCTGAAAGCCATGGAGCCCGCCCGCTCGTTGATGTCATGTTTTTTGAGCTGCTGAATAAAAATACGGAGGACATCGTACAGGTTTTTGCTTTTGCTGCCGAAGTGAATCTTCTTCAGCGTTCGAGCCTTGAGCTGTAGCCGGATTCTCCATTTCAATATTCTTTCCTTGAGCTCCACTAGCGCATGCTTAGTTAAAATAAGGGTTCATCAGCTCCATCAAACTTTTTGGAGGACGGGTAGGTTGGTGGTTTTCCTTTTTAATAAAGGCCAAGGTAGTCCAGCCTCTCGCGATTTGCTCTCCAGCCTCGTTGCTTACCTGGTACTCGAAGCGGATTTTTACGTTGGGAAGCTCTGGAATCACCGTATGAACCGTGAGCAGGTCATCGTACTTACCGGGCTTGAGGTAGGTAATGTGGCTTTCCAATACCGGCATCAGGATGCCGCTATCTTCCATCTCTCGGTAGGAAAATCCCACCGCCCGCAAGGCTTCTACCCGTGCCACTTCAAAATACATCGCGTAATTGCCGTAATAGACAAAGCCCATCTGATCTGTTTCAGCGTAGCGAACCCGAATTTGTGTTTTGGCCTTAAACATATCAGTAGATGTTGGCAGCATTCAACGCCCGCTGGTAGCGTCGGGCATTGTTGAGGTGCTCGTCATAGCCTACGGCAAAGGAATGGTAGCCTGAAAAATCCTCTTTGGCACAGAAATAAAGGTAGCTATGCTTTTCGAAATTCAACACCGCATCCAAGGAATTGATATCCGGCAGGTTGATCGGTCCTGGAGGTAGCCCCGCATACTTGTAGGTATTGTAAGGGCTGTCAATCGCCATTTGCTTGGCAGTAAGGCGCTTGATGCTAAAGTCTCCTGCTGCAAACACCAAGGTGGGATCCGCCTGCAAGGGCATGCCTATGCGTAGTCGATTGAGGTAGACGCCAGCGATTTTGGGACGCTCATCGGATTTTTGACTTTCTGCCTGCACGATGGATGCCAAGGTGCTGACCTCCTGTTGGCTTAGCCCCAAATCCTGTGCTTTCTGCTTTCGGGCATCTGTCCAAAAGATTTGGTATTCCTTGTGCATTCGTTCAAAGAGTTCCTCCGCACTGGTATCCCACCAAAACTCGTAGGTATTGGGAATGAATAGACTCATGACGGTTTCCTCTTCAAACCCATACTTGCGGATGTAATCGGAGTCTTGAAGAAGTTCAAGAAACTGTTCCTTGCTTACTTCAAGATTGGTACTGATTTTTTCAGCAAGATCTTCTTTTGTGCGTATGGTGTTGAAGGTGACCCGCACAGGGGTTTGTTGCCCAGATCGCAGCATGCGCACGAGTTGAAGGTTACTCATTTTGGGTTCAATGGTGTACAATCCCGGTTTAACAGCCTCTTGGTAGCCCAGGATCTTTGCGACAAAGCCAAAGCTTACCGCATCATTGATCACCTTCTCCTCGTAAAGCTGGTCCACCACATTTTTATACACCGAGTTGGAGGGGACCTTGAGCAGGTAGGGCTGGTCTGATTCGACCAGGGTGTTGGCACTGAAAAAGACCTGGTAGAAATAAAAAGTTAGGGATATGCCCAGTACTGATCCTGCGATCAGGAAGACGAGTACAAATTTTTTGCGTTTTTCGAGTAGCATAGCTGCAAAAATAGAAAATTATCTTCATGCGATAACGCTCGTTTCGCAGGGAGCGCATCGCTACGCAGTCAAAATTCTAGGAAAGGAGAGGGATGGGGAGTGAATTTTTACCTAATTTATTTCGCGTACCTTTCCCCATTCGTTTGTTGCTGTGAAAATCATCCCCGTATCCTGTCTTGTCCTGTTGCATCAAGGGAAGGTGTTGGCCGTCCAGCGCTCCAAGTCCATGGATTTGCCTGGATTATGGGAGTTTCCTGGGGGAAAAGTGGAGCCCGATGAAAGTCCTTCGGATTGCTTGATACGAGAGATTTGGGAGGAGCTGTCCATTGGTATTCAGATTTGTAGGCCCCTGACACCAGTGTTGCATGCCTATCCAACCAAGACGATCCAGCTCATCCCTTTTCTTGCCAACTGGGAATCTGGAACTTTGCAGCTCACCGAACATGCACAAAGTCAGTGGTTGGCGCCGCAAGACCTCCTATCTTTGGATTGGGCACCAGCAGACCTTCCGATTGTCCAGGAATTGCAGGAGCACTGGGATTATTTCTTGGGACTAACCTAAAAAAGCATGGCGGAATACATCCGATTGTACGAAGAAAACCCAGATCCCAAACGGATCAAACAAGTGGTAGACGTCCTTCAAAGTGGAGGTATCCTCATTTATCCTACAGACACGGTCTATGCCTTGGGCTGCGACATCACCCAAGCGCGTGCGGTTGAAAAAATCTGTAGAATCAAAGGCATCAACCCCAAAAAGCATAACTTTTCGATTGTCTGCGCAGACCTCAGTCACTTGGCCAATTACACCCGTGTGATTCCCAAACCCGTATTCAAAATGATGAAAAAAGGGCTTCCTGGACCCTTTACCTTTATTTTAGAAGCGAATACCCAGGTACCCAAACTGCTCCACAGTCAGAAAAAAACGGTGGGAATCCGCGTGCCCAATCACGGGATTCCTCGCGCGATTGTGGAGGCCTTAGGGCACCCAATTTTATCCTCCTCCTTGCCCCATGGCGACGAAGATCCTGCAGAGTACAGCACGGACCCGGAGTTGATTTTTGAAAAATACCAGCACGAGGTGGACTTGGTAATTGATGGGGGCTACGGGGGATTGATCCCCTCCACGGTATTGGATTGCACCGAAGACGAGGTGGTCTGTCTGCGGGAAGGGCTGGGAGATTTTCAAAGCTTGCTCTAGGAGGGATTTCCTCTTAGCTCCAATTAACTGGTCCAGCGGCTCACAAACTCTGAAAACTGTTCTTTGTACAAGTCACCGACAGCGATTTGTTGTGTTCCAACATGGATGACATTTTTGGAAATGGAGTCGATGTGATCCAGTGACACGATGAAGGAGCGATGCACCCGCATAAACCGATCTTTTGGGAGCAGCTCCTCCATATTTTTCATGGAAGTAAGCGAGAGCAAAGGATGGTTTTTGGAGGTCAAATGCACCTTTACATAGTCCTTGTAGGCTTCAATATGGGTGATGTCTTTGAGCATTACCTTGACCAGCTGGTACTCTACTTTCAAAAAAATGTAGTCCGCCGAAGCGGCTGGGGTGCTGGGTAAGCTAGGCTGCGCCAAGCTGCCGATCCTACCAAAATACTGATAAGCCTTGGTGGCAGCGGTCAAAAAATCTTCGTAGCTGTAGGGTTTGAGTAGGTAATCCAAGGCTTCTACCTTGTATCCTTCCAGCGCAAATTGATGGTAGGCTGTACAGAAAATTACTCGGGTAGTTCCTGAATCTTTTTTACCATCTAGGATTCGCGCGAGCTCCATACCCGATAGATCAGGCATCTGTATGTCCATAAAGATCAAATTCACCTCGTGCTGATTGATGTAGCTTAAGGCTTCGATGGCATTGGAGAATCTTCCTTGAAGGGATAAAAAGGGAGTTTTCTCGATAAATTTGGTGAGCAAGTCAAGCGCCAAAGGCTCGTCATCGATGGCTACGCAAGAGATCTTCATGCCAGATTGATGGTGAGCTGTACCCCATACTGTCCTGTAGCTTCATCCACACCTAGTTTAAGCCGATGCTTATCGGGATAGAGCAAGGCAAGGCGCCTTTGGGTATTGACAAGACCGATTCCATTTTCCATGGCCTCAGGGCTTTCAGGAGGAACAGGGAAAATGCCATTTTTCGTTTCAAAAAACACGGTATCGCCCATCACTTCCAGACTGATGCTAATTTCAGTGTCTTGCTGAGAGCTGATCCCGTGCTTGAAACAGTTTTCTAGAAAGGGTAGAAAAAGCATGGGGGCGATCACCAAATCATCCTTGGGCTCTTCCAGCTTCACCTGAAGCTTGACCTTTTGGCTGAGCCTCATTTTCATCAGCTCGAGGTAGTCTTCGATGAATTTCACCTCTTTGCTGAGCAAGGTTTCATCTTTTTGGTTCTCATACAGCACGTAGCGCATCATTCTAGACAGTTTCAGTAGCGCCTCCTGTGCCTTGCCTACATCCAAGGTCGTCAAGGAATAGATGTTATTCAGTGTATTGAAAAAGAAATGCGGGTTGATCTGGGCCTTGAGGTAGGAGAGTTCGGTATTGATCCGCTGCCGTTCCAATTCACCTCGAAAAGCCTCATCCTTTTGCCATTTTTCTACCAAAGCAACAGAGGTACTTAGACCGATTGAAATCACATACAAGAGCATTTGAAACACATCCCCAGGTACCCAGCGTTTGCCTGTGTAAGGCTTGTCTGGATTGAATAGTTCATGCATTTTGATGCCATACTGCGTAAACTGTTCGAAGTAGAAAATTAAGCCATAAAATAGGAGTGCTCCTAGAATGATGACCAAGAGGTACAGGTAATTTCTGCCCTTCAAGAGAAACTTGGGAACGATGCCCCAGGCATTCAAGTAAAAAATCAAGATCAAAAGCCCTACCAGGTAAATCTGCTTCCACCAAAACTGTACCGGCAGCTCAATTTCTCCCATCCTCCAGGATAAGGGTGAAAGGATCAGCAAGACCACACAAAGCATGATCCAGCCCAAGAGGTGGACGAGAATGGAAAGCTTTCTTTTTCGTGTATTGAGTAGCATGGCCTTGATTTACAGGAGTGAAGCTAAGGCATTTTATTTTTTTCTCTGAATCAAATCTACCAAAACGACATTCTTGCCCACCAATGGCCAAAATCAAGGCATCAAGCGCTGGTTCTTGGTACCTGAAATTTTAGTCTTCGGTTTTGGGGATTTGGTCGACAGGAAGGTTGTACTGGTCTATCGGATTTGAGTACCCCAAACAATACCCCCACCTTTGGGGTAAATAGGGGGACTAAACCGTCACTTTGAAAACTAAACCATGAAAAAAGTACAACTAGTATTTACCTTTTTCCTCTTTCTGTCTGTTCAATTGGCATTTGCCCAGCAGACAGGAGCGGAAAAAGTGCCCGTCCGTATTCTAGGCGTGGCCAAAGATCTTAAAACGGGTAGCCCAATCGGTTATGCCACCGCAGCGCTCAACAAGGCCGGTACCACTACCTCAGTCGCAGGGGCAGTAGCCGATGGAAACGGCGTTTTTTACATCACTGGATTTGCAGTGGGAACCTATGAATTGCAGGTATCCTTTCTAGGCTACGAAACCGTCAAGCGTACTGTCAATGTAAATTCCCTTGATTCAGACATTAATCTAGGAGAAATAGCCCTATCTGATGAAGGAGTAGCTCTTCAGGAGATCACCGTGCAGGGTCAGCGTGAACTCATCGAGGAGCGTGTCGATCGCACGATTTACAAAGCTGAAAACGACCGAACTACTGCAGGAGGAGATGCCACCGATGTGCTTCGTCGAGTGCCGATGCTATCCGTAGACTTGGATGGCAATGTATCCATGAGAGGTAGCTCCAATATCCTGGTCTTGATTGACAACAGACCTTCGGCCATTGCCGCTTCTTCCATTGCAGATGCCTTGCGTCAAATCCCCGCCGATGAGATCAAAGCAGTAGAAGTGATCACCTCCCCCTCTGCAAGATTTGATGCAGAAGGCACCTCTGGTGTGATCAACATCGTCACCAAAAAGAACAACCTCCAGGGCATGACCCTCAATGTCAATTCTGGAGCGGGATGGAGAGGATCCAATTTGGGTCTTCAAGGATCTGCCAGAAAAGGGAAACTAGGCTTTTCCTTGGGTGGTTTTGGCCGCTCAGGATACAATATCCTCGGAAGCTTCGAAAATAAACAGGTGACCAACCTGGCCAACGGCAGTGTTTCCACTTCTCAACAGTCGGCAGATACAGAACGAAGTGAGATTTTTGGACGCTACAATTTCGGAGTAGATTATGAAATCGACGACAAAAATTTCCTCACGGGTGCAGTCAATTTTGGTATTCGAAATTCAGAAAACTGGCAGTACAATTTTCTCACGCAAAATTCATTGAATAACGTGGTGCGTGCGCAGCAGAATCGCGAAACCAACACGCTGGACAACTCCAATTCGGTGGATGTGAGTTTGAACTACACCAAGACTTTTGAGAAGAAAGGCAAGGAATTGAGTTTCCTCACCCTATACTCCAATAACCTGCGTGACAATTCCTTTACGAACACGCTTTTTGAAGGAAATGACTTGGAAACGGTATTTTCAAGGTTGAAAAACGTGAACCCAAGTAAAAACGAAGAATTTACATTTCAGGTGGATTACGTCAATCCCCTCAATGAAAAGGGATCACAGATCATTGAATATGGCGCGAAAAACATTTTGAGAAAAGCATCTTCTGATTTCTCTTATTTCTTAGCCCCGGGTGCTACCGGTCCATTTGTGGCACTACCTGATCCTACCTTGAGTAACGAGTTTAGCTACGATCAAAATGTGACGGCAGCCTACTTCTCTTACACCTTCCAAATGCTGAAGAATTACACCTTGAAGCCAGGGTTGCGGTACGAGTATACCACCATCAATGCAGACTTTAAAACGGACTTCAAAGCCGAGATTCCTTCCTATGGTACCTTGGTTCCTAGCATCAATGCAAGCAGAAAGTTAAAAAATGGAAATATGTTGAAGTTGGCCTACAACCGACGAATTCAACGACCTTCTCTTCGTTTTCTGAACCCGAATATTGAGGCCTCCAACCCGCAGCAGCAGTCTCAAGGTAATCCGGAGCTAGATCCAGAATTGACGGATAACTATGAGTTGGGCTACAGCACCTTTATCAAAGGGACCACCTTGAATTTTACAGGATTCTACAGAAACACCACTGGTTCTATCCAATCCATCCGCAATGTGCGGGAGGATGGCATCATCTTCACCACCTTCGAAAACATTGGTCGCGAGCAGGCGGTTGGAACTAACCTCTTTTTCAATGTCAACTTGAATAATAAGCTGTCGCTTAATGGTGGAATGGACCTGTATTATTCCATGCTGGACAATGGCTTGACAGACCCTAAGTTTGCCGCTCAAAACGAAGGCATGGTGATAGGCGGAAGGATGT
>Ga0209400_1002885_pt1 | contig 12797 bp, 11 predicted proteins | sample M_130807_EF_Meta_FD_187313 | JGI IMG/M metagenome (GOLD analysis project Ga0209400, IMG submission 187313) | Freshwater microbial communities from Lake Montjoie, Canada to study carbon cycling - M_130807_EF_MetaG (SPAdes) (version 2) | ecosystem: Environmental > Aquatic > Freshwater > Lake... | reverse complement strand
CCAAAAAGTTCAACTCCGGATACTTGGGGAATCACTTTCAGTGTTCCACTGGCTTCATTCTCGACTAAGTTGCCATACATAATTCACAAAGGTGATCTCAAAGATCCCGGTTCAGTTGATCAATTTGTTGACCTTGAAACCATGGGCCACGAGATCTGGATTGAATCAGGAAAATCTGACGTTGATGGTAATTTCCTGGTTGCTAGGCCTCAGCAACCAGGACAGCCAGCATCTGCTGAAGAACTGAGCCCCAGTGAAGCTGAGGCGTTAGCCACAGATTCAGCTCGGTCTTCCTTAGCGTTCGACAGCATCTACTTTGTAATGACTGATCGATACAAAAACGGCAACACTTCAAATGACAAAGGCGGGGTGAACTCTAACTCAGTGAGTTCAACTGGATACAACCCTGCCGATCCCAGTTGGTCACACGGAGGAGATCTAGCTGGCTTAAGCGATGGCTGTGAAAAAACCGATGGCACTGGTGAAGGCCTACCTCGTATCAAGAACCTGGGCTTTAGTGCAGTTTGGATAACCCCTCCTTTCAAGCAGAACTTCGTCCAGGGCGGGTCAGCTTCATATCACGGTTACTGGATAAACGACTTCACCACCATAGATCCGCACTGGGGAACCAACGCTGAATTCAAGACCTTTGTTGACTGTGCTCATCGTATAGGCATGAAGGTGATGGTTGACATCGTTATGAACCACACCGGTGATGTCATCTCCTATAGAGACGGTTCCTATAATTTCCATAACCTGCCAAATACAACGGCCTACGTTCCGTCTTGGGGCACTAACCTCAAATCCCCAGCTTGGCTGAATGATCTGAGTAACTATCACAACCAAGGCAATGTTCAAGACTGGGGCAATAAGACCCAGTATCAGTTTGGTGACTTCTTTGGTTTAGATGACATCAAAACAGAAAACGATGTTGTGGTTCAAGGTTTTGCAGATATTTATTCAAAGTGGGTAAACGACTTTGGTGTTGATGGTTTCAGAATTGACACAGCCAAACACGTTGATGACAAGTACTTCTCTAAGTGGTGGCCAAAGATGTTAGAGCAAACATCCCAAGCTATGGCTCTAAAGAACCAGAAACTCTTTGCCTATGGTGAGTACTATGATTCGAACACTGGAACACTGGCAAACTACATGCGTAAATATGGCTTACCGTCATTGCTTGATTTTGCTTTCCAAGAAAAAGCTCTTCAGTTCGCATCAGGCGGAGCATCTTCTAGCCTCGCTCAGATTTTAGATAACGACAATAACTTCATCACTAAAACCAATAGTGCTTATGACTTGGTAACCTTCTTGGGTAATCACGACATGGGAAGAGCTGCTTGGCTACTAAACCAATCTGGCACCACAAGAGCTGGATCAATATTGCTGGCCCATGACCTCATGTTCCTAACCAGAGGTATCCCAAGTGTTTATTACGGTGATGAAGTTGGCATGATCGGAACCGGTGGCGATAAAGCCGCAAGACAAGACATGTTCCCTACCCAGGTCTCGCAATGGAAAGCAGAAGATCGAGTTTGGGGTAGTGCTATTGGCACTGGTTCATCGCTAACAGCTGTTACTCCCCTAACCACACGCATAGCTAAACTCAACTCTTTGCGTAAGCAGTACCCAGCTTTGGCTACTGGTTCCGAAACTACTCGTGTAGTGGACAGCAATGTTTTAGCTATCAGTCGTTTTGATAAGAGCGACAGAAGAGAATATGTAGTTGCCTTTAACAGTGGCAGTTCAGCTAAGACCGTAAAGATTCCAACCTCAACGCCAGCATCAACTTGGCAAGCACTGCTTACAGGATCAACTTTGACCTCAAGTGCTACTGGAGAAATTTCAGTATCAGTTCCAGCCAGAGGAACAGTTGTATTCCGTGCCAACAACCAGGTGCCGGTTGCCAATGACAATGTCTCAATCACACTCAGTGCTCAACTAAATGCCTCAAGCCAAAGCATTGTTCTAAGTTCAGCAGTCAACAATCCAGACCTTGGCACAGTCACCTTTGTTATGAAAAATGGCACAGGCCCATGGGGCGCTATCGGTAGCGATGACTCCAGAAGTTTCGGTATGACCTACGATTACCAGAGCATATCTGGCGCTGGTATTGCCAAAGGGTCCAAGCTTTCCTTTGCAACCATTTACAAGAGCACTAGTGGAACTATCTCGGTATCGGGCATCAAACAGGTCATAATCCCCTAGTTACATCTCGCCTAGGCGATAATTGGCTAATGGCAAATACCGAGACCTTCTCAAAGCGAGAACTTGTCTTACCGGTCTATTTACCGTCCTTCCTTTTCTCAACAGCCGAGTTTGGCATCATCCCAAGCGTTCCAGCTACCGCACTACTACTGGGCTCAAACCTAGCTACCGCAGGACTTATCGCAGGGCTACTGATGATTGGCCGATTGGTAGCCGATATCCCAGCAGCCCAACTAGTTGATGCACTAGGTGAACGTAAAGCCATGATAGCCGCAGCCGGTGCCGGAGCAGTTGGAATTCTATTTAGTTTGTTTGCAGTGAACCTGTTTATGCTCGGAGCCGGTGTCTTCATCGTTGGAGCAGGATCGGCTGTATTTGGTCTAGCCAGATTGAGTTGGATGACAGAGCATGTGCCAATCGCTGTTAGAGCAAGAGCGCTATCTATCCTGGGTGGAATGTTTAGAGCTGGTTCTTTTGTTGGTCCGGTAATTGGGGCTGCAATTATTTCCAATTACTCTGTTCAAGCCGTTTACTATCTGCCACTTGTGCTCTGCGGTGCTGCAGCAACCATTTTGTTGTTCACTAAAGAAGCCAGAGTGACGGTAAGAACAAGTTCATCATTCAAGGAGACTTTGCTAGTTGCTAGACGCGAAGGAAAAAAGTTAGCAACCCTTGGTGTTGCCTCGTCTATTTTGAGTGCACTACGAGGAACCAGAATGATTGGACTTCCACTTATTGCAGTTGCTCTAAATATTCCAACCGAGCAGGCTTCATTGTTTATTGGATTTGCTGGAGCACTAGATTTTGCCATGTTCTATCTAAGTGGACAAATCATGGACAGGTTCGGTCGAGGATTTGCAGCAGTGCCAACTTTGGTTGGTTTAGGGCTAACCCACTTGCTGGTTGGCGTTGCAGTAGATGGCAATACGTTCCTAATGCTTGCTCTACTGATGTCACTGGCTAATGGAATAGGTAGCGGTGTCATTATGGTGCTAGGTGCAGATCTTGCCCCGCCAGATAAAAGACCAGAGTTCTTAGCTTCCTATCGTTTATTGGTTGATTTTGGGGATGCCTCCGCTCCAGCCATACTGGCACCACTAGTTCTCTCTATTGGGCTAACCGGTGCGATGGCAAGCTTTGGTGTCCTAGGTTTTATTGGTGCTGGATTGATGTATCGATACATACCGAGGTACGCGGTAGCACCTATGGATAAGAGATAGCTTTAGCGAGCAAGAGCTAACTCACAAATAGTTTTACTACCAGCCACACTTGCTATCGGCGAGTTCCACTTAGCGCAGAAAACAACTTTGACGGTCTGACCTGCCTCTAGGCTGACATCACTCAATTGAAGTCCAACAAAGTTGAACTTATCGCCAACTTCATTAAGCAAAGATATAGCTACTGTTTGGATATTCGTAGTTGGATTGAGTTGAAGCTTAGTTTTCACAGCTAGCGCAAACTGTTCGGTGAAATCAATAAGCTCTCTTGCCAGAATGTATTGACTAATTGCAGAAGCTAGGGTCAAGACAACAAGGGTGAGTAAAGCCACTAGAAAGACAAACCAAATAAGAGCAGAGCCTTGCTCATTGTGAGTACTATCCACTATTGACTCCAAAAGCTTGAGCCTTCAGTTCTCCCAGTCCCAACTTAAGAAATATCAAGCTGCCGGCTTTGCTGCAATCTGTAGGCAAACAGGTAACTGAAACATCAAGCTTTTGTGTTGAAAGTAGTTTGTTAGCTCTCTGGTATCTAGCAATCTCCTGTAACACATCTCCTGATGGGTCCATGAGGTGAGCGCGCATGGTATTGCGTGTAAGACTCTGCAGTTCTAGAAGCTCTCTCTCGTTTTGCAAAAGATCTAGACCCAAGCTCAAAACTAAGCCAAAACCAACCGCAGCAAAAGCAACCACTTCAAGTAAAGCGCTGCCCCTTTCAGATCTAAGTGCTTTACTTTTCACACTCAGCCCTTGATTCGATGGGGACAGCTATGAGCTCTGGCCAGAGCGTAACCCGTCTTGATATTTCTGAAGAATGTATCCAAGCGCAACTATAGATAGTCGACTCTTTAGTCAGAGAGCCATCAGGATAGCGCCTTAGATACCTATTCGCTTCGGTTGAATCAACATCTGCTAACGCTGCATACCTAGCGATGTCATAACCTAGCTGCTGCTTGACTATGGCAGCCTGAAGCATGCCAAATAAATCAAACAAAGGTAGAACCAAGAGCGAAGCAGGCACTACTAGTAGGACAAAATCCTTGACCGCAGATCCTGCCTCGCTCTTGAACCTAGATAACAACTACCTTGGCAACTGCGTTATTGAATATTGTCTTCAGAGCCGGTCCCGCCACAGCCCAGAGCAGTACCACGAGGCCCGCGGTCATTAGGGTGACTAGCACCCAACCTGGGACGTCACCTTGTTCTGAAATTAGTTGTTGTTTGATTTTCATTTTTCTCCTTTGTTATAGAAAACTGCCTTGGATTAAGGCAAGACTTGGATAGAGAGCAAACATCACCGTTACCGGCAATATCACAAAGACCATAGGAATCATCATCTTGGTTTCGTTCTTACTGGCTTTGGCTAAGAGCTCTGTTCGAACTGTTGCGGTGCTGGACTGAACAAAATCACTTAGTAACTCGGTGAGAGCAGAACCATTGTTCAAAGCAACAGCTAGTTTTGTGGCCAGTTCCCTAACCTGCTCTGACTTAGCTTGGGCGGCTAGATTTTGTAATTCAATCTGAAGCAATGCTCCGTGTTCAACATTTATGAGTACTCGCTCAAATTCGGCAGAGACATAACCTGAAGATTTGTTCACTGCAATTTTCAGAGCCTGCTCTAGTGACTCGCCAGCACTAACCGCAAACCAAAGTAGGGATGAGAAATCAGGAATCTCCAGAAGAGCTTCGAGGGGTTTGAATTTTGCAAGCTCTTTAGTTTTAGTCCTCAACTTGGCTCTTGGGCTCAGCCTTGCACTCAGGTCAGTTTTTTGTGAATTCCCCAAACCAAGGAACAAGGTCATAAATGCCAGCACACCAGCAACAATTGCTAAATACTGCATCTAGGCCGCCAGTATCCGGGCACGTGCAGGCAGTGCACCAAGTGTCCTAATCAGTCTGAAAGCTAAAAGTGATGCCACAAGGCCAATAGCAAGAACTGCCATGCCTATCTCGCTCTGGAAGGCAACTGCTGTTTCTGGTCTCATACCAAGGAGCACTAGAACTAACCATGGAGCAAGGACCGCTAACTTAGCAGTTCCTAGAATCCAGTTCTGCTTGACCTGGATTTCATTCCAAGTAGCGTTCTCTAACCGCAATTGAAGTGCTTGGGCACGAAGTGCATTTAGGTAACCTCTGCCACCCGAGTTACTTGCGAGGCGAGTTATCTCAATGAAGCGATCCGCGATGGGATTGGCCAGCCTTGCCTTTAGGTTGTCCAAGCTGGTTTCAAGTGCCAATCCTGAACCCTGATCTTTTTCAAACTCCAAAAGAGCCCAAGATAGTTTGGGAGGTGCAACTGAAATTGAATCTAAGATTGCCTGTTCTAGGGACGCTCCCGCCCAAGCTGCTGAATGTATGGAATCTAGGAATTTTGGCCATTCTAGATTTACCTTAAGAGTTTCAGTTTGAATTCGACTTCGGAAATTATCTAACAGTTGTGCAAAAACACAAACACAAACGCTCAGGGCAATTAGTGAAGAACTAGTTAGCAGAGAAATGATTCCAAACAATGCAGCTAACCCGGTGACTACTAGCAAAGTAAATTGACCCGGCTCGATTTTTAGTATTCCCGCTTGGATGAGTTTGGTCTTGAGAGTATTCAAAGTTTGACCTCAAACCAAGAACCTGAATTATCTTTTGAGATAACCTGGGCGAGTTTGCGTTGACCTATTTGGTTCATCTCACAGTGCAGCACCAAACCAATGGTCCGCTCAACTGTTTGCGATACAAACTCCGCAGGGATGTTTTCACCGGCCAGTAGGGGCAGCAACTTTAGTTTGTCCAGTGCCTCGTATGCGGAATTAGCGTGGATGGTGCACAGCCCAGCTATTCCTGAATTTAGAGCAATTAGAAGATCCAGCGCTTCTGCTTGTCTTACTTCGCCTATCACCAATCTGTCCGGCCGCATTCGAAGTGCTTCTTTAACTAGTCTTCGCAGAGTTATCTCACCTACCCCTTCCAAGTTTGCTTGCCTAGCTTGCATGGCTACCCAATCCACGTACTTGGTTCTTATTTCAAAAGTTTCTTCGACACTTACTAAACGATCTGTTAACCTGCCCACATTGAGCAGAGCACAGAGCATCGTGGTTTTGCCAGCCTGAGTAGCACCTGAAATCAAAGTGTTCACCCCTGACTCAAACTTCTCTTTTAGAAAGTCAGCCATTTGATAACTCAGCGATTCTCGCTCCACCAAATCCTCAAGAGAGTAGACCTGGCTTGGAAACTTACGAATGTTCACCGCCCAGTGCTGCCTAGTTACATCAGGTATCACCACATGCAACCTAGAACCGTTAGCTAGAGTCGCATCAACAAATGGTTCAGACCTATCTAGCCTTCGGCCTGAATCTCGAAGCATTCGCTCTATGGCCTGCCTAATTTCCAATGCTGATATTTTCAATGAAATCTTGCTGGTTTTTGAATCTTTAGCTATGAAGAGCTCATTAGGCGAATTTATCCATATCTCTTCGATAGCCGGATCCGCTAGCAATTCATCGAGAGCGCCATAGCCAGATATAGCGCTTCTTACCTCACCAATGAGCTGACCTTCGCCTTTAGCTAGCGCCCCAGTGCCGCTTTCAAAGGCCTCATCGATGGCTAGCACAATGGCGTTATCAAGCGCTTGTGGGCTAGAAGCAAGGATTACCCTTGCTCGCTCGGCAATATTTGCGACTGTTTCTGAGGCCATAGCCCATGTTTACAAAAGATGCCAAAAGTTGCTTGGGTTCTCCACAGGCAAAGATTCCATTTTTCCCTTAGACTAGTAAGGCTCCGCGGGAGTGGCGAAATTGGCAGACGCACTAGATTTAGGTTCTAGCGCCCATGGCGTGTGGGTTCAAGTCCCACCTTCCGCACCAGCAACAAATCAAAGCTGGCCCTTCAAAAGGCTGGCTTTATTTGTTTAACTTCTGCACTGCCAGTAAGGCAGCTCCGGCATCGATGATGCCCACTCCGCAAGGACCTGTAGTCAGCGTTGAACCATCATTGAGTTCGGTGTCCAGAAGTTGTGATTCACAATCTGAGGCTGGGTTGAAGGATCTTGTTGTGGAACTTAGAATCTCCCAGACCTGGTTATAGGTAATTGAGGGTCGCACCGAATACATCAGTGCAACCACACCAGCAGCAATTGGGGAAGCCATACTGGTGCCTTCCTCACCGCCGTAGGTAGCTCGACCAACTTTGGTTTTACCATCGTTTAGAGTTGACCAAATTAGACCACCAGCAGGTTTACCTGCTCCAACCCGGTCATCACCACCGGGTGCTGCTATATCGACACCAATATAAATAGCTTGCGTTCTGGAGTAACCACCGTAGTTGCTGTAATAACTTCTGTCTCCAGTAATTCCAGTTGCACCTATTGTTATGTTGCCAAAACAGTTACCTGGATACGAATTAGTAGCGAACTGGTTGTCATTACCAGCAGCAGTTACCAGAGTTACGTTTCTCTTCTTTGATTCATCGATTGCTAATTGGGTAGCTGAATTTGAATAACAGGTTGAAATGTATGTGGAACCGATAGAGAGGTTTACTACCTTCGCAGGATTTGGATTTGTAGCAATGCCCGATATCTTCACTCCAATCGCCCAGTTGATACCGGCTGATATGTCGCTCTCTGAGCCACCGTTGACACCAAGCACTCTAACCGGAGATATCTTCACGTTAGGTGCAACGCCGGTGATTCCAATATCGTTCGACTCGGCTGCGATAATTCCAGATACGTGGGTGCCATGCCAAGAACTAGGAGTTTTAGAGTTAACATAATCACCGGGATCAGTAGGGTTAGCATCTCTACCATTGCCATCACGAGCATTAGTTGGGTCAGATATAAAGTCATATCCGGTGACGACGTTTGCATCTAAATCTGGATGAGCGGTGATACCGGTGTCTAATACCGCCACCACAATACTTGGGCTACCTTTAGTTATCTTCCAAGCTTTGCTGGCGTTAATTCCATAGTCGCCATCTAGATACCACTGCAGATTTGACATTGGATCTAAAGTTTCAGTAACCGGTACCGAGCTAACCGAACCTCTTGAGTTAGTAGCGGTGACCACCACTTGATAACGTTTACCCGCATCCAATCCACTTAGTGTGCAGGAGAAACCTGATGTGAAACAGGTGGCTTCAGACTTGTCTGCCGCCATAGCACTGACCGAGTAGCTGACTGATAATCCGCCTTTTTCCGCCGATCCTTGGCTAACCCAAGACACGATAGGAGTGGCTGAAGTGATGTTACCTGAGGACTGCAGAACCGGTGCATGCGGACGTGCGGTTGGAGTTCCTTTAGCCACTGTCGAATCTTTACTGATTGCCATGTATTTAGAGTTTGCAGTTTTAGTTATAGCAGCTACTTTAAAACTTGCTGCTTCACCTGCTATGAGAGTTGAGGTGAGCGCCAGCCGAGTGGCTTTACTTTTTGTGTTGCTAACAATGACTACATACTTTTCAAGCAGGCTGTCATACTTACTAATTCGATAGCCCCAAAGCAAACCACCATTTAGTTTTGTTGGAGCTTTCCAACTCAATTCAATTCTTGGTGTATCTGGAGTTGCCGGAAGCCAGTCATCTTGAGCAGTAACTTTAGTTGGCGCAGAGCTAGCCTTCAGTACCCCAAGTTTTGGAGTGACTTGAGCAAAGCTAGCCTTAGTGAGAAAGTGATCTAGAAATACTTTTTCAACACTTGGGCTTTTAGCTATCTGTGTGGCAATCTGTAGTGCCTCTTCTTCAGTTTGCCGACTAACAAACTTTGCCGAATACATGCCTAGCCCTAAGTCAGAGCCAGGAACTAGTTTGGTTGTTGAAAGATCCAGTGCAGTTTGGTTACCAAAAATGTCCATTGGCACAACACCGTCGCGATACTTTATGACCAAACCAACAACTGGTTCAGCTGAATACTTGCTTTCAGATAAAACTTGAGCCCTACCGGAAGAGATGATCACTGCGCTTAGATAGCTGATTGCTAAAAGTAGCACTACTGCTATCGCCGTGTATTTGGAGACCCGATTCATGCTTTTACCCTAAGGGCACTTTCTGAAAGTTGACTGAAGTTAATCACAGGCTCTTCTGTAAAAGAACTGTTCCCAACCATCGATTGAACTTGAAGCCGACCTTGGCAAGATGGCCTTGTTTCTTGAAGCCAAAGGCTTCATGCAGGGCAATCGAAGGCGATGCACCAGTATCGCTAATCACAGCAACAATCTCCTTGACTCCAGCAGCCTTAGCTAAGGCAATCAGTTCAGTCATCAATTTAGTGCCCAGTCTCTTACCAATAGCCGCAGGCCTCAGATAAATGCTGTCTTCGACGGTTCTGCGGTATGCCGCTTTAGCTCGCCAAGGGCCCACATAAGCGAATCCTAGGATGTTACCGGCAGCAGATTCTGCAACGATAAAAGGAAGCTCCAGCCCTTTGAGGTAGTCCATTTTCTCAAGCCAGGTCTGCTCAGTGGTTTTTTCAATATCAAAGGTGACCACTGAGTTAACGACGTAGTAGTTGTAAATCTCAGCTATTTGACTGGCATCAGCTGAGGTAACTGGACGCAGCGAAATCTCATCGACCTTAGGCTCAGCCTGAGCTTCCTTGGATCTAAGTAATTTAACTAATCGCCAACGCGATTCAGAATCTAGAGGCAATTCATCACTTCCTTAACATGACCAATCTATCGGCTCTAAGCCCATCGAGCGAAGAGCATCATTAGCTTTACTAAAGGGCTTTGACCCAAAGAAGCCTCGATAGGCAGATAGCGGGCTTGGATGAACCGACTCAATCAAATGAATCTGGCCATCTTCTGCATTAGTAGCAAGCTTTCGGCCGAGCATGATTGCAGGTGTGCCCCAGAGAATGAGAACCAGCTTGTTTCTTGCAGCCAGTTCAGACAAAGCTCCAATAGTGAACTCTTCCCAACCAAGTTTTGAATGGGCTCCAGCTTGGCCTGCAAGAGTGGTCAGCGAAGTGTTCAGGAGAAGCACTCCTTGCTTAGACCACTTTGATAAATCAGGGCTCTCAGCATCTACATAAACTTCAGGCAAATCATTCTTCAATTCCTTGGCTATATTTTTCAAACTCCTAGGAATCTTTCTACCCGGGTGCATTGCGAAAGCCAAGCCAATTGCATCTCCCTTGGTTGGGTATGGATCTTGACCAATCAAGACAACCTTGATTTTTAGTGGGTCGTCTTCGAATGCGCTCATTACTTGGTTGAGCTCAGGGGTGAGCCCACTCTCTGCAAGCAGTCTTTGCTCGATAGCATCGAGCGTGGGCTTGAGCTGAGATAGCCAGATCTGCCAAGTCGGGTGGATTGCTTCAAAGAACATAAGTAAATGCTATGCAAGTGTCGTCCATCTTGTATCTCAAACACATAGTTGACTTGGCAAACAGGGGTTAGGCTATCCAGTTTGCTTGCTAGTGATCTGTCTACATTGAGCAAGAACAGCACTTGCTAGAGTCATCAAGACTTAGACGCAAACTTAGCGATTAAATAGCCGAATCATTCTTTTCCAAAACAACTTAGATTATGCGGAAAAAATTAATAATTTTGCTCCCCATTAAGGAATCAATTTGGCTATCGACGTTCTAATGACCTCGTTGTAACCTAGCTTTCGAGCAACTACCTTGAACGCGATGGTGTGCCCACGATCGGCTGCTGTTAGCCGATATGAGTTTTGGACTTCATTTGTAATCTCCACACCATCACGCAGCCAACTGTAAGCCAGGCTCACCCCGGCATCCCAGGAACTAGTCTTCACACTAATCACAGAACCGGTCTTTAGGGAAGTCCACTTCAAAACCACATTTGGTTTACGGTTCAATTCACCCAAAGCAACAACACTCGAGTTGCTGACCAAACAAACTGTCTCAAACATCTGCTTAGAACCACAAACCCTAAAAGTGATAGCTGAATTCAAGTCAGTTACCTTCACCTCATATTTACGATCAACAGCTCCTTCGATGGCAACACCATTACGAAGCCACTGATAAGAATAAGTAGTGCCAGCTCCGAAAGGAGTCACAGCAGTAGACAAAAGGTAACCGACCGTAGGCTTGCCCGTAACAACAGGAGAAATCAGCTTAGAGAAACGGTTAGCAACCAGAACTGTGGAGTCTGAAACAACTTTCAAGGAAGCAAAACCTGCTTTAGTGGCAGTCTCTTGAACAGTTAGTCGGTGGGATAGATCTGCCCTCTGAACCCTGTATGAAGAACTATTAGCACCTGCAATAGCTTTTCCATCTCGAAGCCACTGAATTGCCACGGAAACATCCTGGCCCCATGAACTCGAATGTGAGCTCAAGACTCCTCCAGTAACAGCATCACCTGAAACAACTGGCGCAGAAACGCTAACTGAACTAGAAACACGGAGCACAGAACTGGTCTTAGTCGCTGAATAATAGCCAGAAGAAGAGCCAGTGACCTTGACGGAAACAGCGTGAAGATTATCCTCTGGAGTCAACCTGTAGGTTGCCGAAGTCGCTCCCGCAATCGCAGAACCATCTCTCAACCACTGATAGTTATAGGAAACATCAGTTCCCCAAGAACCTTGATCAACACTCAAAACAGAACCAATATCCGCAACACCAGAAACGACAGGCTCAGGCACATTTAGAAAATCTCTACCCTCTAGGGTCATTGTTTTTGCAACAGAGAAGCCGTCTTTGGTTTTGCCATAAATTCTGGCTTCACCTCCATAACCGAAAGTAACAAGCGAAATATTGCCGTCCTTATCACCTCTACCTTGGCCCTCAGGACTCCACTCAGCGAAAGAATGTGTTGAGCTACCCCCACAATTCGGTGAAGATCCGTAATGGCACTTAAACGATTCATACGCATATCTAGAAACGCTTCCATCAATAATTGGATTACCTAAAGTGTCCTCCAAATGCAAATTAAGGATCTTGGTTCTAGGTAAAGAGAAAACATTTTGATTCGCCCGCAAAGTTAATGGCTTCCACATCACCATCCAATCGTTGGTAGGTAAACTTTGGCTTCCACCAGAACCATAAGAATAAACATTAAAAAGATGCTCAGCTTGAAGAGCCTGAGACTCAATCCCAACAACATAAGAACCATCAGCATCAGTCCTGGCACAAGCATTTACACCAGTAACCCCATCCAGCAAACAAATGTTTACCCCTGAAACCGAATCACCATCAGCAGTCCTCAAAACACCAGAAACTGGAATAATTGCAGGAAAAATAAAAGTCTGGCTTTGATCAGCCGATAACGTAACTGTTTTTGTTGCAGAGAAGCCGTCTATGGTTTTGCCATAAATTCTGGCTTCACCTCCATAACCGAAAGTAACAAGCGAAATATTGCCGTCCTTATCACCTCTACCTTGGCCCTCAGGACTCCACTCAGCGAAAGAATGTGTTGAGCTACCCCC
>Ga0209400_1002883_pt1 | contig 12809 bp, 17 predicted proteins | sample M_130807_EF_Meta_FD_187313 | JGI IMG/M metagenome (GOLD analysis project Ga0209400, IMG submission 187313) | Freshwater microbial communities from Lake Montjoie, Canada to study carbon cycling - M_130807_EF_MetaG (SPAdes) (version 2) | ecosystem: Environmental > Aquatic > Freshwater > Lake... | reverse complement strand
CTTTCAGCAATCATATTAATTGTGTTAGCTAAATCTTGTTCTTTTAGAGAAACTTGAGTAGCAGTATTCTTTTTGATGTTATCAATCAATTGAATCTGGTATTGAATCTGCTCTTTCTTCAAGTCTGATTGATACTTTGCTTGATGATGACGTTCTTTCAATAAAGCAAACTTATCTTTTAGAACTCCATTCATTCGCGAGAATATTTGAATGTCCAACAAGTCTTCAATGATTGAACGCCTATCGGATGCAGACAATTGCATGAACGGAACGAATGATGCAGATCCCAACAAAACAATCTGAGTAAATGATTTGTAGTTAAGTTTAAGAATAAACTTTTCCAAATACTCTTGATAATCTTTTGCTGCAGCGTCTTGATTGATTAATTCGCCATTGCTATAAATTTCAAACACGTTTGGCTTGATACCACGAACAACTTTGAAAGACTTATTTCCAATGACGAATTCAATCTCGACAACGCAATCTTTTTGATTGATTGCGTTTACAAGCTGACCCTTGTTTATGTTTCGAAATGATTTGCCAAACAATACAAAACACAATGCATCAAGCATTGTCGATTTACCAGAACCATTTGCACCTACAATTAGTGTAGTACCATTCTCTGATAAATTAATTTCTGTATTGAAGTTTCCAGTCGAAAGAAAGTTTTTGAATCTAAGTTTATTAAAAGTAATCATTCTGTATTTTCAGTTGAAAGTGCTTCGACATATAGTTCGCGCATTAGCATCTTTAATTTATTAGCATCGACTGGTCCAGTCAATGATTGATTCTCAATAAACTTGGAAAGAATCGTCATTGTATCTTCTGCTTGATTTACAATGTCATCATTATCTTCTGTCATTTGTAGTTCTGTAAAGTCTTCTACAATATTAACATCTGTTGGATTTACTTTGTAGATTTCATCTATTAGTTTTTCAAACACATAAGGATTCTGTTTGTTTAGAACCACAACTTTCACATAAGCATTTGCATATCTAGAGTAGTCTGCACCTTTTAAATCTTCAATCTTTAATTTAGAATCGTCGTAATTGACTCTATAAAACATTCGATTTGGATTCTCAATGTAATCAACTTCTGATGTTGTTGTATCCAGAATTGCAAAATACTTTTTGTCGCGATAGTCAGACCAGAACAACTCATATGGAACTCCGAGATAAACAACGTTATCTTTTTTGGAATGTGTATGAAAATGTCCGCTAAACACTTGATTATACTCGCTTAGAAACGAATGGTCAAGTCCTTCGTGACTTTTGATTTCTCCAATGAACGGAAAGTTTGCTAGTTCAAAGTGACCAACACATAAAGGAGAATTGCTATCCTTGATGAATTCGAAGATTTCTTTCTCATTGCTTTTGCATATCCATGGAATCATATCAACTTTGACGCCATCCAATTCAAGTGTGCCATGAGTTTGCCAAACATGAATATTGTCGTAATCTTTCAATAAAAGTCCGGGAGAATTAATATCCAGACTTTCTTTCCAAAAGATATCATGATTGCCAACTAGTGTGTGAAGAGTGATTCCTTCTTCAACACAGCGATCAAAAAAGTATCTGCGACTCTCTGTCAATGATAGAAAATTGATATACTTGCGACGATCAAACAGATCACCCAACTGAATGATCGTCTTTACATTTCGACGTTCTAGTTCTGGGAAGAATACCCCATTATAAAATTTTTCATAGAATGCATGGAAAACTTTAGAGTCATTTCTGATTCCGAAATGCGTGTCGCCCAGTAGACATACCTTCATTATTCTTCGCCCTCATGTTTCCATTGATAGATTTATTGATTATATCACGGACATTCGTAAGATGCAATAGTGCATGATCTTTCAAATCTTGTGGAGACTTTTTGTTTTCTAAAATCTTGATCCAATGTTCAAGCTGCACGGGCAATGGCGTCTGCATTTTGTTCTTCCTCCATAAATGAATCAAATACGGTATCTTCTTTTTTCTTTTTAGTCTTAGGCGATTTCTTTTGCCTATTGTCTTCAAACGTTACAATGAAGTCACGAATGAATTGTTCCGAATAAGAATCATGAAGAACATCGTTCAAGTTTGATGTAACGTATTCTTCTCCGTTATTCTCAATCAATGAATTGATGACTTCATTCTCCATACTCTTATACTTTATGTATAAATGTTTTTTCTCTTTTTGTATCCTACGAAGAAAAGCATAGTATATGATTTGAGTGAAATATGCAAATGGGTTCTTTGATTTTTCCGGATCAAAGTTATCAATGTAAAGTAAACAGTTTTCAACACCGTCAGATACCATGTCTTCTTTAAATGTGTAATTCGCGAAGTTTGGCTTTCGCGCTAAGTGTGTAGCAATTTTAAAAAGACAATCGCCGATGTATTCTGGAACTCTTGGTCTCTCGGTTTCATTTCCTTTTGATAGAGTGACTGCATTTTTGAATTTTACCATTTCGGATAAAAACTGTTCGTTGTTTACATAGTGTTTTTGTTTAGTGGTCATTTTCGCCTCATTGGTACTTGACATTTACTTGACAGGGGTGTAGAATCAGCGTGTTGGGTTTCAATGAAATACTTTATTAATTACTTTCTCCTCTGTTGATTCTCTAGATGTTTCATATTCATCCTCATCTTCTTCATTGCTAAGACTTGCTAGATGCTCTTGATAAAGTTCTTGATATGATGATACAACAACTGGTGTTGGCTCTGCAACAGCGAAGATTCCGTGTTTAAATATTCTTAATGGAAGAGAATAATTCATCATTGGATCCCACTTTGTAAGTGTTAATCGATATGATGTATCGTTATTATCTGGAGATCTATAAGTAATTATGACTTTCATTGGAAAGTCAACTTCAACATATCCTCTGCTCTCCTGAGCAACATTGCCGATGATTGTGTCGCCATTCGACATTTTAATTAATTTACAAATCATCATTTTTCCTTTAAATTTATATTATAAATTTTATATTCAAACTTTTCGTCATTGTAAATTTTTATGCGCTCAGAGAAATGATCTAGAGTGAAGTTGTTTTTACCATTATAGGATAAATCATCAGCAATGTCAAATAATATAGCTTGCTCTTTATTTTCTCCTAAACGCAATCCTCTACCAATCGATTGAAGAGTTCTAATCTTACTCTTGCTTGGTGAAGCAAAAACAACATTGTGCAAATTTCGTATATTTATGCCTGTCGAAAACGTCCCATAAGAAGCGACGATGATTGCATTATTTTCTGTTTCTGTTAGTCTTCTAACTTCTTCTCTTTCTTCTGCATCAACATTACCATGTATGAAAAATACTGGACGTGAATCTTCATCAAGTGTACTTTTAATTAATTCATGCAGAACTTTACCATGCTTTTCTACGAATTGATAAAGTAGTAGAGTATTGCCTTTTAAATCCATAACAAGATTTCTTATGAATCTATTTCTGGACTCTTTACTAATTATGTAATCGATTTCCTCTTGATATCGATAGCCTTTGCATTGTTCGCATGATTGTTTATTGTGCTTTAGTATAAGTGCTTTAATCTTAAACTTTGCTAGTTTACCTTCATCAATTAGTTTCTTTGTTGTTGTGATTTGCTTTACTCTACCAAACAATCCTTCAAGCACCAGTTTATGTGTTTGTGTGCCGTCAAGTGTTCCAGTCAAACCAAAACGATATGCACATGTAGTCATGTTTGTTAATATTGTGGTGAGAGATTTTGCTTTAAACAAATGCGCTTCATCTCCTACAATCAAATCAAACTTATTAAACCATTCTTTTGGCATCTTGTATACAGATTGCCATGTCGATATAATGATTGGTAGATTTGTATCTTTCTTTGATCCAGCAGTTATTTGATGTACTTTAGCATTGCTATCGTATCCATACGATTCAAAGTCTTTATATAATTGAGCAACAAGAGAGATTGTTGGAACAATGATTAATGTTTTACAATTTAAATATCTCGTAATGAGATATATGATTAGAGACTTACCAGAAGCTGTTGGAGATATTAACAGTCCTCTTCTTGCTCTTATTGCATAGATGAATGCATCTAATTGATAGTCTCTGACTTCAAATGGTAATCCAAGAGTATCGATGAATTCTTTAGCATCATTAGTAGAGAATTCGTCATATAGATCAACAGACTTATCAAATACTAATTCATAGTCTCTTTCTTTAGCAAAACTAATAAGATATGGTATAAGACCATAGTATAGTTGTCTTGTAGCTAAAGTGAATAGGCGAATCTTACCATCCCATATCTTATTGCGATATGCTGGCATGAATTTGTATCCTGGAACATAAAACGTAAAATATTCGTTTAGATCCATTGCGCTAGAACCTTCGCATTCGATTCTAGCGTATACTTCATTTAATTTAGAGACTACGAGTTTATTATACACCTTGTGTGAACTTCTTCCATTCTATAGCATTTTTAATTTGAAAATTTCTTTGATTGATGTTTTTAATAACTTCTTCAAGAAAGAATATTTTCTCTTTTTGATTCGTCTGGCGAACGTTTGATTGTATAATCTCTTTGTCAGAGTCTAGATACATATCAACTTCATTCTTCATTAGACGTTTCATAAAAGGTTCCCAATTCAATTCGTCCAACTCTTCTTGCGACATTTTACCATTATAATATTCGTACTTCTTTAGTTCCAACTCTTTACTTTGAAATTCAAGAGCCTTTAATTTTCTACGCTCATCAAAATAAATTTTAAGATACTTGCTATGTAGTTCTGGAATTTTGAGTGATTCTAAACCAAGTTCTGTAGAATCTACTGTAGAATCTTCTCGCCACGCATCCATAATTTGATCTAAAGTCATGCATCACCCTTTCAATGAAATGATCTAACATCATATCATAGTTTTAAACAGGTGTCAATTCGTAGTATGTGTAATTGAATGTGGCAGATGAAGTGACGAATTCTTGTGTATCAGTTGTTGTAAAATCAATCCCGCCAAGATCTGTTGGATAGACTTCATCAAATGTTACTTTCCAAGTTGGATTATTTGCATTTGTTTTTATGAACAATGTAGCATCTGATGTGATACTATTAGTTAATCCTGGCTTTTGAGTTAAAGTTCCCAACTTATTAGATGATTTTGGATTTCCTAATTGAAATATCCAATTATAAATTTCATACCACGATTGCATATCTTCATCAACAATGAATGATAGACTTAATGTTCCGAATGTTATGATATCACCAGGAATGCTTATTGCAGCAAACGGAGTGTTTACTTGTGTTGATTGTAATGTGAGTCCTGGTAGATTTACACTCTGAACAAAAAATGTAAAATTGGGAATTCTTTTTAACGTAAATTCAAATTTATTGTTAGAAAGAAAACTCTTATTGATCGGTGGAATGTCCATAATTATCTCCTTTCACATATTTATACAGAAATAAAAAGGGGATCTTAAATCCCCTTTAGACCAATCAAGTATGTATTTTCATTTCAATCGGAATGTCAATTTTAACCATCTTTTTTGGGAAAAATAAAGACATGAAAAAATCAATGATAAATTTAAACATAATTTTAGACTACTGTAACCGACAATGAAGTTGGTACATCAATGATAACATTAGGTACAACAACTTCTTTAACTTCTGGTTCTGCAACATCTGCAGCAATTGAAACCGATCCTGTGATTGGATCGCCCAAAACAACTCCATTAGCATCAACTGCTGCTGCAGTAATAACATAATCACCAGCTTCAACATTAGCAAAAACTACATCATATGGTGCAGCTGCTAAGTATTGAACGCGAGAATCGCCTAGACTAACCCGAATTCCACCAGAAACAACATTGCTTTCAAACTCATGCTGTTCTGTTACGATTGATACTGTTACTGTATGTGCCATGTCATTAACTCCTAAAAACAAAAAAATTAAAAAAATAATAATGTAAACGAACTGTCACAAATTATCATCGTAAAAAAAGGGGATCTTTTGAATCCCCTTTTAAAATCACTCTTACGGTGATTTAATCAAATTACATTAGATTTGTAATTGAAATTCTACGGTAGTAGATGTTCTTATTAGCAAATGCCAATGTTCCGTCAGCTGCAGATGTTGCGAATGGGTTTGCAACCATTCCGTAACGTGTCTTGAAACCGATCTTTGGCTGGAATGTATCCTGGCCAACTGCACGAACCATTTGTAGAGGAACGTATGGGCAGTAGAACAAGCCAGCGTCAAAAGCTGATGTGCCTTTGTAGCCGATTGTTGCATAATGTGTGCCAGATGTAGCTGCGAAGTATGGATCGATATAAACTTTGAAACGTCCATTTAGAACACCAGCAAATGTGTTGCCTGTGTCATCAACTTGTAGGCTATTTGCTAGAGCAGGTGTATAATCAAGAACACCAGCCATTTGCAATGCAGAAGCAACGTCTGAAGAGCAAATTAGGATGTTACCTTTACCACGGCGTGTTGCTTTAGCAATTGCGTTAGCTTCGCGCTCTAGTTGGAACATTAAGCCCTTGAACTTCTCAACTGACCAACGACCGTTTGAGTCAACGTCTAGGTTGAAAGTACCAGCTGTTGTAACGTTCTCTTGTGCACCAACTGTTGCTGTCAAGTTAATTGTACGAACGACTTCACGATTGATCTCAGCTAGGATCTCTGTCGAAAGAATGTTCGCTAACTCTTGCTCTGCGTCAAGACCGTGAACTGCTTTCAAGTCCTGTGCTAGTTCCATTGTGTACTCAGCTTTTAGCGCACGGCTACGAGCTGTTACAGCAATCTTTTCAATTGAGAAAGCCATTTCTTGGAACTGGTTACCAGCTGCATCGCCAAGTGCTTCAGCTTGTGCAGTTGTCATACCTGTACCGCGTGTGTACTCAGTACCAGCAGATAGATCAGCAGGAGAAGCACCAGATTGTGTAACTGCGTTTGTTGCATTAACAGACGAGAATGCTGTGTTAGCTTCGTTAAACAACGCTTCTGTTTGTGTCTGACCTGTGTAACGTGAACGCATTGCGAAGATCAAGCCTGTTGGACCTGTCATTGGCTGAACACCACAAATGTCATAAGCAATTAGATTAGGAGCAGCGCGGCGAACTAATGAAATTAGAACTGGATCGTAAATGTCGATGTTGCCATCACCAGCTGTAGAAGAAGATGCGCCCATTGCGTTAGCTGGGGATGCTTCTGTTAGTAGTGATGTTTGATTACGATAACCACCAGAACCAGCTGCGTCTTCGCGACATGCACGTTCTTGGTTCTCAAGAAGTTGTGCTGTAACGGAACGCTTGTGTGCGTCTTTGATTGTGTTTAGATCAGGATGATCTAAGACTGGTGACCATTTTTTAATAAGATTTTCGATAGCCATTTTATTCTCCTTTGAGATTTATGTTTAATTTATTTATAAAAAATTATTTTTTGAGTGTTCTAGAAATATTCTGAACATAATGACTCATAACAGGAGAAAATGACTCTTCTAATGTAGATGTTTCTTCATCCATTTGATTCGATTTTGTTACAACTTCATCGCTGTCAGACTCATCAAAATATTTCTTTTTTGTCAAAAGAAGTTTCTGCTTATAATCATTTTCTGTGATGAACTCAATGTTCTCAGACAATGATTTAAGTTTCGCCAATTGAACTTCAGTCAATCCTTCTGAAATGTCAGCTACGATTTTTTCTTTCTTGTAGCCATTAATTTCTTCTACTAGAGAGACATTATCTGTAATAGCCTTGTCTAATTCAGATTCTAAAATTTCAACTTGTTGTGCAAACTCTTCAACAATTTCAACTTTGTCTTCTGGAATATCAACATAATGCTCAACAAATAAATTCTTTAGTCCAACCATAAAGTCTTCAGCTAATTCAGCTTTAATGCCTGTCTCGATAGCTAGTTGGTTCTCTTCCATCCACTCTGTAACAACGTACTCTAAATACTCATCAATTTTTGTAACTAGATTTTCGTTGATGGATTGAACTTCTTCAACTAGTTTCGCTTCGAATTCTTCTTCTAGTCTTGCTGTTTCTTCAGAAACTTTTGCAAGAATTGCTGCTTCAAAGATTGATTTAGCATTGCTTTTGAATTCTTCAGAAAGCCCTTCGCCAGAAAAAATAGCAGCGATATCAGCATTCGTGTCTTTTAATTGTTCTGTCATGACAGTCTCCTTGTAAAATGCTTTAATTTATTGATAATGTATTTATAAAATATTATAGTTTTGAAATGAAATCTTTGAAAACTTGGATCATATTTTCTTCTAAGTTCTTCTTAGAAGACTCTTTAATGATCTCTTGATGTTTTGCAATTTCAACTTCTTTTAGAATTCCATTATCCCAAATCCATTGTTTGTTTTCCATAACCGCTCTAACGTATGCATCAGGAGCAGAAGGATCTGCAACAATATCAGCAGCAGTAGCAAGATAGAAATCGTCCATGACTACATTGATTCCGTCTTTTCTCTTTTCCATTGATCCAAGACCGCGAGTGGAGACACCTACAGTAGCACCTTCACTTAGTAGATTCTTTACAATGTTTCCATATGGTGTGTCCATGATCTTTGCTTTACCGATGAAATCATTTCCATCTTGACGCAACTCTTTAATCATGTGAGAAACACGTTCTAAATTAATTGTTGGTCCTTCTGGATGACCTAATTCACCATATGCACGATTCTTATCAATGTATTCTGTTTTGTATCTTGTGCTTTCTTTTTGTAGAATTGGAAGTGGATACATTCTGTTGTTTCTATTCTGGCGTTCAGCTTGCATGAAAACGCCTTCGATATAATATTGTTTACCGCCAGCTTCTGCTTGTTCGATAAAGAATTTAATCTCTTCGTTAATTTCTTGAATTAGTTTCATTTGATCCCCGCAGACTTTCGTTTTTTGATTGACATTGCTCTTTTTCTCAATATAGTCGCAATTTTCGAAACTCTTTTTCTTGCGCCTGATACTTGACCATGTTTACGATGCATCTTTTCTTGCGAAGACATTTTCACAAGTTTCCCATTAACAACTTTATATCCAGCCATTCTTGTCACAGCAACTCTTCTTTGAACTTTACCGCCACGAACTCTATTTACCCTAGAGATTCCAGCTTCACTCAAAAAATCCTTAAAACTTAACATTTTTAAGGGCTAATTCCATCATCAGTAGTTTCACGACTTGTATAACCAGTCGATTTTTTGCCTTCCATAATGATTGTATATGCACAACCACTAGTGAATCCAGCCGTTGATAAAAGAATATCGCCGTTAGCACCAGCGCCAGCATTGTTTGTCAATGGCATACTACCTTCACCAACTAGATTCCAATAGCCAGTCCCACTCAATGTTGTAATTAGAGTGTTTGTAGTTCCACGCCAAAGCAAATTAACTCTAGTATTTGCTGCTGAAACGTTCCAAAATAACTTAGTGATTGACAATCTTTGTGTAGATGAATCGCCATTCGATGCAACTAATGTATTAGCAGAGATTTTAACTACGTTAGACTCTCCAGTTCCATCAGAAATGTTTGTTAATTTAACTGCCCATGCAGAAGCATGGTCTTTCAATACTTGTGTGCTTACTGCATCAGCCATTTTTTAGTCTTCCATATGTTTAGCGAATTGTAAAAGATCGTCTGCATCTTCTTCTAATCTATTCATGAACACAATTCTATTTTGTTCATTTAAATCATTATAAACTTTATATAGAAGATCAGCATCAGCTTCTTCTTTCATTTTTGCTTTAATTGTGTTGTATGCTTTTTGTGCAGACTCCGGCTTGTTCTTTACCATTGCTGATGCAACTGCGTATGGACCGCCTTTGTAAGTGTCACCAACTTTTTTCTTAGCAAACTCTTTGCCAATTGTGTGTGCCATCTTAGTTTGTTGTGGTGTGAAATCTTCTTCATCTAATTCATTTTGTTCTGGAAGATTTGGCTTAGGATGTCTACCTAACTGTCTTTTAATATCAGCTTTCAATTCAGGAACATTTTTCTTTGCTCTATTCTCTTTACCTTTCTGTGTACTCAAAAATCTACCTGCATTTTTTGGATCGGCTGAGACCAATCCACGCAATGCTAAATTGTCTCCTTCACTAACTTCTTCAACTTCTTCACCCATTCTTCTTTTTTTAACATCAGATAAAGGACTTTGTTGTATTCTTTTTCTTGCTTTTTTAAGAGCATCTGAATATGCTTTATTTGTTTCTTTATTAGCTCTATTATCGCTACCGACCTGTAGTCTATTTGCTTGATCGTTATGTGCCTTTGCTGCTACAGCATTGCCTCTTTCGAGAGAATTTTGTCTTTTAGCCCTTGCAACCGCTGCTGCTTTAGCTGCTAGATTAGAAGAAATTTCGTCGAGTTCTTCAACTTCTTCATTTTGTTTCTTTAGATCCATTTTCAAATGGCCAGCATCATGTGCAGCTTTAAGAACTGCATGACGATCTTTATAGCTTCCATTAAATGTGTCTTTTGTTAGATGGGCTTTGTATTTATTGTGATGCTCAGGTTTAATGTGCTTCAATAAAGCTGCACCTGCAGGATGTAGATTATCTTCAATCGCTTCGCCGAACGGTTGTTTATTGTCTAAACGATCCGCTGGACGCTTACCAGATGCAGTTTTGATTCCTTTAGGACCCATTTCTTCTGGACCAACATGCTCCAAATCGCCCGGATCTTTAGTCTGTGCTAGATATGAAACACCAGAAAGTTTGTTTGCAATACCTTCTTTATATTTCGCACGTTCAACTTCATCTAATTGAATAAAAGATTTAAAGGTCTTCATCTACGTTTCCTTCTGAACTAAATTGAAACTCTTGTTGTTGGTCATCTTCGTTTTGTTGTTCTTCATTACCGAAAACTGAACCTGCTAATTCCATCTTTTTAACTGCTAAAAAATTTGCAACCTTATCAGCTAAAATATCTTCAATGTAACCCTTGAATTCATGAGGCTTTCCCTCTAATGCACTATTAATTGCAGATTGAATGTTTTCCATAGTATAGCTCCTTTATAGATTTGTTATTATTTATACATTACAAGATTTATGGATTGAAGTATGGCATCAAGAAATTGGATCCATTGATGTTTATAGAAATAAATCCTGCTGGACCAGATGGCATTACATATGGTCCACTATTAGCGCTGACTGCAATGTGTCCTGATGGATTGATTCGAATTCCACCAGCAACAACGACTGCATCATTAGGTCCAACTTTAGAGATGTTATCATCTTTAAATATTAATGTTCTGTGATATTGTTTTAGTTCTGGAAGTCCAAATGATGCAGTAGAATCAATTGTGGTCGGCTTCATCGACCTTCTAACATTTGGATTTGGTACTACTTCTAATGTCGTAATGCTTGTCGGCTGGTCAATCTTTTGATTGAGTCTTGCAGTACCAAACGTGACTGTAGATAGAATACTTGTGTCTTCAATTTGTTCTTTTAATGTCGGAACACCAAACGAATTTGTCGTTCCATCTGTAATACTATCAGGATTAATCGTTTGTTTGAACGTTAATCCAAATGTCATGAATCCAAAAATATTTGTGGAAACAAGACCATCAATTAAATCACTTACATCTTGAATTGATGTTGTTGCATACGCTTGTAGAGGAGTGTTTTGAACTCTCGAAATTTGTATGTCTTGCGCTAAATTAATTTTTTGATTTAAAGCGGAAGTGCCAAATATAGTACCAGAATCTAAACTAACTGGCTTGATGCTTAAATTAAGAACATTAGTTCCGAACGAGTTTGTTGTTCCAGCACTTGTTGGATTAATTGTTAAATTAAGTGCGGTTACCCCAAAAGAATTTGTTGTCGATGCACCAGTAACAATTGTAACTGCTGGAATAACACTATTCTGTCCAACTACAAAAGTTGAAGTTATGGAGTATGCATCAGCACTTATTAAATCTAATAGAGTGGTAGATGAATACGTCTGTATCGTATTACTAGCATATCTCGATAAAACTGGATCGAGATATATCACCTGACTAGGCATAGTTTATAAAACCAAGTAAAATTACAATGAGAAGATTCTACTTGTTCCGCTAGAAAAGATAACAGAGATATCACTACCGTTTGGTGTGATTGGTAATCCAGTTGCAGTATCAACATAAGCAATCAATCTTGAAGTAGATTGAACACCTGTGTCTTGGAAGAAAATCAATGCTTCACAATTTGATCCAGATACGCTTGTGAATACAGCATCGTCTGCATCAAATACGCCGTTAGCAATTGTTTTATTTGCTAATGTTGCTGTAGAAACTACTGCAGTGTTTGATACTTCGTTTCTATACTGATGTGTATTCGCAAAAGAATAATAAGCAGTATCAACAAGTGCTACAGTAATAGTATTAGCAAGCATGTTGATGCTACCATTTAAAAATGCTTCTTTGCCTTTTAAATAAAGTGAGTTGGCCATAATAGACTCCGTTTGTAGTTATAAAATAATTGGTGAACCGATTTGTACTAACATTTTTGTTGAAGTCAATGCGACTCCAATTTTCATTGAAAATGTGGCTTTGTCGATGGTTGATGTTGTTACCAAATCGCCATCCGAACCTAGATATAAAATTTGATTTGGCGTCCAAGTCCAGTCAGCATTTGATAGTGTTCCAAACGTGACAGTTTTACCAGTAGCATCAATAATGCCCGCAACTTTATTTACATGAGATATATTCGTGGCAGACGCTAATGTTGTTTCGGAGTTAGTATTCAATGAAACGACTTTAAACGAACTTGCACTATTCGTTATAGTAGTTGTTAGTGATTCTGATGATCCACCGCCACCTCCGCTACCAGAGTTTGCAGTCGATTGCGTGGTCCCATCTGAGAATGTGATGAACCCATTTCGAC
>Ga0209400_1002876_pt1 | contig 12825 bp, 15 predicted proteins | sample M_130807_EF_Meta_FD_187313 | JGI IMG/M metagenome (GOLD analysis project Ga0209400, IMG submission 187313) | Freshwater microbial communities from Lake Montjoie, Canada to study carbon cycling - M_130807_EF_MetaG (SPAdes) (version 2) | ecosystem: Environmental > Aquatic > Freshwater > Lake... | reverse complement strand
TTTTCAGTACCGTCATAGTGATAATCATAGAAGAATGATAAAGCATCATCAATACGGTCTTCTACTTGGTCATCATCTACGTTGATATCGATGACAGGCCAACCTAACCTACGTAGGCAATAATCTTTAAATAATTTTCTTGTGGTTGGTTTTGCCATATTTTATCCTAAAGCAATTGAGAAGGCTAAGGATGATGGATCACTAACTGCAAATGTTGATACTGATGTTACACGGCCATTAGCCGCAACAGTAACAACACCATAATGAGTTGTGTTTCCATAAGTTCCTGCAGCTACAGACACATTCGTAACATCGGTGTTTGCTTGAGTAAACGCAGCTGTGATAGAATTATTCTGAGTATCATTGACACCAGAATTATTGTTTGCAGCCGCAAAGGCACCATTTGCATAAATGCCAGCAGAAGTTGCCACAGCTTCATTTGCAAGATAATATGCACCAGTCGCAGAACCAGTATTTGCTTGCCACTTGCCAGCACTTTCGACCCACAATAGTGAAGCATTAGCAAATGTATTACCACGATTAATTTCAATACCAGCATTTTCTGTTGGTGTTAATGAAGTTGGTAACTCAGCATTAAGTGTAATTAGGTTATCACCAATTAAAAGTTGTTGAGTATTTGCATATGTTGTTGTTCCACTAATCGTTAAGTTACCAGTAACAACTAAATCGCCTGTAATTGTACCACCAGCATTTGCACTAATACTATTATTAGCTCTTGTGTATGCAGCCGTAGCAGTATTTGTGGCAGAGTTAGCAACTACAAACGCACCATTCGCATAGTTACTAGCAGAAAGAGCATTATTAACACCAGTATTCGCTTGAGTGAATGATGCTGTAATAGAATTGTTTTGTGTAGTATCGGTTGCAGTAGCCGCATTAGCTGCAGCAAATGCAGCCGTAATGTTTGCGTTGGCAGTATTTACATATGAGAACAACAGACTTATGTTTGCATTTGCGCTGGTAACATAAGTTTGAATTGTATTAGAAGAAACAAAGGCGCCGTTTGCGTATACGCCGGCACTATTTGCGGTTATGAAAGATGCATTAGCCTGATTGTATGAAGCTTGTAAGTATATTGCGTTTGCAGATAAAGCACTTTCTCTGGCCAAAGGGAATCCACCAGCCGTAGTACCATCATGTATGACTAATGTGTTTTTATTGGTATCTACTGTTGCTTCACTAACAGCACCAGTAAACGATGCTGTTTGAGCAGTAGTACCTCTTCTCCATTGTATTTGTGTGGCCATTTAAAATCCTTGAATTATCTCTTATTTATACTTATGCTAGGTAGCCCAAATCTTTTGTCAACAGGTAATTTTTAGGTGTAATTGGGTCTACACGACAATCATACAAAACTGTTAAATCTTCACCAAATGCAGATGTTGTGTCATCTGTAAGAGTGCCCCAATCACCTGTTGGAAAATAATCAGCAAAAGAAGAAGTGCCACCTGTGTTTGCTTTATTAAAAGCTGCATTTGCTTGAATGAAGGCCGAAGTGGCAGTATCTTGTGCTGTTGAGGCAGCTCCCAATGCAGTAGTTGCCGTAGATTGAGCGCCCGATGCGGTACTTGCGGCAGAACTTGCTGTTCCCTGAGCAGATGTAGCAGTTGATTGTGCAGTATTGGCCGCAGAGAAAGCTGCGTTAGCCTGATTTCTCGCAAACGTATCAACTGATCCAGCAGAAATAGTATTCGCAAAGGCAAAGGCTGCGTTAGCTTGATTTCTTGCAAACGTATCTGTTGTACCACCACCGCCTGCATTGGCAGTATATTGTTTTGAACCATCACTAAACTGAATGTACCCGCCACTATTTGCAACAAAGACATTTGAGTATACTACATTTGCACCAGATATTACACCACCAGTGCCAGAACCAGTTGTTATACTATTAGCAGTTAAGGCAACAGTGCTTATGTTTAATGTATTTGTAACACTAAGATTTGTTATTGTTGCGTTTGAGAGAACAGTTAAGTTACCAGTAATCGTTAAGTTACCTGTAACTGCACCACCAGCCTGGACGTTTAGTGAATTATTTGCTCTTGCAAATGCAGCTGTTATGCTATTGTTTTGGGTTGTATCTGTCGCAGTAGAAGCGTTAGCGGCTAAGAAAGCGGCATTAGCTGTGTTGAAAGCCGTATTGGCAAAATCGTAAAGATCAACACCATCATCACTAAAAATATTGGCACGAACAGTACCATTAACTGTGAGTAAACCAGTTGTCTTATTGAATGTGAGTTTTTCTGAGCCACCCAATGAACCGGCGTCATTGAACTGTAACTCAGTATCTAATCCAGCTGGTCCAGTAAATCGTGTGATAGACTGTATAGTATTAGACGCACCGCCACGATAGAATAATTTTCCATCATAGGTATTAATGGCAAGTTCACCATTAGCTAATGCCGTAGGTGTATTGCCAGTTGCGGCTGAAAACTTAAGCTGGATTACTGTGTTAGACATTAGAACGTACTACCATCACTTACCTTAGTTTTAGAAAGGATCAATGGTGTAGGTTCTACTAGATCAGGCACAATTACAGGACTAACTTTTTTAGTTTTAGAAAATGGAACTGATGCTTCTAATTTTAAAGTTTGTTCTTTTAAACTAGAAATATCAGATTCTAATTTTAAAATTTGTTCTTTCAAATTAGAAATCTCTCCATCTCTTTCTTCTAATGTTCGCTTTAATTCAGCACTTCTTTTCATCTCATCATTCAAAGCCGATTGTATTCTAGACTTTTCTTCATGAGCGCCAGCATTTGTATCAACTCTTAGTCTCAAAGCCTCTAATTCAGGCGTTTGAGATTTTAGAGATTCGTATTGTGAAAATAATGTATCATATTTTTCTTGTAATTCTGCTTTATCTTTATTACCACCTTCAGCTAATTTTAACTGAGTTTGGAAAATAAAGTTCTGCTTAATAATTGATACTAGATTATCAAGCAGAATCTCCTGATATGTATTTGAAAACTCCACACTCATAACGATTCCTTTTCATAAATTTTTAGAATGTTCCACCAGACAAATGTGAGAAAGTAGGAACACCCGAATTATTTATAGTCAATACATGGCCTTCAGTTGAAGATGAAGCTGTTGTCAAAGCACTTGTGCCTTGACCTAATACAACACCATTGTTAGTGAATGTAGCAGCACCAGTACCGCCTCTAGCAACTGATAATGTGCCCGATGTGATAGCAGCTGCATCAAGCGCAATTGTTGTCGTGTTTGCAGAAACAATACGACCGTTTGCGGCAACTCTAAACGATGCAACACCAGTAGCAGAGCCGTAATCGGCAGAACTGATTGAAATGTTTGTTACATCAGTATTTGCCTGACTAAAAGCGGCCGCAATGGAGTTATTTTGCGTTGTATTAATTGCTGCTACTTCAGTTGCAACAGCAGCATTATTAGCGGTTGTAAATGCAGCTGCAATGGAGTTATTTTGCGTTGTATTGATTGTAGCTTGTAATGATGCAGCCGTATTGCCTGCTAAGAAAGCAGCATCAGCTGTATTCTGTGCATTGGTAATATTTGTGTTTTGCGTTGTATTAATCGCAGCCTGTAATGTTGCAGCTGTATTACCTGATAAGAAAGCAGCGGCCGCAGTATTTGTTACCGATGTGATACTGGCATTTTGAGTAGCATCAACAGCTGCATCAGCAAGAACATAGAAATAACTACCATCATTCGTTGCTGTCCAATTATCATTTGCTTCATTCCATACCAATGAAACATTAGCAGAAGATCCACGATTGACTTCAAAACCAGCGTTTTCTGTTGGTGCTAATCCAGATGGTATCTCAGCATTGAGAGTGATAATATTATCACCAAGTTGAACATTGGTTGTATTCGCATATGTTCTAGTGCCACTTGTTGTCAAATTACCAGTAACAACTAAATCACCAGTGATTGTACCACCAACTTTTGGTAGCGCATTGTTAGCGGTTGTAAATGCAGCATCACCAGTATTCTGTGCATTGGTAATATTCGTATTTTGTGTAGTATTGATTGCAGCCTGCAATGTTGCAGCTGTGTTACCTGCTAAGAAAGCAGCTGTAATACTATTGTTTTGTGTTACATCAGTTGCAGCTGAAAGGGCGGCCGCTGAATTGGCAGCAAGGAAAGCGGCATCACCAGTATTTTGTGCATTGGTAATGTTGGTATTCTGTGTTGCATTAATACCAGACTGTAATGTTGCAGCTGAGTTTGCAGAGTCAAAAGCTGCGTTAGCATGATTAAAGGCATACGCAGCACCACTAGCTCCAGCAGTATTCGCAGCGGTAAACGCAGAATTAACTAAGTTGAATATGTTTGCTTGTTGGTCAAGAAAGAACTTACCACCAATTGCAATAGATCCTGTACCTGCCGGAGTACCAATGAATAATGTATTACTTGTATAAGAATACGCTGGTTCAGCAACATTCAACAAGCTTGGTGTTGCGGTTGCTGTAGAAAATTTTAGTTGAATTACTGTATTGGCCATTCTCGGTCCTTATTGTTATTATCGTCTATTTATGTAAATTGGTAGTTTAAAAAGTACCACCGACTATCGTTGCTAATCCTATCTCACCAACATACCTATACCCTGTAATCATAACAACTTTAGAAACTGTTAGTGCAGCTGGTATCGTACCACCAATGAAGTTTAAAACTCCAGATTGATAGTCAAAGAACCACTCACCAACACCACCAACACCAGCATCAAACATTTGAGTACCTGTTACGGTTGGATCTGATGCACCAGAAGTATCTGAATACACTTTCACAAAATATGTTGACCCAAATTCGGGTGGAATCCAATCTGTAGCATTGGTTTTCCATGTGGGATAAACACTGCTGATTGCAGTTGTTGTAGTATCTGCTGTAGCTTGAATTCTGGCAGTTGTTTGATATGCCTGTACAATTCCAGTTATCGCAGCTGCCGTAGTTGGTATTGAATTTGCTTGAGTCCAAATTTTATCGCCACGATTTATTGTTGGACTTGCAATAGATTCATTACTCGCACCTTTATTCGTGCTAGTATCCGTCTTGGCCACGCCAAAAAGTTTTTTATACAACAAGTCCGTTTTCTGTGCGTCTGATACGGCCATTTAATTACTCGCAGTTTCTAATGATAAAGCGGTTACCGTTTGGCCGCTTGTAAGTTTAATTCTCACATAAATTTCACTCAACGTACTGTTTGAACTTGATATTGTTCCAAATGTACATGTTTTACTGTGTGCAGATACGCCTGAATTAAGTGTTACAACACCACCCAATGCACAACCATTTGAACCATTACCTGGTGCATTAGCACCTGGAATACCAGAACCACCATATGCAATTGACATGTCTAACCATCCATTTAATGATGATGTAGAATCAATAACTGTTCCAGGCAATGCAACCCAAAGGCCCGCAATCGTACCTGTAAACTTAATATTGAATTTAGATAATGATGTTCTAACAAATTTAAATGTGAAGTATTGTCCGCCTGTACGACCTGAACTTAAATTAGGACCAGCTGGTAAATATCCAGTTGAATAGTTTGTTTGGTCATGTTTTAATATAGCTGCAACAATGGTCGCATCATATACTTCTAATGTGCCTGTTTGACTATTAAACAAAGTAGCATTGTTTGCATATGCAGGATTATCTGTAGAGCCAGGATTTAAAATTCTGCCTGCTGTTCCAGAACCAGTACCAACAGTTGAACCAAAAGTTACAGCTGCTTCTTCCATCAAACTGGAAGTACCAGTCTTATATAGTACCGTGTTTGCCAATGCAGCTGTAAATGCCTGTGAGCCGGTCGCATAACTGTTATCTACTGTAACACTTGGTCCTGTTGCAGACGAACCAAAACCAGTTGTAATAGATGCAGTAGTATTAACTGTTACAGAACCACTAGACACATATAAGTTTCTTGCCAATGGGTATGTTATACCAACTGTTGGATATGTGTTACTTGATGGTGCTGCAAATGCACCACCAGCTGTACCAGTAAAGAATGTATTACTAGTTGGGAACATGTCACCACTCAACTTACTTACATTAACACCCATTCTAAATGTTGTTGAACTATTGTAGTGTGGAATCGTACTAGAATATGTAAGAGATGGTGATAATGGTGTTATACTTGCAGAAGCAAATGTTGGAGTACCTGGTGCAGAATCATCATAGTACCAAGATGGTGTTGAAGTATTAGATGCACCAGAGTGACTAATGTAAATTTCATTCCATCCGTTTGATGTTGTACCAGAACCTTGTGCATCAAAACTTCTCCAAAATCCTGAAGCTGCGCCAGTGATTTGTGCATAGTCTTTACTGTCTGTGATAATTAAATCACCAGTTGTTCCGTTTGCACTTGAAGAAGTAAATGTTACTGCACCTGTGGCTACATTGTTTTTGTATAGTGTTAGTGTTCCAGCATCACCAGGTCCAAGATTGTTATATGTATTGGTTGTATATGATGAAGCTCTACGAACAGAAGTAACAGTTGAACCACCTGCAACTGATTTACCACCAGTTGTTGTTCTATCTGTCTGAACAAAATCTGCCATACGAAATGTTGACAGAGTGTTTATCGTTAATGCTGTATCGCCAGGGAATGGAGTTGGTGATGCAGGTACTAATTTACCAAGTACATTGTTTAGTAATGCAAGACCATCTGTAACTTTTGTTGTTGTGGTTAATGTGACCGCATTACTTACTAATTGACCAACTGTGTTTGCACCAAGGTTAATTGTATTGCCAGTTGTTGCAGAATTATTGGCTGCATTGAAGGCCGCATTCGCTTGAGCAAAAGCTGCATTGGCATAGTCACCTGCCGATTCTGCACCAATATAGAATGATGTGTTACCATTATTTGCAGACCATTTACCAGCAGATTCAACCCAAATAAACTGTGCATTGGGTAGAACACCACGTTCAATCTCAATACCAGCATTCTCAGTTGGTGTTGCATTCTGTGGCAAATCAGCATTAAGAGTGATAATGTTATCACCAATTAACTGATTGATTGTGTTAGTATAAGTTACATTTCCAGTAACAATAAGGTTACCAGTGATATTAACATCACCAGAAATTGAACCACCAGATGATGCAAACTTTGTGTTAGCAGCCGTAAAGGCACCGTTTGCATAATCACCAGCAGATGTTGCTTTTGAATCTGCTGTGTTTGCAGCTAAGAAGGCCGCATTGGCATGATTTCTTACAAAGGTATCAGTTGCATTGTTAGCAGCTAAGAAGGCTGCATTTGCTTGTAAGAATGCAGCTGTGATACTGTTGTTCTGTGTAGTATTAACAGTTTCAAGTGTGTTTGCAAAAGCATATGATGCGTTTGCTTGAATAAATGCAGAGTTGGCCTGATTGCGAACCCATAAATCAGAAGCATTATTTGCTGCGGTAAAAGCAGCATTAGCGGTATTTCTTGCTGTCTGATCCGTTGAACTACCGGCAGCATTGTTAGCGGAAGTAAAAGCTGCATTAGCAGTATTGAAAATTAATTGTTGTTGGTCGAGATAAAACTTGCCGCCAATTGGTATAACACCAGTACCATCTGGTGTACCAATAAAGATAGTATTACTTACATACGAGTAAGCTGGTTCAGCAATATTGAGAGTTGTTGGTGTAGCCGTTACTGTAGACGACTTTATCTGAATTAATGTGTTTGCCATTAAAACGATCCGCCATTTACAGCTACTACAGAAGCCGTCACAGTATTCGCTTCGAATTGACCAGTCGCTGAATTAAAGACAAGTGTTTGTCCATTAATCGCACCACCAGCAGAAACACCAGCAATTTGCGTAAGGCTTACGTTTGGTTGTGGATTGAAATTTGATGCAACAATTTTAGTCTTTGATGACTGATTGATTGTTGTTTTACCAATACCACTTGTAACATTTATTTTAGCATTTATTGCCATTATGAATGTGTAACTCCAGGTAATACATTTACGATGCCTTCAATTACCCTTGTTGTGGTATTTGAAATCGTTATAACTAAATCATAAAGATATCGGCCTGGAGAAAGATTTGCAGTATTAGCGGATGTCATAGACAAAGTAATCTCACCATTTGCATTACCTGTTACAGTAGCAGTGAAATTAGTTGCTGTCGATGAATAGTAAGATTTGCGTACTTGAGATGATGCTGTGTAACCATATAGATTTACAGCAGCACCAGTTGTATCAGTTACGTTTACTGTAGTGGAAAATGTTGCGTATTGTTCAACACTAAGTTCTGAATATGCGGCCAAGATTTAACTCCCAATTTGATTACCTATTTAGTCTAACTGGGAGTTAGGATTAAAACATGATTGAACCAGATGATGTGAATGTATATACTTTGTAACCAGTATATGTTGTTTTTGTGCCTGTTGTTGATACAGCATCTTTGTAGATATCAGGATAACGGATGATTACGATACCGGAACCGCCTGTCGTGCCTGCTTGTGCTGAACCACCACCTCCACCGCCACCGCCACCACCTGTGTTAGCAGTTCCAGCAGTTGGCGATATGGAATTAGTACTGTTGCCGCCAGTACCACCACCACCAACACCACCTTGACCTACCTTATCACTTTGAGAACCACCTCCGCCGCCACCAGCGTATGTAGTTACTGTTCCAGAAATAACAGAAGCAATACCAGTACCGCCACTTCCTCCGGTCCCAGTTTCGCCATTCGCACCAACATTACCAGCGCCTCCACCACCACCACCTGTATAATCAGCGGTTGTAAAACCTTTGCCGCCAGCATTACCTTGACCAGAAATTCCAGCGCCGCCAGTACGATTATTAAGAAAGTTACCGCCGCCGCCAGAACCTCCGCTATTACCTATAGTATTATAATTTCCGCCACTTCCACCGCCAGTTGCGACAATTCGACCTGTAGCTGCGGCAGAAGTTGTAGAGTCAAAAACGGAATTTCCACCAGCGCCTGCATTGGAAGCATCTACCGCAGCTCCAGCAGTACCACCAGCACCTACAGTAACAAAATAAGAAGTACCAGATGTGATTACTGCAAAACCAGCAAGTAGTCCACCCGCACCACCGCCAGCAGAAGAACCAGCAGATGCACCGTTTCCTGCACCTCCACCTCCACCAGCAACAATTAGATACTCAATACTGGGTGGTACAATGCCAGGCCAGTTTTGATTTCTAACCGCTGATTGAACCTCTGTGAGTGACCAGATACCTGTGAACTGAGGCATTGTTTATGCCTCAGCTGTAACTACTTCAACCCATGAAGTTGTTTCTTCGTTCCATGTGTACATTTTTCCTTCTACAACAGGCATAGGTGTTGGAGCACCCCATTGACAAGTTGTCTCATTCAAAACCCATGAAGCATAAGGTTTTGGTGGAATAAATGCATCACGGCCAGCATCATAGCTGTAACCAATGCCTGCATAATTCTTACGCAATGGTGTACCACCTTGAGAGTGAACTCCACCAAAAGTATTATATGAGGTTTGTTTCCATAAAGCAGGATCACCCCAGTGACCTGTGTTCAATGTTTCTTGGTCGATAACAATTACTTGTGTTACGATTCCGTTTTCTACTTTAGCAAAATGTGCCATTCAAGTCTCCTTAATTAAAATGTTACTGAACCTGATGAGGTCCAGATGTAAATTTGATATCCATTATTATATAGTATTTGTGGATTACCAGTTGTTGCTACAGGTGCAGCACAATTTTGTGGGTAACGAATGATTACAATGCCAGAACCACCAAGTCCGCTACGACCAGTACGATAATTACCACCTCCACCACCACCCGTATTGGCTAAACCAGGCTGTGCAAAACCATCTACTGGACCTCCATTCCCGCCACCGCCACCACCGCCAAAGCTTTGCATGGTGCCGCCGCCGCCAGCATAAAATACTCTAGAACCTGTGATAGTTGAACAAATACCTGTACCGCCATTTCCAGCAATAGCACCTGTATTCTTTCCAACAGAACCAGCACCACCGCCACCACCGCCGCCATTACCAGAAGCACCATTTCCACCTCCAAAACCTTGGCCGCTTGTGCCACTTGAACTCCCGCTTTGGTCGCCGGCACTACCTCCACCAGATCCTCCACTAAATCCTATAGTTTGTGCTCCTCCTCTTGACCCACCGCCACCACCACCTATAGCTGTAATAGAACTAAAAACAGAGTTGGTACCGTTTGCACCAGCAGTGCCTTCGCCATACGCTGAGCTGGTGGCTCCACCAGCACCTACCGTTACAGTAATAACAGACCCTATAACAATAGGAAATGAAGGAGATTGTAGTAATCCACCAGCACCACCACCTCCGCCTGCGTCTGATCCACCAGAACCTCCACCTGCGACCACCAAATATTCAACAGTCGCAGTTTTTTGATCCGTTAGTGGATTAAATGTACCAGTTATAAGCCCACCAAATCTATTTAAACTCATGTCATTGCCTTAGAATGTAATTGAACCACTGGATGTAAAGGTATAAATGGTGCATCCATTTGCAGTTGTCTTTGTACCAGTGCTATTTACAGCATCAGCAAATGTGCTTGGGTAGCGAATGATGACAATTCCAGAACCGCCAGCACCTGTATTACCAAAGCCCGAAGCATAGCCACAACCACCGCCACCACCTCCTGTGTTTACAGTAGCATTAGTAGGTTGTGTGTCATTATTTGTTCCAGATGCACCACCACCAACACCGCCTACACCCGCTGTACCACCAGCAGAACCAGAACCGCCACCGCCAGCATAAACAGTAACAGTTCCAGATATAGCAGAAGCAATACCAGCACCGCCATTACCGCCAGCAAGATAACTTAATCCAACAGTTCCAGCGCCGCCACCGCCGCCTTGAGTAGCAGTTGTAGATTGTCCAAGACCGCCTGCGTTACCTTGTCCAGAAATACCTTGTGCGCCAGCTAAAACCCCTGTAGCACCACTACTACCGCCGCCTCCAGAACCACCAGATTGGGCAGTACCACCACCATTACCTCCAGCGCCACCTGCACCACCACCTATGGCTGTAATAGAGCCAAAAACAGAATTAGTACCGCTATTTGCTTGACCAACCCAACTGCCACTTGCGCCACCTGCGCCTACAGTAACAGTAAGGGATGTTCCTGTTGCTACAGGAGTAAGACCTTGAAGCAAACCGCCTGCACCACCACCAGAACCAACTCGTGATGAACCAGCGCCACCACCAGCGACAACTAAGTATTCAACATAGTTGGTTTTTTGTTGGCCACTCCATGCTCTCTGTGCAAGAGCAAAAAGTTGTTGTTTTAAATTAAATACTCCACTAGCCATTTTTTACCTTAAAATGTAATTGTTCCAGAAGCAGTAAAGACATACACACGCCATGGTCCAGCCACATAAGTTTGAGGACCGCCTGTTGTTGCTCTAGCCGCAGCTTGATATGATGGGTAGCGGATGATGACTATGCCTGAACCACCCTCGGTTCCAAAAGTATTTACTAAATTCCATCCACCACCACCGCCACCGGTATTCACAGCTCCTGTTTGGGGTAAAAGTGTGCTTTCTCTGCCGCCATTACCACCACCGCCGCCACCGCCTAAGCCACGGGTGTAACCACCGCCGCCTCCTCCAGCATACTGAACTTGTGCGCCTGAAATTGAAGAAACTAAACCGACACCGCCACTTCCTGGATTGTCGGCTAGCGGCACAGAAAGCCCAGCAGACCCAGCACCACCACCACCTCCGCCTCCACCACTTACAGTATTACCAGTACCTCCAGAATTTCCTTGGCCAGTTGTAGCAGAGCCGGCAATACCGTTACTAGAATATGAAGAACTTCCGCCGCCAGATCCACCTGAATTTCCATTTTGTAAATTAGAAGCACATGAGGCACCGCCACCACCACCAATAGCAGTTATTGTACTAAAGATTGAATTAGTACCATTTCCTCCAGTAGTAGTAGATGTTGCCGCAGTCCCACCAGCACCAACAGTAATAGTGATACTTGAACCTGGAGTCACAACAAAATTAGTTGCTGTTAAAAGACCGCCAGCACCTCCGCCACCGCCGCCATTTCCAGCTGCCGTTATACCTCCAGAACCACCTCCACCTCCGCCAGCAACGACTAGGTATTCTACTGAAGTAGGCGCAGTTCGAATTCCATCACTAGCTCCAGCAGAAATAATTCCACCAATATTTCGAGTAGACATTAAGAATCCCTTAGGAGATTTCTTCCCAAGAACACATAACGGTTAAGCCATTAGCTGTTCCGGATTTAACACCGATAGATTTATTTTCTTCCAAATAGAAAGAAGTTGATTTGTCTGAGATAACAAGTGTGGAAAAACCTGGAACTGAAATCAAGTTCGTCAAGTATGTTCCTGTACCAGTCAAAGCAGCTGCAGAATAGACGTTAACTGTGACGTTAACTGCATTAGCATTAGTCTCTCTGTTTGCTACCATGATGGTATTGACTTTGTATACTTTACCACTTGAAGCTGGATTGCTTAGCAAACCAATCTCACTGGTAGTAGACAAGGTCATGTTGTTTGAATTTGCATTAATCAACGCTACGTTGACAATATTAGGTGCGGCCATTTAGTTTTATCCTCCAAATACTATTGACATAGCAATAGACTTTCCTGTTGTTGCGCCGGGTGTGGCAAGTTTTGCATTAGTAATTGCTCCATCAACGATGTTATTAGCGTTGACTGCTGTAAGACCTAGTTTATCGCCTGTAACAGCGCCAGTAGCTAAGTCTACAGAAACAATGGCACCGTTAGCAATAGCTATCGATGTGACTGCATTTGATCCTAAGCCGTCTACTGTAATTCTTGTTAGTGCCATAGTTTCTTATTCTTATTGTTTATTT
>Ga0209400_1002874_pt1 | contig 12836 bp, 15 predicted proteins | sample M_130807_EF_Meta_FD_187313 | JGI IMG/M metagenome (GOLD analysis project Ga0209400, IMG submission 187313) | Freshwater microbial communities from Lake Montjoie, Canada to study carbon cycling - M_130807_EF_MetaG (SPAdes) (version 2) | ecosystem: Environmental > Aquatic > Freshwater > Lake... | reverse complement strand
ATCTTTGGAAGGATTCTGCATTTAGACGTGCTCATATAGAAATAGTAGATGCTACCAAACATAAAAAGATGTGGGTAATGCATATGTGTATCTTTCCTCAATATAATTCGCCCGATCCTATATTTGGATTTGATATAGTTTGCGGACAAAATAAAATTACTGGTGCTTTCCATGATTTTTCCCATGTAGATGAATCTCCAATTTATAAATGGTATCAAAATAAAATGGAAAATATAACTTGGAATAAACCAAGAGAATTACCAGAATGGGCTAAACGAATTTTTAGTCCTCAGATGCTGGCAGCAGGCAATATACAAACACAAGAAGAATTTGACCAATTGGCAAACACGGTGCTTGACAACTTAGATCATTACCTATATAATATAGGTGTAATCTACTCAGGTAGAGATTATAAGGATAGACATAACATATATTGTAAGAATCAGAAATTGAATCCTCACACCCCAGCAATGATGGTTAATATTGGGGTAGATAAAAATGTGTTTATGAATTTTATGGATGAGATTCTTTTCCCGGAAGAAAAATGAATAACGAATTAGAACCGTATGTCTTAACTGACAGTTTAGTAATAACGAAGAAATTTAGATCACCTAACGAATTTTCTCTTTACATCGAGGAACGAGTGGTACGAGAAAAGATTGGTTATATGGATGCAATAATTAACTATTGCGGAGAAGTAGATATTGATGTCGAATCTATATCAAAACTTATAAATCAATCTTTAAAAGATAAAGTTCAAATGGAAGCAGAAGAAGGCAACTACTTCAAAAAGAGAGGACAATTACCACTGTGACTATGGATGAATATTCAGTATATAAAATGTACCTGGCTCTTAAATTACATTTCACTACAGATCAGTATGATGTAATTAAACAAAAGGGTAGGATACGAGCAAGCCGTCAAGCGTTTGCTAAACGTAAAGATATATTCTCTATTAGAAAAGTTTCTAAGACTTATTCGGATGAAGAAGTGGCGAATTTTTTAGTTGCCAATTTTACATCCGGAGATCGCTGGGGCGGACTATTTGACGCAGAAGCTAGCGAACGATATACAGAATGGCAAAAGAAAGTTCAAAGCTTATCTTACGTTTTTAGTAATGATTTAGATGCTCTATTAGAAGAGTTAGAAGCTGAGAACAAAACATTCGACGATGCCTTCACGATTGCAAAAACCCAACATCCATATATAATTAAAGCATTTCTACGGAAAACAATTACCCTAGAAACTTTAGTTATTCTGGAAAAAATTAATCCATTTTTAGACAACTTTGATTTATATCTAAGTGGTGATATTATGTGGCCTGATATTTCCAGATTGATTAGAAAGTATAAACCCTTTTTACAAATTGATAAGGAAAAGTATAGTGGAATACTTAGACGAAGAGTTGGACGTGACAGCACAGAAAATTAATAACTTGGAAAAAGAGTTAGATATAACCAGACATCTTTTAGAGCAAACAATAAATTCTCTAAAAGAGACTCAGCGTTATCTTATGAAGTTGGCATATACACAAGCAGACTTAACTAAAAAGGTTTCTACTTGGCCATTTATTACTGTATCTGATAAAGATGAATAATTTTAGGAGTTTTTTAAAAATTTTAAAATGAGCATTAAGAAAAGAAATTTAGATTTAGACCGAGAGCAAGAAAGAAAATTTCGGACAATTAAGAAGAAAAGTGCTATTGACAAGCATCGGAATCTTATATATAATATTGCATCATCTAAAAAGATGGATGATGACAATGGAGAGTTAGATTATGATTACGCGACAGTACTCAAAATCAAACGTAGATAATACAAATATACTTTTATACACCGTTAATACGAAAGGCAAATTATGGCAATCAATACACTAGCAGATCTAAGAAAATCCCGCGGCGGATTTGAAACTCTTATGAAAGAGGTAGAAAAGATCGCAAACCCCCAATCCGAATCACGTGGTGCAGATGACCGCTATTGGCAACCAGAAGTTGACAAGGCAGGCAACGGCTATGCTGTTATTCGTTTCTTGGCTCCTCCTAAAGGCGAGGACTTACCATGGGTTAGAATTTGGAATCATGGATTCCAAGGTCCAGCGGGCAAATGGTATATCGAGAATTCTCTTACAACTCTAGGCAAAGCAGATCCTGTTTCTGAATATAACACAGAACTATGGAACTCTGGTTCTGAGGCAAATAAAGAAATTGCTCGTAAACAAAAGCGCAAACTTAGTTATGTTGTTAACATCTTAGTTGTTAAAGATGCAGCACATCCTGAGAACGAAGGTAAAGTATTTCTTTACAAGTTTGGTAAGAAAATCTTTGATAAGATTAAAGATATTGCTGAACCACAGTTCGAAGATGAAAAACCAATTAATCCATTCGATTTTTGGGAAGGCGCAAACTTCAAATTGAAGATTCGTAACGTCGAAGGTTATCGTAATTATGATAAATCTGAATTTGATGGCATTAGTGCTATTTCAGAAGATGATTCTGAGATTGAAAAAATCTGGAGTAGTCAACATTCGTTGGTTCAATTCTTAGATCCGAAAAACTTTAAGTCATATGACGAATTGAAGAAAAAATTCGAAATGGTTATGGGCTTGAATGGTGCATCTACAGCAGCAGTTAAGCCTGCGGCAGATGTAGACTTAGATGAAGATTATACTCCTGTTCGAGCAACACCGAAGGCAGAAAAGGCACCAGTTAAGGTGCCTGCTAAAGAAGTAGATTTTGATGATGACGATGATTCTCTATCCTACTTTGCTAAATTAGCTGAAGATTAAACTATAATGGTTTAGCCCCGCCCTGTGCGGGGTTTTCCACGTTATGTAAATATTCTTCCGTGGGATCTAAAGAAATCGTTAATAGAAGTCTCTGTGTTTATAGGAGTGGCTGAAGCAAAATTCATTGATTGTCCTGACCCTCCACCTGCTACATTATTTGTATTATTGTTTATAACAGTAATAGGAGCAGGAGCAGATTTATTATCTGCTAACTCTTGTTTTTGTTCAGTTACAGAATTTAATAGTTTAGGTGCATCTGCTGAAACTGGAGTAAGAGCTTTACCCGTTTCATCTGTATTCATTTGATTTAATTTGTTATCTAAATTGTTTAATTCGTTTGGTATTATTAACGGTTCCTGTGGACCGACTTCTTTAGTAAGTTTTTGCTTTGGTAATTGATTTCCTATTTCATCTGCATTTAAAGATTTATCTCGAATAGCTGAAATTTTTTCTTTTTCTATTTTTCGTTGTCTTAATCTTTCTTCTACACGATCTCTAGCAACTGCTCTGTTTTTAGCTTCTTCTTCTCCGTATTTTTTAATATCTTCCTGAAGTTTCAAATTCTTTTCAGCCACAATTTTTGCGTTTTTATTAGCATTTGGGTCATTTGCTATATCTTGATCTGTTTTAAATAGGTTGGGATTTTCTTCTTTGAATTGATCTATTTGGTCTTGCTCACCTGTATTTAATTCTTCTGCGTGAGTTAGCCCTTCGTATAATATAAGACCAGTTGCAGCACCCAATGCCAATCTTCCAAATGGTAATTTTCGTAGGCCTCTTCCAAGATTTCTTGCGCCGATTTTAGCCTTGCGCATAGTTCTACTGCCCTTATTGGGTTTTGATGCGCCACCTTTTGGTGTGCCACCTTTTGAATTATTTCCGCCAGGCGCACCGGGTATATCAAAACCACCACCGCCGCTATCATCACCACCTTCACCTCCGCCCATACCTTCTAATGCATCAACTATTCTTGTAGTTTGATCTTTTGTAAATTGTTTATATTCTGCGGTCTTCAATAAAGGAGCAAAACTATTAGATATATTATCGGCAACAGCTTTTCCCATACGCTGGGCAAATGTATCTTGTTCTCCCTCTTCGTATGATTTTTTAATTATGCTTATATCGTCTTTTACTACAGCAATATTTTTTTCTGCTAGATCTACTGCTGTTAGTAATTTGCTACTATTCTCCGACATTTGTTTCTGAAACTCTGAAGATTCTGTAAACTTATCAAGAAGATTTTTTAATATATTTTGATCTTCATCATCCATTTTTTCTTTGGATTTTTTATCGTCGGTTTCTTCTTTTTCTATTGAGTTATTTGATTTGGAATTTTTTCTTTTTCCAAAATTATTTTTAAAATCGTCTCCCGATTCAAACTTAAACATTTTTAACAGGTCTGCCATGGGCGTATTTAATATTCCAGGACCTTCAGTAGAATCTGTTGCTTTGCTATTTGTTCTTAATTTTTCATTTGCTCGTCTTTGTCTATTTAATTCAGTAACAAGCTTTTCTATATTCTTTGATTGCTTAGAAAGTTCTTCCCCTTGCCGTTGCAAAGTATCAAGAATAAATTTGTCTGCGTTTGCCTGAGCCTGAGTATTAATAGGTAGCATTAACTATTCCTTAGATTTTTTTGTGTTATTTTATAATTTTCTTCATTTATACTAGATATAAGCATAGCAACATATGTGTCTCTTTCCCATGGTACCATATTTTCTATTTCTGTTAATGAGTAATTATGATTTTTCATTAACGAAAAATTCAATTTAAAATAATTGTATAACCCCTCATGGGAAAGGGTCAGACGAAAAAATTTTGTATACCCTCTATTTTCATTTCATTATGCGTATTGCATACGGTACAGTCTGCTTCTACAGATTGTGTGAGCTTTGGCATAGTTAAAAAGAAATTTTCCATCATTTCAAATTGGGATTTAGAAAAAGAATTAACAAACTCTAACAATTCTTCATTAGTATATTCGTCATATACTTTATCATTTGTATAAACAGATTTTATACAAGTGCTTAGTAAGTTAACAATCTTGTCTGTTTTAAAATTTTCATAGATATCTATCATCTCTTCAAATTTTGGATATCGCATTTCTACTATAATAGTATCTGTTAATTGTAACTTTGGCGTATGTTCTAAAGATTTTTCAATATATGCTTTTGTCAAATCCATTGTGACAGGAATTTTATTATCACAATTTTTACATTGTAATGATAAGTTTGTGGTTTCACCTATAGATTTTGCTCGCATATTTAAAAAGATATATTCTATATCAAAATTAGCAAGTTTATTAATCTTTAGTTTATTGAATGTACAAACATCTACGAGCTCTGTTACTATTCTTGTTATTTCCTCTGTGTCTGACTCTAATGCCGTTAACAATATCTTATATTCTTTGACCAAGAATGGTCTAAAAGATATTTTTTCTCCAGATGAAGGCAATATCAATTCATATACAGGTGTTTCTAATTTAGGTAAAGCCATACTATTTCCTCATTAATTATTGTGTGTTTTTTCTAGCTAGAGCAAAATTTTGCTCTTCTATTATTTTATCTATTGCAGACATTGTATTCCTAGCTTCGGGAGCAATACGTTGACCTGTTCTTTCTTGAAATTGTCCGCTCAATGCCAATTTAGGATATCTCATAGCATTAGTTAAAACATGGTTTGGTTTCCATCGTCTATATGCAAAAGTTACATTTAATTTATGTACTTGATTTTGTGCAGCCTGACTAAGTTCCATCATAGATATGTTTCTAGGAAACGCATCTTCCAATATCACACTATATACAGGTTTATCATTGGAATCTAATTGATATATTTCTATTTGCGATACGTAACTTTTTGGATGGTATACAAAATATTGTATAGGATCTACAATTTTGCTAACCCAATTATCAAACAATGCCTTGACATTCATACTGCCATCTACCAAAAATGTCATTGGTATTCCTTCTCCGCCATAATCTATACTATGTGGTCTTTGGTAGTTTGGTCCGTAAATATGCTGTTGCTTAACACCTATGGTTTGACTTGGAAGTACAGTGCTTTCACATAATAAACTAATAACCTGATCTTCATTCACACCTTTGACATATTGCTTAACACTATTAGGCAAGTGTATATGCACCTCAAATCTATTTGGTCTTGCGAGACCCTTGGTGCTAACTTCCGAAATAAAATTTTGAACGGAAAAAGATTTTACTGTTGCCATTAATAGTACCTATGTTTCTGTTTGACTTCTTGCCAGACTTTTTCTTTCTTCACTTTTCTGAAACTTTCAACAGGTAGCATAGATGCAGTAATCCAATCTTCATAATTTATTTTTAAAAATCTGGATCTTAAGTGATCATTTAAATAGTGTTTTACGCATGCAGTCGCAGCCAAGTATTTAGACGAGCTATTTAATATTTGCCAAGAAATTTGTATTCTTGTGTTTTCGTTTATTGTTTTATCCAAAGTCAATTTACTCAATTCTCCCAATAATTTATACCTAGCTAAATATGGTAAGTAGTGTAAATTTATTCCTAAGAAGCCACCCTTAACTATTTTAAACGGTAGTACTAAAGGCACCATATCATAATAAGGCAATTCTAGTTTAAGCTTAGGATCATACATAAAAAGATACATCTCGCCCGGACGTATTCTTGATGTTAATTTTTCGTTTCTAAGTAATTGAGTGCCCGATACGTTTTTTCCTAAATTGGATACTTGTTCTCGATACCAATTATAGGATTTTCTAACATCCCCGGCATTCATATTAACTTGCTGGAATATATTATTTTGCATCTATAATTCCTAAATCTTTTTCGGTTAAGACCATAAACTTCATATTTCTATCCTGACAGAATTCAAATGCTGCTTTCCATTTTGCTTCATTGACGCCATATTGAAACACTTCATCTACAAATCTTTTGGTTTTTCTTTGAGGTATTGTTGGTGGTTTTGTAAATCGCTCAGGCTTTATCTCAATTAAATACTTTTGAACTACCCCAGTTTTATTTTTAACTTTGATGTAAAAATCCACAAAATATCTATGAATTTTCCTATCAACTGGGGATATATAGGGAACAATTATAGTCTCAGACCCCCACTCCTGCACTGAATCATTTAGATCACACCACTTCATAAACCGTAGTTCCCACAGGGATCTATAAACGATATTATTGATATCGCCTTTATATTTTCCGGGATTCTTGGCCCTAAATTTGCCCTTATATGTTTTGGTGTATAACATCTATATAAATAATTATAATTCAACAATATTTATAAAGAAAAGTATGGCCAATAACTTTACCGATGCAAACGATTCCGTCGATCAGAACCGCTTATCGCAAGGGGAAGCCAAATACAAAAATACGGATGAACAAAACGGGTATCGTATTGGCACAAATGAATACCCTTCCGGTCTTAGACAAAAAGCAGATATGCAACACTATGTTGCATTTTATATTAATGTGCGAGATAAAAGTAAATATGGAAAAAGTGGAACTGCGCAATTAAACCGAGATTATTTTGTAAGTGACGAAGAACAAAAAAAATTAGATGCAATTAAAAGATCAAGTTTTTCGCAAAAAGATATAGCACGCGGAGGGGCGTTTCTTAAAGATAATGCGGGTGTTATTGCGGGTGCAGTAATAGCAGGATCTCTAACACAAAAGATGTTGGGACAAAAATCCACATTAAAAGATCTTGCAAAAGCAGCAGCAACAGGTACTCTCGGTGGCATTGCATCAGGAATAGCAATCCAACAAATGGTTGATGCGTTTAGTAATATACCGGATTTTACCACAGGAAAAACTTCTAGATTAAAAGATGTAATTACCTTGCACGTAGCAGAAAGACCTGTAGTTAAATACGGAACAAATTATGCCAATAAAGATATGGGTATTTTAACCGGGTTGTTAGTACAAGGAAGTGCTGGCGGTAGTTTAGAAGCTACTGTAAGAAATACTCCAGAAATACAAGCTGCGCTGTTAACACAATTATCAAAAATGCCTTCACTAAAAGCAGGTGGGGGTGTGTTATCGGATATGCTAGAATTAAACAATAGGCAAAAACTAAATCCATTTAGAGAAGTTTTGTTTGAATCTGTAGATTATAGAACATTTCAATTTACCTATAAATTTTTTCCAAAAGATGAAAATGAAACAATGAAAATACGGAAGATAATTAAAACATTTAAACATCATATGCATCCCGAATTAAAAAGCAATAAAATGTTTTATGTATATCCTTCAGAATTTGATATACAGTATTTTTATAAAGATAAAGTAAATCCCTATTTACATAATTTTGCTAGATGTGCATTAACAAATATGACAGTAGAATATGGCGGAGAACAATTTGTAACTTTTGAAAATGGATCTCCTTCTGAATTATCAATGACACTTACATTCCAAGAATTAGAGCAAATAACGTCAGAAGGAATAATGAATTATGGCTACTGATTATTTTGAATCATTTCCCTTAATATCATATACTTTAGATGATTCAAATTCTACGCAGGTCGTTTCAGATATATTTAGGCGAGTAATTTTATCTAAAGAATTTTTAGATAACAATTCTTATTTTGAAACAATAGATGTGTTAGACGGAGAAACCCCAGAACAACTAGCATTTAGGTATTATGGTTCACAAAATTTACATTGGTTGATACTATTGACAAATAGTATTATAGATCCAAGATTTGATTGGCCTTTATCCAGCGATAATTTATATAAATTAGTTGTGAGTAAATATGGTACAGAAAAAGATGTATTCACTATCAATAGAGCAGTTAATCAAAAAGGATATCAAGTTGAAACATTTTTTGTATTGACCGAAGATTCTACACATAAAAAACCAAAAAGATTGCTTTTGGATTTACCAGATACAGAACAAATAAACGTACCAATTACATATCAAGAAGCAGCATTAGGTACAGATTTTCAAAGTAACTATGAAATTGAATTAGCAAAAAATGAAGCCAACAGAAAAGTACAATTATTAAAAATTTCTGTAGTTGAAGAAGTAATGACCAATTATAAATCTGCACTTAGCGTATAATGTCTGAAGAACTATTACAAGCACCCGGCCAGGTAAATATAACAGAACTTATTCTGTTTTCTGAAGGAAAGCGGTTAAATATACTAGACTATTTGGTAGAATTAAATTTATATGAAAGTATTTTTAATCCGGTAGTATCGGGCACACTAACATTATCCGATAGTACAAATCTTTTATCTTTATTTCCTTTAATAGGGGAAGAATTTATATTTGTAAATATATTAACTCCTAGTTTGGACGATGGTTCTAGAATATTTAAAACCTTCAAAGTATATTCTATAGCAAACAAAGCATACGCCAAAGACGGAAGCACGTTAATATATCAATTAAATATTATTTCCACAGAAGCTTTCAACGATACATTGAATCCTTTATTTAAAGCATTTAAAGGAACTCCCGAAGAAATAATAAACAATATTTTTTTAAATTATTTACAGGCTGTAAGAAATGCTCCGTTATCTAGTTATGCCAAAAATAGTGACGATGCAGTAAAAACGTCTTTAACCTTTTTAGATTCTCCCAATAATGTATTAAAATTTGTTAGTCCAGGTTGGTCTCCCATACAATGTATAAATTGGGTCGCTAGTAAATCTTTACCAGCAAAAGATAAAGCTGCAAATTTTTTATTTTGGGAAACAACAAAAGGATTTTATTTTGGTAGTACTAATAAAATTTTTACAAATGTCAATAAAGTTCAAAATGGTACATATGTTTATTCAGAATCATTTATCAATACACTTGGACCCGATGAAAAAGCTAAGGCAATGTTTTCTATAAAATCCTTGAGTGTGGAAAAAACATTAAATCAACTTGATAATACTAGAACAGGATATCTATCTAGTACATTAATTGATATAAATTTATATAATAAAACATTTAGAAACATAGTATATGATCATGCAAATAAATTTAATGGGTATTCTCATTTAAATGATGCCGAGGCAGTTCCTCTTTTTGATTTATTCACACCTAGAAATCCGTCGGGTTATATAGAAATTAACTATAGTACACCAAAACTACATAATAAAATAGATAATAACTTTGACCAAATAAGTAAATACATGCACGGCAATCGAAGATCAACAATGCTGGAATTAAATAATTTTAAAATGGAACTTGTTATTCCCGGAAGAACCGATTTAGAAGCAGGAAATATTATAAAAATAATTTTTCCAAAAGGAACCCCTGGTTCTCTATCTAAACATGAAAAATTAGAGGACACCAACGATAAGTTGTATACGGGATATTATATGATTACAAATTTATCGCACAAAATAAATCAAAAAACACATTATATAACTATGAATGTTGTTAAAGATTCTTTTTCTAAATCCGAGTATTATGGGGCATTAAAATGATATATGGAAATAAATTTGTATGGTGGACAGGAGTCGTCGAAGATAGAAATGATCCGGAGCAATTAGGTCGCTGTAGAGTAAGAATTTTTGGTTTTCATACCGATGATATTACTCTATTACCTACTTCAGATTTACCTTGGGCTATTTTATTACAATCGGTTACATCTGCTGCAACATCTGGGTTAGGTCAAACGCCCGTTGGTATTGTACCTGGAACATGGGTAGTTGGTTGGTTTTTGGATGGGGAAGAAGCGCAACGACCACTAATAATAGGAACGATTGCAGGCAAACCAGAAAAACAACCGGAGGCAATTAAAAAACAAACTCAAGAAAAATCAAACTCCACAACAAATATTGTTCGTAGTGGCGATGGAAATCCTGTTGTAGATCAAGATAATAAACCTATAACAACAAAAGGGCAAATAGATAGAACAGCTGCCTTGTATCCTTTAACTTCAGACGATTTAAAAAATATATTTTCTACCATTGCAGAAAAAGCATCTGGCAATAATTTAGCTAAAGAAAGTATGGATGGTAGATTAGGAAAATACCAATTAAGTGTACAAACGTTAGTTTCACTCGGGTATGTTAAAAGACCCGGTGATAATTTTGGTCTTACCGTTTGGACAGATAATAATTCTAATTGGACCGGTAAAGATGGTATATATTCTAAGGCAGCATTTTTAAAATCTGAATCGGCTCAATATAATGCGGTATTATCTGCAACAGAAACTAATTACAAAAGCCTAATTAGATTAGGTAAAATTACTCAACAAGATGATTCAAAAATAGTTGGGGCATTATTGGGCACTTCTTTAATTATGGGGGCAAATAATTCAGATAAACTTAATAAAAAAAATGAAGATGGAGTATTGGCAAAAGATTATTTTATTGCAGTTAATTCTGCATTAGGGGGATCGTCCGATGATTTTACTTCAGACATTGAACAATCAGTAACATATTTAGCAGATACAAATAATAACAATTATCAAGGTGTATTGAATAATAAAGAATTATTAAAACGTAGAGGATTTTCAGACCCAAATAAAGACTATCCTAAGTATGAGTATTTGGGTTTACCAGATTTAAATAAATTAGCTTTAGGAGATATGACTCATCTATCGTTTAAAATTAAAGAAAATAAAAAAGTAGAAAACATACCTTTGCCGAATACTTCCCAAACTTGGAACGAACCTAGACCATCGTTTGGTGCCAGATATCCATTTAATCAAGTGCTTGAAACTGAAGCAGGACACGTAGTTGAATTAGATAGTACACCTGGCGCAGAAAGAATTCACGTATTTCATAAATCCGGATCATATATTGAAATAGATGTTAATGGTTCTATGGTTAGAAAAGTTATAGGAGATAACTACGAGATAATAGATCGTAATAATTTTACATATGTCAAAGGATCTCATTGTTTAACGGTTGAAGGTAAAATGAGCATGCTTGTTAGAAATGGTGCTCAAATTGTAGTTGAAGGAGACTTATCAGTAACTAGCCACAAGGATACTTCAATATCTACATCTGGAACTGCAACTATTGCTGCAAAAAATATAAATGTTTCAAGTGTAGAAAGCATGAATTTAATAACAGATGGTGCATTAAATCTTCAAGGTAAAAACATTAATTTATATGCCAAAGGTGGTTCTATATCCCAAAAAGCGGGAGAAGATATTTCTATGCAAACTGGTGCAGCAGGCACTATGAGTATAAAAGCGGGGCAAGCATTACTAATGGATGCTGCTATAGTAAAAACAAAAATGGGGGCAAATTCTATACGAGAAATTGCATTTTCATCTTTGCCTTTGCCTGAAGTAAAGGCGCCCGATACTAAGCAAATCTCAGTATTGCCAAGAGATATTGTGCCCGAATCTACACTTTTCTTTGATGCGCTAGAAACTGGCCCAGAAGTAGATAAATATGTTGCAGCTAAACAAGAAAATGGTGAGATAAATTCAAATCTTGTTTTTGCAGAAATACCAAAAGAAACTGTTCCTGCAGATATAGTAAAAACAATTTCTGTGATTGGGGATACGGGTGTAGTTACTTCAACAGTAACTACATCAAACACAATTACAAAAGCAAATGTTGTTGCAACAGTTGTAAAAAATACTAATCAAATAGATGAGATAACAAACATAGTAACAAGTACTGCAGCAAATGTGGCTTCAGCTATATCGGCCGCAACAAATCAAATTAACACAAAGGTAACTGCGCTTGCTAGCGATACTATAGATACAAGTACACAAATATTAGATAATACTATTAAAAGAGTAAAATCTTTATTGCCAAGTTCTAAATGGTAATTTTATATGGCAAATAATACAAAAACCGTTATAGTTGATTTTACAGATGAAACATCTAAACCTTATCTAGGTGTTCCAGAAACAATATTAAATGATCCTGTTGCTGCGGGTAAAACAATCGTAGCTAGGGCTAAAAAAGATTATCCAAAAAAAGAAGTACAAACATGGAACATTGAAGAAGAACAAGCATTCATTGCCCCAGCCGTAGATCAAGAAATATCAGATACTCAAGATTTTCCTGGGGCTTTTATATTATCAAAAAATGGAAAACGAGTATTCTTATTAAGAGATCTTTTAAAAGGAGCCGGATTAATAGCTCAA
>Ga0209400_1002871_pt1 | contig 12866 bp, 3 predicted proteins | sample M_130807_EF_Meta_FD_187313 | JGI IMG/M metagenome (GOLD analysis project Ga0209400, IMG submission 187313) | Freshwater microbial communities from Lake Montjoie, Canada to study carbon cycling - M_130807_EF_MetaG (SPAdes) (version 2) | ecosystem: Environmental > Aquatic > Freshwater > Lake... | reverse complement strand
AATAAGCGTGCGTAGCTCAACGGATAGAGCATCTGACTACGGATCAGAAGGTTAGGGGTTCGAATCCCTTCGCGCGCACAAGTTAAGCTCTCGGTGCCTTTCACACCGGGGGCTTTTCTTCTTTTTCTAACCCTTATTGGGTGATCTTTATGGGTGATTATCACCCCTTAACGCCGTTTTCTCTTCAGGCGTGCACCCCTCGGTTTTAGGCTCAACACCTCTCGTCAATGCTCTAAATAAAGAGGTAAAAGTGATCTTTGGTTTGGTGCGCACAAAGCTTGTTGCTGCACGCCCACGGAACTTTCTCAAATTTTTACTTCCAATTTTTATTGGAGCCCTAGTTTCCATTGTCGGACAAACTTCCGTTGCGCCACCAGCCAGCGCTGCAATTTATGGAACCATCTATAACGTTGCACCAAAAGTATCTGGTGGCTCTAATTACGGTGAAGCGAATTGTGCCACCGACCAAGTTGTTGTTGGTTTGTTGATGGGCTGGAATCCAATTGCAGTCGGATTCAAGTGCAACGCGTTGAATAGTGACTTAACAATCTCACCAATAGCTTCAAAAACAGCGAACTATGCTTATTGCCCAGACGGAATGGTTGCCGTTGGAATGGCTTTTATTAATTCAAATGGAATACGTGCAGGTTTGATTTGTAATACACCGCCCGGTTTAGCTGACACAGATGTTGAAACCAAATATGTAAGTGTGAATAACTCGCCAGTACTCATTGATAAGCCAGCCGGCCAGGCCTATGCGGGTGGTGGCGTGATGCGTTGTAACGCTGGCGACATCATGGTTGGTTGGCGTGTTTGGTCTGGAGCTTGGCTGGATGGTTTAGCACCACGTTGTGCACCTTTTACCAAATTTACAGTTACCTACAATGTAAACAGTGGTGGTGGAACAGCGCCTGCCACTCAACAACAAAGTGGACCGAATGCATCGATCACAATTTCTACATATACGGGAACAAGGTCCGGTTTTCGCCTTAGCGCCTGGAATACCCAAGCAAATGGACTAGGCACTGATTATGCAGCGGGTGCAACGATAACTCCATCAGCAAACCTAACTCTTTATGCAAGGTGGCTTTCAACGATTACTTATGATGGAAACACTCATGGAAGCGGAACTGTCCCAAGTTCTACAACGGCGGTATCTAGCGCCGCAGTTACAAATTTAGCCCACAATTCAGGAAGTTTGGCCAAATCTGGATTCACCTTTGTTGGTTGGAATACTTTGGCTAATGGTGCTGGAACTTCATATCCAGCATCTAACCCACCACTGCTGACAGAAACCCCATACATGCATTTTGATGCAGAAAATTTCAATGACTCAACAAATGCATGGACAGATCTAGCTGCAACGCCACGTAATATTTCTGGTACTACCCTAACTAGCAGTGCAGGAAACATCAGGGGTAATCCAACTAAGGTAACAAATACTGCAGGAGCGAACGGATCAAGTAAAGAATTTCCAGCGGTAGTAGGAACCACAACCGATGGAATCATGATTGGTAATGGAGCGTTAACAAACTTCACTTTCTGTCATGTAGCCCGATATGCAGGCTCCACTCGAGGAAGAATATTTGCTGGTACGGCAGGAAACTGGCTATCCGGATATTGGAATAACCAAGCAGGTGTAGCACATCCGGAGAACTGGATTACGAGCATGGCCGGAACCAATGACACAAACTGGCGAGTTATGTGCCAAACAGGTGGAAGCGTTAGCAGATTTAGTTCGAACGGCGTTGATCGCACAACTGTCTCAAATAACACAACTGGAATGCCAGCCAATATTTCAATTAACTTGCAAGGTTCCAGAACGTCACCTGGTGATCTGTCTGACTGGGCAGTCGCAGAATTCATAATTTATGACTCAGTTTTGAGCACAAACAAAGTTCAAGAAATTGAAGAGCGACTGAATAGAAAGTATGGAATTTCGGCCTATACATCGGCGATACACACATACACGTATGCATCCACGGGCAACATAACTCTTTATGCACAGTGGAACTCAACAATTACATACAATGGTAATGGACAAACTTCAGCATCCTCAACTGTTCCAGCTCCAACAATTGCTAAAGGAACTGCAGAAAATACAACATTAGCTAACGCCGGCACGATGGTTAGAACAGGCTTTGCTTTTGCAGGTTGGAACACTCAGGCTGATGGTTTGGGTACAAATTACGCTTCAGGATTAACGACATATGCGTCTACAGGAAATATAACTTTATATGCACGTTGGACTGCCACCATCACCTTTGATCCAAATGGTGCATCTGGCTCGCCTGCAACATCTAGTACAAATGCGACACCTAAGACTTCACAAGTGTTTACAAACTCAATTTCATCAATACCGCTCGGAGATTTGCCAACCGTAGGAACTATGTCGCGTCCAGGTTTCACGTTTATTGGTTGGAACACTGCAGCAAATGGAACCGGAACCCGCCTTCAAGGCTCCTCTTCGAGCACTCCATTTTTACGCTATCTGGCAAGTGATTACGAAACATCAACTGCAACCTGGGCAAATTCAGGTTCGGCTGGAAGTGCATTTAATATCACGAGTTCAAGCATGGAAGCTGGAGCAGGAATTACAAAAATCAACAGCGCTAGTCAAGGTGGTAGTAGTGCATCGTTCACAACACTGAGAGGTACAACTTCTTCTAAAATAACATTCCCGAACAGCGCAATGAGTAGCTACACCTTGTGTCACGTTGCTAGATATGTAAATCCAGGTTCTAGCACTGGTACAAAACAGCGAATTTTTACGCACTCTTCAAATAACTGGCTAAGTGGATATCTGTTAGGGATGACAGGCAATTACTACGGAAGTGGAAATGCTGGTTCAGTCGCCCAAGGAAATGGTGACACGAACTGGCACCTGATATGTGATTACAACGGAAACTTTAGAAACAATGGACGATCAGCTAGTCCAGCAGAGAGAACATCGCTACCTGCAAACATTGGTGTTGCTACCTGGCCTAGCCAGCAAAGCGATTGGGAAATTGCAGAGGTTCTCTTCTATTCACATGCGCTTTCTACCTTCCAGATCGAGGCACTCGAGGCATCTCTGAAATCAACATATGGACTTTCAAGTTTGTATCAAGATCCTTCTACACCAGCAACTGCGGGTTCATATTTAGCAACAGGTAATGTCACTTTATATGCACAGTGGGTTGCAAATGATTATGCAATTACTTATGACACCGCCGGTACAACTAGTGGAGTAATGGCCCAAACTTTTGCAACTGCGGGTAGCGCGGTCTCCCTACGGACAAATGCATTTACTCGCACAGGTCACACATTCAAAAACTGGAATACAGCAGCAAATGGCAGTGGAACGACTTATACAAACGGACAATCAGTAACCTTATTCAATAATTTACTGCTCTATCCTCAGTGGAATTTGATTGCCCCTGGAGTTCCAACAGTTGCTGTTTCAGCAGGAAATACTGAAGTCACAGTAACACCTACTGCTGCAGCTGCTTCTGGCACGACGGTGGGACCAACAACTTCAATGCTAGTAACCGCATTTAATGCTTCAGGAGTAGCGCTTTCTCCAGCCAAGACTTGTTCTGTTGTATCACCAGCGACATCATGTGTTATTACCGGTTTAGTCAATGGAACCACCTATCAATTTGGTGCCACATCTACAAATGCAACAGGTACTTCAGCTGCAAGTACCCGAGTTAACGGAATTCCATTTGGCGTTGCAGTTACTTTTGATGCAACAACAAACTCGGGAGCAATGGGTAGCGCAACTATCACTAACCGAGCACTGACATCAAATGTAGCTACTCTTACAACAGCGGCTCCTCATGGATTAACTGTAGGAATGGCGGTTGTGATCGCAAATGTTGCGGTCCCATTTAACGGAACCTTTGTTATCGATACAGTTCCAAGCACAACAACCTTTACTTATTTGCTGACTAGCACGAATGTCAGCGCGACGACTTCTACAGGAACAGCCACACTTGCCACCACATATACCTTTAACAAGGGATCGCCTCTGGCTTTACCAATAGCTACTCGGGCTGGTTACACATTCGCTGGTTGGTACAACGCATCTTCTGCAGGCACATTAGTTGGAGGCGCTGCAGCAAGCTACTCACCAATCTCTAACGTGGCAATTACAAACAAGGCCCTTACTTCTAATGTGGCCACCCTTACGTCAAGCACCCCTCATGGATTGGCTGTTGGAAATGAAGTCATAATCGCAAATGTGGACTCAACCTTTAATGGAACTTACACAATTACAGCGGTTCCTAGTACAACAACGTTTAGTTACGCGAAAACTGCTTCAAATGTTTCATCAGCAAGCGTCAGCCCTACAGGGATTTCTACCTTAAGCAAGGTGACCCTTTTTGCTCAATTTGTTGGTATTACGTACACGATTTCATATAACGGTAATGGAAATACTGGTGGAACAGTTCCTGCAAATGCGACATATCAGGTAGGTGGAAGCGCGCACACAGTTCTTGGTGGGACTAATGCGCCAACTAAAACTGGTTACACATTTGCAGGTTGGAGCTCCCCCGGATATTACCCTTCAGGACCACAACTAAACGTTGACCTTGCCACATTAACAAGTTCAGGTTGGACGCGATGCTATGCAGATACATACGCGAACACTATCGATCCAACAAAAATGAGAACGGATTGCACGGGAACATATATTGCCTTTGCTGCTGCAGAGATTGGTACAGCAGGAAATGCAAGCACCATCAAATCAAACACAATTTATGTTATGGCAGCTGGAGAACGAAGCAAAGTATTTCTAGAGACTTCGACAAGCTCTGACCTCACAAATCAATCCAATGGAACTTATTGGTTTTTCACTCCGAATCATTCAATAGGATTTGATGTTTCAAATGTGCATAGCCGAAGACCGTGCAATAGAAGTGGACCACCAAGGTCACTTTGTTGGCATGGAACCGATTATGGTGGAGGTTGGTCTGCGCACGATAAGGCGGAGCTAGGAGCAACCTCAGGTTGGGTTCGTCACGTCTATCAAACAAACAACGGATTTTCAGGGATTGCAAACGTAAATGACCAGTTAACACCGAATTCAAATGTTGTACTGACTGCTCGTTGGACAGCAAACACAAACACAATTTCCTACAATGCAAATACTGGATCAGGATCTGTTCCAAGCTCTGGAAGTTATGTAACTGGCGCAGCAACGGCATATACGGTCTTGGCCAAGCCTGATGGATTAACAAAAACCGGTTCAGAATTCATTGGATGGAATACAGCAGCAGATGGAACGGGTACTAGTTACTCTGCGGGTGCAGCACTGACTACTGCTACAGATGTTGTTCTATATGCACAGTGGCGATCCATCACCTACTCATTTTCATACCAACTCAATGGTGGAACTAGCACACAACCAACAGGTGGAACTGCTTCTTACAACGCAGCTATAACACTTCCTGGTACACCAACTCGTGAAGGTTTCACATTCGCAGGATGGAATGATGGAAGCACAACAAGCAACGCAGGAGCTTCAGTTAATATAACTGCGAACAGAATCTTCGTTGCCCAATGGACAGCTCAAAATTTTGAGATCTCCTATGACGGAAATGGGCAAAACTCAGGCGGCCCTATCACTGCTGGTTCATTTATCGCTGGTGGTGTTCCATACACAGTAGTTGCAAACACCTTTGTGAAGACCGGACATGTCTTTACTGGGTGGAACACAGCGGCGAACGGTAGCGGGGCTTCATACGTGGTTGGCTCTGGCTATTCAAACGCCGCAAACATCAAACTGTTTGCACAGTGGACTCCAGCCACCTACACAATAACTTATAACGCAAATGGTGCAAATGCTGGTACCGCACCCCAAAGAGCTTCAGACACATGGACTTATAGTTCCTCGACACCATTAACACTTTCCGGTCAAGGAGATCTTGCAAAGACTGGATTTACATTTAGTAACTGGGCTTTGTCTGCAGACGCAAGCACGGGATTTACTTCTGCTTCGCCAACTACAAATACAACATACTTTGCAGTTTGGACCCCAACACTTTATACCGTCACTTATTCTCCAGGTACGGGGGGAACTGGAAGCATTTCATCCCCTCCAAATAGATCCCTAGGTCAGACATTCACCTTAGACACAGGGTCCTCATTAACACCACCACCAAGTAATGGAAATGTGAGTTATTCGTTTGCTTATTGGAGTGACGGAACCAAGACTTTCAGAGGTGGCGCCACTTATGTCATGCCATCTTCTAACGTAATCCTAACGGCGATTTGGATCGCAATTTACAACGTTACCTACAATCCGAATGGTGGTATTTCAAACATTAACAATGTTCAAAAGGTTGAAAACGATCCTATAACTATCGGTGTTGCAGCTACTCGCACTGGATATAACTTTGTTAAGTGGATAGATCAATCTGAGGGATTATGGAACCCGGGAGAAACTACTACGGTAACTTATGGAAGATTCTTGTTTAGTGCTCAGTGGTCTGCAAAAAGCAATTCAATTTCCTTCCTTGGAAACAACAACACAGGCGGTTCTACACCAAATACGGGTGCCTATATAACTGATGGCTCTCCCTACGTGATACCAGGTAATACAAACTCTCTTGTAAGAACTGGATACACCTTTATTGGATGGAATACCGCGGCAAATGGCACGGGAACAGATTATCCTGCCGGCGTCGGTGCAACATACACGTCTCCAGCAGATTTAACTTTGTATGCAAAGTGGGTGGCTAATACTTATCTAGTCACTTATAACGGAAATGGTGCAACGGGGGGCACCGCGCCTGATAGTGGTTCCTATGTAACTGGTTCAGCGACACCACTAACAGTGGCTGCAAATAGGTTGGGATCCGATGCCTTGGTCAAAACTGGATTTACTTTTGATGGTTGGTATACGACTGCATCAGGAACCGGCGGAACTGCTTACGTGGCTGGCACGGGGACTCTCACAACAACAAGTGACATAACTTTGTATGCAAAGTGGAACGCAGCAAGTTATGCAGTTACCTATGTAACGGGTGTTGGAGCAAGTGCTGCGCCTACACAATCAAACACCATGTACGGGGCGAGATTTGATTTACCTTCCGCACCTACTCGTTCTGGATTTAACTTCCTAGGCTGGGAAGTTGGTAGTGGTAGCAGTGCAACTTTGTATGCACCAGGTCCTTCTTACACAATGGGATCGTCAGCGGTCACTTTCACAGCTAAGTGGAGTGGTTTGAGTTACGTTGTTGTATATCTACTAAATGGCGGATCAGGAACTGCACCTACACAAGCAGATGTATCTCACGGCCAAGGTTTTACAACTGCAGCTGCTCCGACAAGAAATGGCTTTACTTTTGCTGGTTGGAGCGATGGCGCGACTGTAATCAATCCTTCAACATCGGTCTCTAATGTGACTGCAAACAAAACTTTAACTGCTCAATGGACAATTGCTACACCAGGAATTCCCGGAATCCCAACTGCAGTTCCCGGCGATGGAAGCGCAACAATTACAGTTACACCTCCTACATCTGGAGGAACGCCAGCGTCTTACACAATTACTGCATCTCCTGGCGGAGCAACTTGTCAGGTAATTTCTCCAGCTACTAGTTGCACCATCTCATCACTAACTAATGGAACCTCCTATACATTTACAGCGACGGCATCAAATACGACTGGAAATTCAACCTCTTCTTCAAGCTCGAGTGGAGTTGTTCCAGCCGGTTTACCTTCAGAGCCACTAGGCGTATCAGGCACAGGTACCGGCGGCACGGTTTCTCTAACATGGAATGTTCCTGATTCAAATGGTGGGTCACCAATTACTGATTACATCGTTCAATTCAGAGCAATAAATGCAAGTACTTGGACAACCTTTAACGATGGCATTTCAACGTCGACATCCGCAACGGTAACTGGGCTCACCGCTGGAAGTGAGTACGAGTTCAGAGTTACAGCAAAGAATGTGATTGGTAATTCTCAACCATCCCTTGCATCACCTGCAGTTGAGACTTTACCCCTGGCACCAACAAATGTAACTGCAGTGGCTGGAAGTGAGCGAGCAACTGTTAGCTGGGATGCCCCTTCTCATTTGGGATCTGGAACATTAACTGGTGTGCAATACATTGTCACCGCTTATGATTCAAATGGAAATGACGCTGGAAGTTGTTCTCCTGTTTCTGGACAGCGCACTTGTGTAGTTACCGATCTAGATAATGGAAAAACTTACACATTCAAAGTTGTCGCTGTAACAACGACTGCGAATTCACCAGAGTCAAACGCAAGTGCACCAGTAACACCTGCAGGTGTTCCATCTGCTCCAGCAAATGTTGCTGCTGTAACCAGTGGAAGCAACATGACAGTCACCTTCGATGCACCATCAGATAATGGTGGTTCCGCAGTTACCTCATATGTTGTGACGTCATCTCCATCTGGTGCCACATGTACGGTTGGTGCAAATGCAACAACCTATACATGTACTGGCTTAACTGCGGGCACTAACTACACATATACAGTTAAAGCTGTTAACGCAAAAGGTCAATCCTCCGCATCTTTAGCATCTACTGCGGTTACTGCTGTTGCAAGACCTTCAGCACCGCTCAACGTCTCAGCTGTAATTACTGCCGGTACAACAACACTATCCGCTACTGTTTCATTTGACCCACCCGCAAACGAAAATGGTTCCCCGGTAACTTCCTACACCGTGACCGCATCTCCTGGAGGGGCAACATGTACCGTTACTGCCCCTACGACTTACTGCGATATTCCCGTGCTACCGGATCGTGTTTATACCTTCACCGTTACTGCAACCAATGCTGTTGGAACTTCGGTCGCTTCATCAGCATCCCTTGAAACAAAGGCAGCAAATGGAATCGCACCTACATTGAAGGTTGAACCGATTCCTGCACCAACAGGGGATTTGGTAGAAAACAAAGTTTTGAGTTCAAACGTAACTTTCGCAGATTTCAACTCAACCCCTAATTCCGTAGTCACATATCAGTGGAAACGCTGCACTGATCCACTAGATGACACAACATGCATAAATATTTCTGGAGCCACTAGCGCTACATATACTTTAACTGCGACTGATGTTGACGATTACATTCGTGTTGAAGTAACCGCTACTAACTCAATTGGATTTGTTACGAAGCTTTCTGATGCAACTGCAATTATTGTTGCAGCACCAACAATACCAAGTACTCCATCTACTCCGTCAACACCAAGTACTCCACCTACACCGGTAGTTGATCCAACTCCAGTCGCACCTACTTGTGATTCTGCATGTCAGGCAATTCGTGATGCTGCAGCGACAAAAGCAGCAGCAGATGCTGCAGCAAAAGCTGCGGCGGATAAAGCAGCAGCAGATGCAGCAGCTAAGTTAAAGGCTGATGCAGATGCACGGAATGCAAGTGATAAGGCTTCTGCAGCTGCAAAGGCTGCAGCTGATGCAGCAAAGGCAGCGGTAGAAAAGGCTGGAGCAGCAGCGGCGGCAAAGGCAGCCGCGGATGCTGCAGCAGCAACAGCTGCAGCACAAGCAAAGGCAGCGGCAGATGCACAAGCAGCAGCTGCGAAAGCAGCAGCCGATGCCGCAGCGGCGTTAAAGAATTCAACTGCAACAGCAGCCGCAAAAGCAGCAGCTACCGCATCTGCAAACAAGGCAGCTGCGGATGCAGCAGCAGCGGTTAAAGCAGCGGCAACAGCTGCCCAACAAGCTGCGCAAGCAAAGACAACTGCATCAAATGCATCGAAGCAGGTTGATATTGCGATTAATACATTGACTTCAAAGACTGCAACATCTCAGGCTTCTGCACAAGCAAATGAAATTGCAGCGGCGGCGAAAGCAGCAGCAAATGTAGCGGCAGCAGCGGCAGCAACAAAAGCAACAGAGGCAAAAGTCGTCGCTGCAGCTGCTCAAAAAGCAGCGTCAGATACTGCTGCGCGCATTGCAACAGAACAAAAACAGGCTGCAGATGCAGCTGCGCTAGCAAAGGCTGCCGCAGAGGTTGCTGCAAAGGCGACAGCTGAGAAGGTTGCAGCTGTTGCTGCAGCAACTAAAGCTGCGCAGGACCTTGCAAAAGTACTTGCTGACAAGGCAACACTTGCCGAGCAAGCGGCAAAAGCTACTGATGAGACCGCGCGAACTGAGATTCAAAAGAAAATTGAAGAGGTCACATCAAAGGTTGAAGAGGTGCAAAAGAGTGTTGATGTAGCAACCACGAAAGCAGATGCAGCTGTTGCTGTTCAAGTAACTGCTGTGCAAAGTGCAGAGGCCGCTACCAAGGAAGCTCAAACTCAGGCGGCAGAGGCTGTTGCGGTAAAGGCTGAGTCAGTTACAAAAACTGCAGAAGCAACCAAGGCTGTAGCGGCAGCATCTGTTGCAGCAAAGGTTGCAACAGCTGCAAAGGAAGCGGCTGCAAAGGTTCCGTCGAAGGCGGTAATTACGACAAAACCTTCCACGTCGATATCAAAGAATTCAGCAACGGCAACTATTACTGGACTAAAGCCTGGACAAAGCGTGAAAGTCACAGTTAATACAAAGGATAAATAATGAAAAAACTTGTGCTTCTGTTTATCCTCCTTCTAAATTTCTTAGTGTTACCAAGTGCGGAGGCCAAGCAAGAGGTTGTGATTGATCGAATCACTCAATCTGAAGCTGAAGATTTAAATATTGAAATCCCCGATAATGTTCCACCCGGCCATCACTCAGTTACGATTGAGGTTTATGATAAGAAAGGCACTGTAAGTCAAAAAGAGATTGCATTTTGTAAAGACAATGATGGTGTAGTGCATTGGGATGATAAGTGCCCAGATTTAAAAACTGATGTATCCGCTACTGAGGATCCAACCCCAGCAAAGGCGATCAAAGATGGTTTACAGCCTTACGATCCGATGGGGGATCCAGAGACCACAAAAGGGTTACAAATAGCTGCTTTTGCGGCCCTTGCTGCGTTGACTTCGATCAAACGCGATGAAAAGCAAGATGATGAAGATCAGGATCAAGAGTCTCTGCAATCTGTCTCATCAGAGGCATTGAAATTATTGAAGGATGAACCAGGCAAGGGCGATCTTTCTAATACGTGGGATAACCGATATACAGATGAAACAGATTTCGCATTTGTTTCCCTTGCGCATCGATTTAATCACTTCTCACCACTATTAACTCGTACTGTCCAGGATGGAAATACTGTCCGCGCAATCATTGGTTCATGGGCTGCTTTGTTGATGCCTATTGGATTAATACTAGGAATTATTGCCGCGGTAAATACTGGCGGGCAGGCGCTGCCTCCGGCATGGGGGATTGTTGGCGCAATTATGGCGGTTGCAATTTACGATGCATTTGCTGGCTTTATTGCAGGCTTTGTTTTCTTCCTTGCAGCACTATTAACAGGAAACATTACAAACCGTCCAGAGTTCTTAACAGCAATCGGAGTCATGGTTTTGTTCTTTGCACCAGCACTACTTGCAAGTGCATTCCGACCATTCCGTCGCTTGGTTCGCACCCAAGATGATATGTGGGAGCGAATTACAGATTATGCCCTTGGTACATTGCTGACATTTTGGGTAATTACAAAGATGGTCGCGGCCATGAATGGTTTAGCCCGTCTTGAGCTACCGATTACCGATTACGGCACGGAATTAGCTTTAATGTCAGCAGCGCTTTTAATTATGCGTGTAGCACTCGAAGACATAGCTGTTGAGCACTACCCAATGCGTCTTCGAGCATTACATGTAGAGATTAAATCGCCATCGCACAACCAAAAGATTCGCTCACTTGCTTTTAAGATTTTTGTTTTCTTCATCATGGCCGCTCCATTTGTGGGTTCACTTCTCAACCTTGTTCTTGGAACAATTCTGTTTGCGATCCCTCAAATAACATCGCTAAGCCTTGAAGACAACTTGCCAAAGAAGAAGCTGTACCTTCCAAAGGGTGTATTTAAGACCGTTGTCATGATCTTTGTGATGGCCCTTGTTTCCAACATGATTGAAGGCGCTTTTAGCTCTCCAGCAGCCTTTTTGAAGTGGAGCTTTGTGGTTATGGCACTTCCTGGCTTCTTCCTTCATTATTTGGATGCGATTACAGATACACCAGAAACAGATTGGAAGACCACTGAAAATGGTCGCAAGATCTATCGGATTGGTGGGGTCATCATCTTTGTACTGATGGTTTTGGTTGTGAAGGGCGTAGATATCGCATCCTGGCTTGTTGGGTAATACTTAAGGCATGACCAAGGTATTGCTGACAGGCTTTGAACCTTTCGGGGCGGCAACATCAAACCCTTCCGGTGAAATTGTTAAGCAGATTAGTGGCGACAACATTGTTACGGCGATCTTGCCTGTTGCTTATGAGCAGTCTGCGGAGAAGTTGTTAGCTTTAATTTCAGAGCACAACCCAGATGTTGTCATTTGTTTAGGTCAAGCAGAAGGCCGTAAAGAGATCACACCTGAGCGAGTAGCTATCAATTTAGATGATGCACGACTTGCAGATAATGAGGGTGTGCTTCGCAATGATGTGAAGATTGTTGAAGATGGTCCAGATGCTTATTTTTCAACACTTCCAATTAAGGAAATGGTTGAAGCAGCTAAGGCGCAGGGGATACCAGCCGCTGTTTCATTGAGCGCTGGCGCATTCCTTTGCAACCACGTTTTCTATGTTGCACAAAACAAGTTTGAAGGAACACGTGTTCGCAGTGGATTTATACATGTTCCATTAATGGATTCGCAGGCCCCCGAGTTTCCGGGGTTGCCCACGATGCCGTTAGATCAAATAGTTACAGCTGTACGAGCTATGCTCGAAGTGCTTTAGCAAACTCGCGGAAATCTTCAACAAGTAGATCAATCTCTGTTTGGCCATGTGCCAAGGAGATTAACCACTGCTCATCTAGTCCTGGAGG
>Ga0209400_1002864_pt1 | contig 12882 bp, 16 predicted proteins | sample M_130807_EF_Meta_FD_187313 | JGI IMG/M metagenome (GOLD analysis project Ga0209400, IMG submission 187313) | Freshwater microbial communities from Lake Montjoie, Canada to study carbon cycling - M_130807_EF_MetaG (SPAdes) (version 2) | ecosystem: Environmental > Aquatic > Freshwater > Lake... | reverse complement strand
GTCTATGGTGGTTGAACGCGATCTTAGGCGCTCAAAATAACCAGAATGCCAATAACGCCCTATCTCCACTTCTGTTGCGCCCAAACGTAGATCCAATAAAATGCCATGGTCAGATATATCAATCACCTTAGTGAGCAACTCTTGCCCAGCACCAAGGCAGAGTACAAAATTTAAATCATCATCTGCGGGTCCAAGGGTTCTAAATTCCTTACGGCGCTGAATCAAAATTAAATCTGCTGGCAATGGACACAACAGGTTGCCCTCATCATTTAGCTTTAAATTGCTAGCCAAAAATTGCATCTTACCGCTATCAGTACACAGCACCACAATGCGCTGCCCACCAATCAGACTTGTAAAACCACCCTCAGGCTTTATTTCGGGCTTCATTACCAATAAGCCTTGGTGGATACCTAAAAGACTCACTGGTATAGCTGCGCCATTACCATCAATGGAATATAAACCGGCTAGGGGAATTTTATGCAACTCACGCTCTATTGTCTTAGCAACAGCGCGAGGTTCAATATGAAATCTTGGATCGATACTTTTGAGCCCTTCGGGTGGGAAAATATTAAATCTCATATGAATAAATTAAGAGCTACAAATTTGGGAATAAATAATAGCCAAGGGAGTCCCGGCTGGAACCAGATCGTCGTTTAATTCAAAACCAGAATTCGTTTGCAAACTGGGCTTGCTCATGGCATTGGTATCACCATAATTTACAGTAGCTAAAGTAGAGTAGGTATTACGAACGCAATTAAATAAAATATTGCGGCGAATCGATTGAATGCGCTCGGGTGCAGCGCCCTCCTCTTGTTTTCGATTGGTAATGATCCATACCTTCTTCCAATCGGGGGGCAACAATTTAATTGAACTCTTGTAATAGGAAAGGCTATATTGGCGCCCATCGACCACCGTTACCAAATCGTCATTTGCTTGGGCCAAAGCGAGACCACTACCAGAAATGGCAAAAAAGGCAATAAAAGTGGTTTTTTGAAAAAAGGTACGACCCATACAGCTAACCCACATTAAATGGGTCATTATACGGATATCCTACGTATATAGTCCTTTGAACACCATTAAATCCCAGCAAAGGATTTACAAAAAACAGGCTTTAGAACAGCGAGAAATAGCGCGTAATGTTGATAGACAAAACTTATGAGGTTTTCGTGTCGCCATGGTCAGCATCGGCTTGAGAAGCAGCAACACTCTCGCCAGCCACCACATGCTTTACCCAATAGCGCGCAGCCGCAATATTGGTCGTGTAAAAAGCAATCTTGTTGCGTTTCTCGATGGTGTAAAAGCGCTCACCACGAATACGGTGCTCAATAATGATAGGATTTTCCATAATATGAAATTCCTCTTTTTTAGTGACAGGGTAACTGTAAACGGCCAAATCTGGGCAAGCGATTAGCTGTTTTTAGCATTATAAGTATTATGCACGTCTGAATAATTTTATAAGTATCTGTTTTATATAGGTATTTTTTATATTTTCGCGAGTTAACGGGATGCAAAAAGAAGTGGTTGGCATCGTGGTCCACAGGAAATTGACTTTTAAGATAGGCAGAAACCCTGAAACAGACTTAAAGCCGCCCAATCAGATGCATTCATTCTGAATTAAGCCAATTACACTCAACACTGTGAATGCTCAATTCTTCTCCATAATCATCAATAATCAGTAAATCATGGCCATCTCACTAAATACCCGAGTCAGCCAGTCGGTCAACCTTACTCCACAACTGCAGCAATCTATCAGGCTGTTACAGCTTTCAAATTCAGAGCTAGAGCAAGAATTGGCTAAAGCCGCTGAAGATAACCCCCTCATTGAATTTGAGCCAAACCCTGAAATTGAATCCAACCTTTCTCAGTCTAGCGAGCGGATCGAAACCAATCAAAACTCTTGGGCCAATAATCGAATATCGCAAGACGATGATGAGGAATGGGGAGAGCGCTACGAACGTATAGCGCATAAACAAACCTTGCTAGAGTATCTCGACGAGCAGGTTCATCTGCTCAATATCGACCCCAAAGAGCAATCATTGATTGCCTACATCGCGGGATGCTTAGATGAGAGGGGTTACCTTCCAGAGGATCTTGAAGCGATTCAAGCGGATATTGGCACTCAGATTGATGGCGCCAATTCGCGGGATAGTGTCGAAAATGCCCTGGCTAAATTGCAATCGCTTGATCCCCCAGGTATTGGCGCACGTGACTTGGCAGAGTGCCTGTCACTCCAAATAGATCGCATTCTTGAAAATACGAAGTCTGATAGTCCCTCTTGGGAACTAGCCCAATATATCGTCACCAGTCATCTATCCAAAGTGGGATCAAAAGACTGGCAAAAAATCAAGCAGGCAAGCGGTAAATCTGAGGCAGAAATACTCAAAGCCGTTGAGCTGATACGCACCCTACAACATAATCCAGGCTCTCAATTTGAACGAGAGAATGATCAGTGGGTTCTACCGGATGTCGTTGTTAATCTTAAACAAGATCGTTGGGTTGTTGAATCTAATCCCAACGCAAAACCCCGCCTCTCTCTAAATAATGAATACGCGAGAATTCTGAAAGAAAATGGTCAGAAGAACATTGATGGCGTCCTAAAGCAAAAAATGCTGGAAGCGAGTTGGCTCGTGAAGAATATTTTGCAGCGAGAAGAAACCATATTAAGAGTAGCAAAAGCGATTGTTGCCAGACAACAGCAATTTTTCTCAATGGGAGCTATTGGTATGAAACCTTTAGTTTTGCGTGAAATTGCTGAAGAATTAGAGATGCATGAATCGACCATCTCCAGAGTGACCACTCAAAAATATTTAGCCTGCCAACTGGGAATTTTTGAGTTCAAATATTTTTTTAGCAGCCAAGTCAGCTCAGAAAAAGGTGGCGGCATTTCTTCTACAGCTGTGCAGGCCTTAATCAAAAAAATTGTAGAAGAAGAATCTGCCAGCAAGCCCATTTCTGATACTCAGATCGCCCAACTATTGAGTGATCAAGGCTACATCATTGCACGGCGTACCGTTGCAAAGTATCGAGATATTCTCCGGATTCCGCCTGTTCACTTACGCAAACAATAGCTCCTTACTCAGCACTTTACGAAGTAGTAATCTCAATTCGGTTTTTACCGGCCTTTTTGGCGCTATACATTGCCTGGTCTGCTCGCTCAATGAATGTCAGTGCATCTACATTCTCTTGAGAATCAATTGATGTCGCGGGCATAACAATAGATACCCCAATGCTTGCCCCCAAGAACAAGGTCAGCGGCCCATCAGCGCTCAATCTTAGAGGATGGGCAATGGCAGTCAATAGTCGATTAGCTAAGTTCTCAACCGATTCGGGTCGATCAATATTTTGCAGCACCACCACAAACTCATCACCACCCCAACGACATAACAGATCATGCGATCGGATAGAGTTTTGCAAACGAGTACTGACCAAGCTTAAGGCTTGATCGCCTAAGGCATGACCGTGCTGATCATTAATCTCTTTAAATCTATCTAGATCAATAAAACATACCGCTAAGATGGCATTACTACTTTGTAAACCCTTAAGCGCCAGATCTAGACTTTCAAGTAAGCTAGATCTAACCAAGAGTCCAGTTAACTCATCACGCAAAATCGTAGATGATGATGAATGATCGTAAAGTAGCTCTTGAAAAACATGGCGCTGAAGATGGGTTAATTGCGCATCAGAATGGATCTGCGCAACAAGCCCTTGATGATTGGCTTCTTGAGCCAATTTTTGCATTTGAGCAAATAGAGTCTTAAATTGCTCTGCCACGTATTGTGACTTCGCTTGATGATCTGTCATTTAATTACAGATAATAGATTTAACGCTCGACTCAATAGTCTCGGGATTAATTGACATGATGTCAGACTTACTTTTCTTGAAGAAGACTTCTTTTAAGGCTTTGGACTTGACATCAAAATACATATAGGAAATACGGTAGAAGAAAAAATGATTTTCTTTACAATCCTGAGCACCACTCAGGCTAAAAAGATTAAAAGGCTTGCCATTAGGCGCTAATTGATCAGCATTAAAGTGCGCTGACACGGTATACCAAACATAGGGCTCTTCTGCTTTACCCCAGCCTGACAATAAATAGACAGTAGATTGTCCATTCTTTCGCAGCACAACATCCTTATCATTATTTAATTTCTGCGTACCCTTTGCGCTACCGGATTTTGCTGGACCTGGCTCAGGATGTTCAGACTTTGCTTGCACTCCCACTACAAAGCAGACGATTAATACGACACACAGATAATATTTAATCCGAGGGATCACCGCACTCAGTAAAAGAGTCATTTTTTGGTACTCCCTAAGCCTTGACTACCGCGCCACTTCTCAAATGCTGCGGGAATCGACTTACCCTCTTCAATACCATAGTAAACAGCCTTGCCATCTTGACTAATGGCCGCATAGTATTTGCCGCTATCAGGATCAATCGCAAATGCTGCTTCGGCCTCACTACACGCTTGCTTCTTACAACCTGAGCCTAAAATTTGCCTACCAACATAAATCATCGGGACGCTATCTTCCATCGCATTCTGAAAGGCTTTGTAATCAGCGGCCAAGAGGTAAGAAAAAATAAAGTCCCTGTTACCGCCCAGCACATATTCAAGCGATGCAGTACCGAGCATTAAGGGAGCGTAGGATATCTCGTCTCTGATGAAATCCTCAAACTTAGTCTTTTGCTGATTTTGAAAAGCAGTCTTTTCGGCTCGCTTTCCTTCTATAGCCTGGTATTCCCAAAATTTGAACCCTGCATAGAGCAAAATGAGCAAAGCCAATAAGATGGCAATCCCCTTCAAAATGATCTTTGCCAAGGCTTTAGCTTTAGCTACTATCATCAGCGCTTGATATCCATTCTGTCATTAGATTTAATCGGCATCATTGCCTTGTAAACGGCCCACTTAATGCAACCCCACTATAAAGCAAATTAAATGGATCCCGCCTAATTCCAATCCAAAAGGCGGCTAATTTGTAACGTTTTTGCTAAATTTACAAAAAATACAGGATGAGCGCCTGAAATTTGCCATAATTCCGTTTAATTTAATAACACTTACTAATTGTGCTACGAAAGATCAATAGCGCAACCCCAATTTGGAGCATTCATGGGCAATCTAGACGACGCAATTGCAGAGCTAAAAGAGATGAACTCTCGCTTAGCTGAAATTAGCGCGAACATTCAAGCTCGAGAGCGAAAATCTGAGGAAAGTTTAAACACTATCAGAAAAGATTTATGGCATATCAAGAATATTGTTACAGATGAAAATATTCTTAATAAAATTGTGCAAAAGGGTATGGAGAGAGCTTTAGGTAAGGCGGCAATATACGCCCTTGTATCAACCATGATGCTATACATTATTAGCAAGTTCTTGCTCTAAAAAATTGCTAATAATAAAATCAAAGGACCTTTTCTTTTTTAAAGGAATTTTCTTCTAAAAATTCCTTGAGGTAATGAATCTCATTTTGTGGTGTTGGCATCATCCCATCATAGCCAAATATTAGAGGCCGTTAACCTTAGTGATCGGCAAAACATTATTTGCCAAATCATCGTTATTAGTTGCAGTTGCTAAAGCATGAAGAGTATCTGGCAGCAAACACTTGAGGTTACCATTTACCTTCGCATCGGGGTGCACATTGATTTGTGAGTACGTAATATCTCCGCGTACAACTGCGCCTGGGTAAATCTCTACTCGACCCTTTGCATGCACTGATCCGTTGATGCAGCCAATAATGATGGCATGAGCACTATAAATGTCGCCCTCTAAAAAACCTGTTTTGCCAATCACTGCTGTAAAACCATCAGCAGATTCTGGAGCATCTTCGTCTTGATAAATGTCACCTAATAAATGGCCAGACAAGAGCATGTTGCCACGATGCCTAAAGTTACCTACAACAGAAGATCCAACACCCACCGTAGTTGAGTAATTTAGTTGCGTATCAGCCATTGGGCCTTTTTTTGTAAATTCGAACATCTCATCACCTCCAAAGCGCGATTAGGTCAATATCTTTATTGCACTGCAACTTCAACTAATTTCATCTGTTTAGCACCAGGACTTGGAGATCGAACTCTCCAGCCTTGAAAATACATTTCTGTATTATCTAAATCTTGTGCTGATATGACAAATGGGGGGGCACCCCTAAACGCATGAAATATATTTGGCTCAAGATCAACCAGGGTTTGCTTGCCTTGCCCATCAGTCACACAAATAGATTGTTTGACTGATGTTTTGACATTCACGACATCACCCAATTTAGAGGCGTTGGGGGACTTGTAAACCGGGATCCCATCACCCCTTATTGGCGGACACTGACTTTGTACAGAAGTCGTATTCACACTCGTTGCTAAAGTAGTTATAGGCTTACTCTCCACATTTGTAGAGGGTTTCTCATCAACTGCATCTGGTAAGGACTCTTGAATAGCAGTCTCTTTAGAGGCCTCAGGCTTCGCCACATCCTTGCTTCCTATCTGCTCTATAAAAGCCAAGGTTTGGGTGGAAATTTTAAATTGGCTGTTTAAGCCATACAGCGCACCAGCTGCCATCAACAGACCAAGCAATATCCTGATCCGCCTTACTGGAATGGAGTGCATGTTCATGTGAGATAAAGAACTTCCAGAATTGGTACTTTGGTAGATCAAGTCGTCTAACTGCTCACCTTCATTGACTACTGATTTAGGGGGGGCTGACTGAACAGGCTGCTGCTCTTCTTCTTTGGCAGCAGACTCTTCAACTTCAACCACAGGGTCTGGAATTTCAGTAAGCATGTCGACTTGATCCAAGTAATCAGAGGGGGATAAGCCTAAAAAAGATCCTACACGTTTTGCCGATGACAGCTTAAGTTGAAAGTTATAAAACGTGGTCATACCACCCTCTTCCAACTCTAGAATCATTTTGATGGACAGACAGCAATGTGTTGCTAGCTCAGAGCGCTCCATACCCCTTTTTTCTCTGGCTTGCTTAAGGGCGGAGCCGTTTATTTCTGGAAGGCGGTCTTGGGACAGGAGCAAAATTAAGTCTTAGTTGAAGTTTGGCAAAAAGGAAGTTGAATGGATAGCAAACATATACAATCCTAGAATATCAAAATATAGTAGTTGTTCTAGACGTAATATTAACACCCAAACTAAGCCTAAAACCTTTTTTAGCTAGGCTCAACTCTTTACTTTTTGAGTAAAAATGATCAAAATAAGGCCTAATTCACGTAACTCCCTGAATTTTATGGCGGATTAAAAATGCAGCTCATTTGGATCTCAGGATCAACCTCAACGATGAAACAAGTCAAAATTACGGGTAGGACCGTGATTAAGTTGGCTGCCTTGTCCTTTAGTGCATTCATCCTGATCGGTATTGGAATCCATTTTCTAGGCTTTAGGGTGGCAATTCGGTTTAGCCCTGAGATGACTAAGGAGATGGGCGGAGTAATCACCAGAACGGAATTAGATGAAATTGAGGCCAATTACCACGATAAATTGCAAACCCTGCAGCGTCAACTGCCGGTGATTGAGTCAAAAATTAGTACTCTGAGCACTCTAAAAGACCAATTCTCTGAATTAGCCACTCCAACGCCTATTAAAACCAACCCACAAAATACTGATAACTAATGCACTATATTTGTGCATACTTGAGCCGTAAGTGATTAGCAAGCTTGATGGGTCAGATATTGAGATATGATTTGGTTAAATCTAATAAATTAGGAAAACAAGCATGGACAACAATCCAAAGGGTTCACTTTTTGTAGGCGAAGGAGTCGTTGTTAAAGGCACATTCGAAGTGCCAGAAATGGCTGTAGTTGCCGGCTTAGTTGAAGGCGAACTGAATACCAAAGAGGTTTTAGTAGATGCCACTGGAATTGTTAACGGCCGAATTAATGCAGAGATTGTAGAAATTCGTGGTGAAGTAACTCAGGGCTTGCATGTTACCAGTCACCTCAATATCAAATCGAGCGCAAAAATTACGGGGCTAACTCAATACGCTGAAATGAGTGTTGAAAAAGGTGCAAAACTCAGCGGCGAGTTAAGGGTAATAGAACCAAATCACTCATCCTCTTACTCTGCTACCCCATCTTACGAGTCAAACAACTCCTCAGATAACGAGTAATACTTTCCTGTTTGTGACTTTGAAATACGCAGTTTATTTCTAGCGCTTTTCAAAGACTCCTGCTCCTATTACATTAAGCATAGATAGCATCTGAAAATAGGATGGGGGACTCAATTTGAATTCTGAGTTTTCAAATGCAGAAATCTGTGTTTTATCAATTGCCCTAAAAATTTCAGAGTCAAAATGAATTCCCCTGATTGATTCATCAAGCTCATAAGTATCTTGATTTAATTTGGACACTGCCTTAACTACCTCTGCCTTACCATTCTCAATTCTCACAATCCAAATATCAGAGTAGCCGGTTGAATCTCGAAATAGAGTCCACCTACCCCAAGTAATGCCTTCATTCTGAATGTAGGAGTCTTGCTCTAAGACCTTAAGAACGCTGCCACTGTACTTAAAGCTCGAACTAAGTGATTCATTCAAACCACTTAAGAAGAAATGCATTTTGGTTTGATCATCAAAGCTCACTGGGTTTAGCTGAGCAATTTGCATCTCATACCTGTAAAGATTTCTCATACAAGAATCTACTCTTACATCAGGATTGACATGGGATGGATTAGATATGGCATTAACATCTTGAGCTTGAGCCCTAGACTTTGTTAGGGCTTCTTCAGCTTGAGACTTGATGCTTGAGAAGACAGACAGCGCTTCGGAACTTGAACCGAACTTCATATTCCAGTACTTTTCGATCTCTAGGCACGCTTGAGATAGCTGCTCTCTCAAATGCTCATCTTTCGTGTACTTGGCAGCTTGAGCAAATAAGCTATCTACCAAACGAATTTCTTCCCCACTCGAGTCCACTTTTTTTGCATGCCAAAAACTCTGAAAGTCTTCATATTGATGGCGTAAGCTATAGAACCGAAAAATGGCTGCATCAAAAAATAGCTGCTCCATATACTGAGGCGCGGTCGATCCTAAATTAAATAAACCCATATATTTTGTTTATTCTGCAGACCTAAGCGCAAGAATGTGGCGCCCAGAAAAAACCTTAGCGACTTTTAATCTTAGCCCAATTCGCTTGAAATACTGCTGATGAATCAACCATGCCTTTTGGTTCCTCACCATTTCTTGAAATCATTAGCCCGTTCAACTTAGCACCATGCTCGATACCGAGCTGTCCGTAGGTAATATCGCCTCGAACCTCGGCGCCATCATGCAACTCGACGCGCTCTGTCGCATAGATATTTCCCTCCACCCGTCCGGCAACCAAAACCCTGAATGCATAAATATCGCCTTGCACAACACCAGAACGACCCAAAGCAATGCTCACGTCTTTGCCCTGAGCTGCCTCTATATTTCCTATAACGCTGCCATCAATACGCAGGCTCTCATTCGCGACCAACCTTCCATGCACTTCTGTGGCTGGACCAACAATTGTCTCGAATGACTCCATTGTGGGTTGCAAAAATTTAATCGACTGAGATTTCTTAAAAAGCATATCTTTATTCCCTTAAACCATTATTGAAATGATTTTTGTGACTTAGAGCTTAAGTCTAATTTGGAGGTCTATTTTAGTCTTATTTTTTCGACTTCAAAAGCCTGAATTGGTAATGTTAATGAATGCTAACTTTCACCAATCTATTAAAAGAGCGTATTTCCAGCTTATTTATCACCATTAGTAGCAGAATATCTAAAAAAAACTGGGGTTTGCCCAGCCCCTATAGATGCTTAAGTTTGCTGGCTATACCGATAAACGAGCGTCTAAGCCAAACAGCCTCGAGACCCATCCATCCGACCCTGCAAGAGCGGCTACCTTCATCAGATCAAATCTAAGCGCCTTGATTGGCACAGAATCAACAAATGATGATCCGATGATATTAAATAAAAGCTTTCATCAGTTATGGCACTAAATTGAAATTAATTAAGCATAGATTACAAGATTTGTAATCTATAGCAGGGGTAGCATTAAACACACTTATAAAGAAGGCGAAGATTCTTAATTTTTGCGTTTTGTAACTCCGCCGCATCCATCTGCGCATCATAGTTTTCTTTGTGAGAATGCACAAAAATATGCAATACCCTTTTGGCTTGATCATGACCCTGAAGGGCAGCTAAGGACAAAAAATAAAATGATTTTTTTAAATCCTGAGGAATAAATTCCCCTTTTCCATACAAAGATCCTAAGGTATAGGCACATTGACGACTACCCTCTTCTGCGCCAAGAGTAAGATATTTAATCCCTAATTCCACGTCCCTAGGGATGCCTTGCTCCATCCCCAGCCCTAGGGCATAGATATTGCCTAGATTACAGAAAGCATCCTTGACCTCCTCTTTGATAGCCCTCAAGTAGTATTCCACAGCAGTTTTATAGCTTTGAGGAACTTTACCAAGCCCTCTCTCATGCATCAGACCAACATTAAATAATGCATAACCATTCCCTAGGCTAGTATGACTATTTTGTAACTCATAAAACTTTTCCATCTGCTCAGATCCCAGATTGCCATCAAAGGTCATCTTAGTTAGCAAAAAAAGTGCGTCATCATTTGAATCGTTAACAGCGGCGTCATACAAAATATCAAAAGCAACTTCGTACTTGCCTTTTTGCATATTTAGTTGGCCTAACTCTATTGCGCCATAGCTCATGGTTTTAACCTTTGACTTTCTTGAGAATCCATAAAAAGTATCATTTTAATGTTATATAGACTAAAACATAAGGTGATACACGATTTAAGGGCTGAATCAATGCCCATCAAAACACCCATTGATGACAGTCTATTAGAGCTTATTTTAGGAATAAATTGTCTTCCTAGTATCCCCAAATTGGTGCTCGCATATCGATCTTCGGCGAGCAATTTAGCCTCTACAGTCAGAGTCGCCTTCATAGCGCTTTTACTTGCCCTGGCGGCAAATCTTCTGAGAGCTAGTTTTACCTTCAAGAGGATATAAATCTGATATCGTTTAGTTTGTGCTCGGTTGTCCATAGGTTATAGCAACTTTGACTTGCAGATCTAGAAACTTTGGACGCTAAAGCACCCTGAGCCACTGGTATTAATCAAAGTTACGCTTCGCAGTTGAATTTACCCAATAAAACTTAGATATTTAATTCTCTTGCTGAAATCCCATTAAATTGAGCGAATTATGATTAAATCATCCAAACCTATGCTGCCGATTCGCCTCAGTACATTTGCTATTTGCATCATTGGAATGGTGGTGAGTGGGTTTCTTCAATTCATCGGCATCACTAATTGGTATTTCTTGCTGATTTTTAGTTTCTTAACTTTGGTGGGTATTCATGACTGCCTCCAAACCAAGCATGCTATTTTGCGCAACTACCCAATTCTTGGTCATATGCGGTTTTTGCTGGAATTTATACGTCCGGAGATCCGACAATACTTTTTTGAGGGTGATAACGATAAAACACCGTTCTCACGGGAGCAACGTACCTTAGTCTATTCACGCGCTAAAGGCATGGCTGATCAAATTCCATTTGGCACTACTTTAGATGTCATGGCGCCAGGCTACCAGTGGATTAATCAATCTCTAGCACCCACCCATTTACCCACTCATGAGTTTCGTATTGAGATTGGAGGGAAAGACTGTAAACAAAAATACTCAGCCAGTATTTTTAATATCTCTGCGATGAGTTTTGGATCATTAAGCGCCAATGCAGTGATGGCCCTCAATCTAGGAGCCAAAAATGGAAACTTTGCCCACGACACTGGTGAAGGCTCGATCTCTCGCTATCACCGCGTTTATGGTGGCGATTTAATTTGGGAAATCGGCTCTGGCTATTTTGGTTGTCGTAATCCCGATGGTAGCTTTAGCACTGAAAAATATACTCAAAATGCGCTAGACCCTCAAGTCAAAATGATTGAAATCAAGATGAGTCAAGGCGCCAAGCCAGGGCATGGTGGAATCTTGCCTGGCCCTAAAGTGACCCCTGAAATTGCTGAAGCGCGTGGCGTTATGGTGGGTGAGAACTGCATCTCCCCCTCTTCTCATAGCGCATTTTCCTCGCCACTAGAGATGATGCAGTTTATTAAAACCTTACGTGACCTATCTGGTGGCAAACCCGTTGGCTTTAAGTTGTGCATTGGCCATCCCTGGGAATGGTTTGGAATCGTCAAAGCGATGCTAGAAACTAATATCTATCCTGACTTTATTGTGGTCGATGGCTCTGAAGGTGGCACTGGCGCAGCGCCGGTAGAATTTACTAATCATGTAGGTACGCCGCTACAAGAAGGTTTGCGCTTAGTCCATAACACTCTGCTAGGAGTAAATCTGCGCGATCATATCAAAATTGGTTGCTCAGGAAAAATTATTAGTGCTTTTGATATGGCCGTTGCTTTTGCGCTAGGGGCGGATTGGTGTAATAGCGCCCGAGGCTTTATGTTCTCGATCGGCTGCATTCAGGCTCAAACATGCCATACCGGTAATTGCCCGACTGGCGTGACGACTCAAGATCCATTACGTCAAAAAGCTCTCGTACCAAGCAATAAGGCTGAACGCGTCTTTCATTTCCACAATGAAACCTTGAAAACATTAAAAGAGTTAGTAGAAGCAGCAGGCTTACAGCATCCTAGTGAGATTGATGCATCACATATTATTCGTCGCATTAATGCAAATGAAGTTCGCTTATTATCAAACCTACTACCTGAAATGCCGGCAGGGCTCTTACTCAAATCTGCGGCGATTGATCCAACCCTAGGCTTACCTAAAGCGTTTGAACTCTATTGGAATAAGGCTCAGGTGGGCAGTTTTTCTGTGCTCAAACATTAAACTGTTTGTAGTAAATACCGAACACGACCCTATAACTCCAGGGCTCTTTGGCTGCTAAAGGCTCGCT
>Ga0209400_1002861_pt1 | contig 12884 bp, 17 predicted proteins | sample M_130807_EF_Meta_FD_187313 | JGI IMG/M metagenome (GOLD analysis project Ga0209400, IMG submission 187313) | Freshwater microbial communities from Lake Montjoie, Canada to study carbon cycling - M_130807_EF_MetaG (SPAdes) (version 2) | ecosystem: Environmental > Aquatic > Freshwater > Lake... | reverse complement strand
ATCAGGTGGCAAGAGTGCCATAGCTACAGCAGTGCGACGCAAACGTGATCAGGATCAAAATCCCGAACGATCAGGTCGAGCACAAAACGTGGCCAGCAGAGCAAAGAAATCTTGACCATTGATTAACTAAATGCTATAATAAGGGACAAAAGGACACAATTATGAAACGAATTTTAATTATTTTGGCAGCTGCCACAGCCCTAACAGGTTGTGTGGTAACAGATCCCTACTATGTACAGCCTGTTCCGGTGTATGTTCAACCGCGTCCAGTCTACATTCCTCCCCCAGTTTATTATCAACCACCTCCACCGAGACCCCAGTGTTATTGGGTGCAGCGTTGGGATCCACAGTATCGCGTGAATCGCAATGTTCAGGTCTGTAGATAATGGACTATCCAGTGTATCCTGATTTACCACAAGACAGCGACTGGAAACGTAATCCTTACTCACCAGTATGACTAGAGAATACAGAATACGTTCAGAATCCTACAACCAAGATACCACGGATGACTGTTATCTTGATCCCAGCGATCCTGTACATGAGATAAAGAAACAAACAGGATTGAAAGATCAAGTGATCAATAAATTCACTCCACAAGAAATAACGGATCAAGGTCTTGAACCTGGCACTACCAAGTGGTTCCAAATGATGTTTGGAAGATAACATGAGAGCTCACGAGTTTGCAGTTGACGCACTTGAACGAGATCTCAAAAACCCAACCAGTCACGATGCCATAGATCATATAATGCAGACTATTGCTCGCAAACATAATATCTCGGCCAAAAAACTACATGATGTTTTTGTTGAAAAGCATGGTGTAGTTCCTGACAAATGGGATCGAGAATCTCTGACAGAATTAAACTTCCTGGGCAGCGAATGCACCAAAGACTGTTCAGGACATCGTGCAGGATATGCCTGGAGCAAACAAAAGCAACGTGTGCCCAACAGTCATAGTCAAAGTTTCAACAACGGTGCTGCATTGCAGGCAGCAGGAAAGTAATGAGAGCACACGAATTTCTTATCGAGCGTTGGACAAAACAATCTGTCAAGAGTTATTTTGACATAAAAAAACAATCTGAGATCGTGGCCCAAGATATCAAGATCAGCCATCCTATGCCAGGATGTGTTGTGTTAAAATACAAAACTATTCCAGATTTAACAAGAAGCTTTTTTCGATTGGCAGAATATTACGAAAGTAGACGCACTGGTCGCAGTAAACAAGTCAGCCTGCCAGATTTTTTAGATCAATGGGTTGACCGCCAGGGCAATGTAGATTATTTCAAGTTCTGGGACGGATTTAATATTACAGATCAGGCATTTCGTGAATGGACTAAATCAGCTCGCCCATTGTCTGCTGCAGAACAAGTCATGGTGGATGTGGTAAAACAAGCCACCAAAGGCATGTCCAAGTTCTGTATAATTGGTGTAGGTAGCACAGATAAAGACACAGAGAAACACGAAATGTTTCATGCCAAATATTATTTAGATGACAACTTTCGAGCAGCAGCTGATAAACTTTTGAAAGACCATGCAACAGACTCTGCCGTTAAGACTATTGAAAAGATTTTACGCACCAAGTTGGATTACAAAAATCATGTCGAAGAAGAAATTGCTGCTTATCTGTATACTGGTAGTCAATTAAGATTAGTTTTCGGAATAAATCCTCGAGATCTGGTTAAAAAATTTCAACAGTTGGAATAGAATACCCTTAGGACCGCACAGTTATCTGTGTCTAAGGCGTCTGGGTGCCTCCGACCCATAACAATCTGACTCGCTACCTAATTGTTATAAACTGGAGGACTTATCCAAATAGCTATTGCATTTAACAAAACACTCGTGTATAATACTGTTTTACACTAGGAGTTACACATGTCAGATCGCACATTTTCCACAGAACAAAAAGCCAAACTAACACAAATCATAAATGAAGGCATGCAGGTCATGCATGAAGTTGAAACACTCAATGCCGGGCTCAGTGACACTGTCAAGGCCATTGCTGAAGAAATGGAAATCAAACCAAACATCTTGAAGAAGGCCATTCGTCTTGCCCATAAAGCAGAATTTGGTAAGGAACAAAGTGATCACGAACTGTTGGAAACAATCTTGACCACGGTTGGCAAAACGCTGTGATCAAAGTACTTGCAGGTTCTTGGGAATACATCAAAAAAGACCATGCCGAATGGCCTTTGAGATTTTATGCAGAAGTATTTTCCTGGGCCTGCAGCCTTGTCAGTGCTATCATTTTTGCTGCCACAGTACCTACCATTCCTGTGATCCCCCTGTATACAATATTCATCAGTGGATGTTGTGCAGCGGCCTGGACCTGCTGGACAAGAGGTAGTTTTGGCTTGTTGGCCAATTATATGTGTTTGATCATAATTGACTGCATCGGTCTGGCAAGAATGATAATTAATACATAGCAACCAGAATCGCCCACTCCACGGGCAAGTACACGGTACGGTGAGCCATAAGTCACCAAGGAGAAGTAATTTGAGTTATGTAGACGCACATTTCGATCGCGACCGAGATCGAATTCACGTAGTAGAACGCATCAACGGCGTTCGTAAATATCAAGAGTATCCAGCAAATTATATCTTCTATTATGAAGATCCTAGAGGCAAGTTCCGTAGCATATTCGACGACCCTGTTGGACGGTTCAGCTGCCGCAACAACAAGGAGTTTCGTAAAGAACTCAGAATGTATTCGGGCAAGACCACATTCGAAGCTGATATCAATCCTGTATTCCGCTGCCTGGCAGAAAACTTTCTTGGTGCAGAAGGCCCCAAACTGCACACAGCGTTCTTCGACATTGAAACTGACTTTGACCAAGAGCGTGGTTTCTCCAGCACAGAAGAAGCATTCAATCCCATTACTGCAATCACAATCTATTTAGACTGGTTGGACCAACTGATCACCTTGGCTATCCCGCCCAACAGCATCAGTATGGAAACTGCCCGAGAGATTGCATCTGAGTTCGACAACACATTTGTATTTGAGCGAGAAGCAGATCTCCTAGATACCTTCTTGAACTTAATCGACGATGCAGATGTGCTAAGTGGTTGGAACAGCGAAGGCTATGATATTCCATACACTGTCAACCGTGTCACACGCATACTAAGCAAGGACGATACCCGCCGCTTTTGTCTATGGGGTCAGCTGCCCAAGCCACGTACATTTGAACGCTACGGCAAAGAAAGTCTGACCTTTGACATATCGGGTCGAGTGCACCTGGACTACATGCAACTGTATCGCAAGTACACATATGAAGAACGTCATAGCTACAGCTTGGATGCCATCGGTGAGTACGAAGAATTAGGCAGCAAGACAGTGTACGAAGGCACCTTGGATCAACTGTACAACCAAAACTTCCGACTGTTTATTGAGTACAACAGACAAGACGTTATCTTGTTGAACAAGATTGATAAGAAACTAAAGTTCTTGGACCTGGCCAATACAATTGCACACGAAAACACAGTGCTGCTGCCAACTGTTATGGGTGCGGTTGCTGTGACTGAACAGGCCATTATTAACGAAGCACATGCTCGTGGCATGGTTGTACCGAATCGACATGCATTTGGCAACAGCGAGAACACACAGGCAGCTGGTGCTTATGTTGCATATCCCAAGAAAGGTCTGCATCAAGACATTGGCTCAATTGACATCAACAGTCTGTATCCGTCGGCCATTCGTGCCCTTAACATGGGACCAGAGACCATTGTGGGTCAACTACGGGCCACAGCAACCGATACATATATTTCAGAACGCATGGCCGGCGGCTTGAGTTTTGCACTTGCCTGGGAAGGCCTGTTTGCCACGCTGGAGTACACAGCAGTCATGGAACAGAATAGAGGCTTTGAAATTACCGTTGACTGGCAAAACGGAGAGACGTCTGTGATGTCAGCAGCAGAGATTTGGCCCATCATATTCAACAGCAACAAACCGTGGATCATGAGTGCAAATGGCACCATCTTCACATATGAAAAACAAGGTATCATTCCTGGATTACTTGCACGTTGGTATGCGGAACGACAAGAAATGCAGGCCACATTGACAACAGCAAAAGCAGCAGGTGATCATGAGCAAGAGGAATACTGGGACAAGCGGCAATTGGTCAAGAAGATTAACCTCAACAGTCTGTATGGTGCTATTCTTAACCCTGGTTGCCGTTTCTTTGATAAGCGAATTGGACAAAGTACTACCCTTACCGGGCGGACCATTGCTAGACACATGGATGCGTATGTTAACGAATGTATTACTGGGCAATACGACCATGTAGGCAAAGCTATCATTTATGGTGACACAGATAGTTGTTATTTTAGTGCGTATCCTGTATTGAAGAAAGAGATCGATGCCGGTCGAATGACCTGGGATAAGGATACTGTTATTGCCTTGTACAACAGCATTGCTGATCAGGTTAATATCAGCTTTCCTGGCTTTATGGAACGGTCATTTCACTGTCCACGCGAGATGGGTGCAATCATTCGAGGTGGTCGAGAAATTGTGGCCAGTAAAGGTCTGTTTATTACTAAAAAACGTTATGCTGTGTTGTTCTACGACAAGGACAACAAGCGATACGATGTGGCAGGCAAGCCCGGCAAGGTCAAAGTAATGGGCCTGGATCTCAAGCGCACTGACACTCCCAAGGTCATTCAAGAGTTTCTGAGCGACATTCTGAACCATGTGCTGGATGGTGTGGGCAGAGATCCTATCATAGAAAAGATCCGTGAATTCAAATACAAGTTCAAAGAGCGGCCGGGTTGGGAGAAAGGTTCACCCAAACGTGTCAACAACTTGACCATGTACGGCAAAAAAGAAAACAAAGAAGGTCGAGCAAACATGCCTGGACATGTTCGTGCAGCTATCAATTGGAATAACATGCGTCGTATGAACGGAGATAACTATAGTCTATCTATTGTAGATGGCATGAAAGTGATTGTGTGTAAATTAAAAAATAATCCCTTGGGTTGGACCAGTATAGCTTATCCCACAGATGAACAGCATCTGCCCAAGTGGTTTTGCGAACTGCCGTTTGATCATGCTGAAATGGAAGCCACTGTGATTGATGGCAAGGTTGACAACCTGTTGAATGTGTTAGACTGGGATCTAACAAGTGCTACCAACACTGACAATACCTTTCAAAATTTATTTGAGTTTTAAATGAAATTAAGTGAAATAATGGCCTTTAAGAATTTGTTAGATGCAATGACTCCTCTGCCTGTGGTTGCATCACTGTCATCGGCGTTGAATCCCTTGCTGAATGTGGTAGCAGAAAATCCACACAAGATACAGTCATTAAATGAACAGTTGACAAATGAATATAAAAATATTTTTGGTTTTTTAAGAGATTTTGAAAACACAATTGAGCAAATTAAAACAGCATTACAAGACAAAATTGAACAAAATAATAATTTATATTTTGAACAAAGTTTAAAAAATTACAACGAATCATTAGATTGTGAAACTGTAGAATCTATACTTGATCGTAAGCTGCCTGTGTATAAAGAAGTTGTTGATAAATTGATAACACGTATACGCGATTACAATAGTTGGCAATATGCAGCACTAATTATAAGGCCTGGCAGAGAAGATTGGATACATGAATTAGTGGCATGTGATCCGTTATATCTTGTAGATATCAATGACGAATTATTGGAACCAGCACGACTCAGATTCAATGATCAATATCAACGCAGACTAAGAACCTACTGTGTCAATGAAACAGTGAATTCAGGCATGTTTGATCAATTGCCCAATGGACAATTTGGTTTTTGTTTAATTTATAATTTTTTTAATTACAAACCTATGGAGATTATTAATTCGTATTTGACAGAACTATACCACAAGTTAAAACCGGGCGGAACTGCTGCATTTACATTTAACAATTGTGACCGTGCAGAAGGAATAGAACTGTTTGAAAAACATTTTATGAGTTATACTCCCGAAAACAACATCACTGCACTGTGCGAAACAATAGGTTATGAAATAAAAAATGTTTTTAGGTTGGATCATTCCTGTACATGGATAGAAATTGTTCGGCCTGGACAATTGACCTCTCTTAGGGGTGGGCAGAGTTTGGCCAAAGTGGTTTACAAAGATGAATATTACCATTATACTAAAGAACAGATAGAAAGTATTAAACAACAGGCATCTGATCTAAATATAGCAGGATCAGACGAATTAACACAAATGCCCTTGGGGCAAATAATACAACTTTTAAATCAAAGGACAAACAAATGAGAGATAACCTGTTAGACCTGGTAGAACACACATACGACCTGGGCTGTATTGACACCATCAAGATCACTGGCGATACAGCAGAGACCACAATCAACGGCACAGCCGAGGATCGTTCAGTCATTGTAGAAGGCAAGTTTTTGGCTGCAAGTGAAGATCTTGTTGGCACATTTGGCATGCCTAACTTGGCCAAACTTAAAATCTTGTTGAACCTGCAAGAGTATAGAGAGAATGCGCAAATCACAGTGGTACAACAGGATCGCAACGGAGTACAGATGCCGGTAGGTTTGCACTTTCGAAATGTTGCCGGCGACTTCAAGAACGACTATCGCTTTATGACCGCAGAGATTGTGGCAGAAAAACTAAAGACTCCCAAATTTCGCGGTGTTACCTGGCACGTGGAGTTTGAACCTTCTGTGGCCAGTATCATGCGTCTGAAAATGCAGGCCAGTGCCAATGCCGAAGAATTAAACTTCCAGGCAAAAACTGACGGCACTGATTTGAAGTTTTTCTTTGGTGACCATTCAACACATGCAGGTGAGTTTGTGTTTCAAGCAGGTATCAGCGGTTCACTAAAACGTGCATGGTCGTGGCCAGTAAAGCAGTTTATCAGTATCATGGATCTTACAGGTGACAAGACAGTGAAGATCAGCGACGATGGTGCTGCACAGATCACTGTGAATTCAGGTATTGCAGAATATAACTATATCTTGCCGGCACAACAAAAATAATGTTACTGGCACATTTACCGCTGGTTGATCCTGCGATTCAATTAGAAATTGAACAATCTTTAAATAATATCAAATTAAAGGATGTTCATTTAGAAAATTGGGAAGTCAGCGACTACATCGAGTGTATGATCGATTGGTTAACATCCAGCAAACACAATACAATCAAGGGTTTGGAAAACTATCAACACAAAGCATACTGTGTGGGTAGTATCGAAGGCATACAATCATTTATACATCGACACTGCACTAAGCGTCGTATTCGATTTAGTCGTGCAGAATTTGTTGCCAGTAAAATAGTAAGTAATCACTGCCAAACTAATTGGAAATTTTTAGAAGATGGCAATTTAGAACCTGGCGATGCGGTTGTTGTCAGTTTTCCTTTCTCAGGCAATGGCGGAATTTATCCTGAATGGGAACTGTTAATAGCAGATTGTTTGAAATACAATATTCCTGTGTTAGTTGATGCAGCTTATTACGGGATAAGCCATAACATTCATCTTGATCTAACTCCCGAGTGTATAACTGATGTAGTTACTAGCCTAAGTAAACCAATGAATGTGCAGTTGAGATTGGGATTACGACTCACCAGAGAATACCATGATGACTTAGTACAGGGCAATTCTGACAGTAAACTTATTAATAGAATTGCTGCTCAGGTAGGAATAGAGATTATGGAAAAATTTTCACACGATTATATAATTTCTAAATACCGTAATAAGAATGAAAAAATTTGCCAGACATTTAATCTGACACCTACCAACACAATAACATTGGCCATTGGAAACCACCATGAACATAAAGATTTTTTACGTAACGGTTACTATAGGGTTTGTATAACTAATGAACTTTTGCAAAACATTTGATTCGGATTTTATTCATTGCGGTAAAATTGATCTACCATGGGATCAAGTTTATCAGGATCTCAAGTCGGTAGAAAAAGATATATCTCGTAGTCACAGTATTGCTTCCGGCAGTAATGATTACAGCGATGATGCTCTACAAAAAACACTTGACACATATCGAAAATACGGTTATACTGAACATAACACAATTCTGTGGAAAACCACAGCAAGAGAACCTAAACTTACTTTTGATTGGGAACAAACAATCATAGATCAGTTGCCGTTAGATCATGCTGTTGCTGCATTGACCAGACAAGACCCAGGTCAAATTTTACCCTGGCACGAAGATAAATTTTTCATGTTACGTAGACTATATCCAGAAGACGTCAGACCTATCTGGAGATTTTTATTAATGATGGAAGATTGGAAAATAGGACACATACTACAAATCAACAACAGTGTTTTTTCTCACTGGAAAAAAGGAGATGTTGTTGTATGGAAACCGAGCACTATGCATCTAGCTGTAAATGCCGGTATTGAAGTTAAATGGACTTGCAACATCACTGGTTTTTTAAATATATGATTGAACAACACAACCTTACGGCCAATCAACAAGATTACGCTGTATTTTTGCCAGCCATTTCGAGTTTCTATGCCAATTACGTGGGGCGGCAACGTAGTGAAAATTATATTGACGCTGCTCGTATGCCCGCAGGTATTCCTGACATGGAACAACTCAACTGGTTAAATTCACAGAAGGCGTTATTTCCTTACCGGTACAGTTTGTATAGTGCAGGACACGCAAACTTAGACTTGACCAAGTTTGTGGCCAAAGAGGATATGGTTCGCAACAGAGAAGCCAACACCATCATGTTGGCTGACTCGGGCGGATTCCAGATTGCCAAGGGTGTATGGCCCGGGCGTTGGGCTGATCCCAAGGACAAGGCAGCAGAAAAGAAACGTGAAGCTGTACTTAAATGGCAAATGGGTATTGCCACACACGGCATGACAATGGATATTCCGACCTGGACTTATAGAGATCCCAAGGCAGCAGCCCTGTGCGGTATCCACAGCTACGACGATGCTGTAAATGCCACCAAGTTCAACAACGAATACTGGATGGCCAATCGCTATGGTGAAACCAAAATCCTAAACGTCTTGCAGGGCGGTAATCACGACGAAGCTGACCTTTGGTACGACACAATGAAAGACTACTGCGATCCCAACAAATACACCAATCACTTTAATGGTTGGGGTATGGGAGGACAGAACATGTGTGATGTTGAGTTAGTTCTCAAACGCCTGGTGCACTTGATACACGATCACTTGTTGGAGCCAGGTATACATGACTGGATGCACTTCTTGGGCACCAGTAAGTTAGAGTGGGCAGTGCTGCTGACAGTGATTCAGCGTAGTGTTAGACAGTATCACAATCCCAACTTCACTATTAGTTTTGATTGTGCCAGTCCGTTCTTGGCAACTGCCAATGGACAATTGTATCACAACATCACTACTGAAAATCGTAAAAAGTGGAGTTATAACATGAGCCCCACTGCTGACAATAAGAAGTATGCCACAGACAATCGTTTGTTTGGTGACGCTGTAAGACAAGACGGTATCCACCCTACATTCGAAGATAGCCCCATTACAAGTCGTATGAAGATTTCAGACGTGTGTTATTACAAGCCCGGTGATCTCAACAAGATTGGTAAGGAAGGTCGAACAAGCTGGGATAGTTTTAGCTATGCCTTGCTGATGGGTCATAATGTTTGGACACATATCGAAGCTGTACAACGTGCTAATCGTATGTTTGATTCAGGTGTATGTCCGGACATGATGGTGCATCCTATCAACCCAGATTATGACGTGGCCAAGGTTGTTGATCGTATTTTTGCTGCCCGAGATCGCTCAAAGAGCTTGCAAATTATTGCAGATCATGCTAAAGTATGGGAACGGGTTGTAGGAACTCGCGGCTTTACTGGCAAGCGAGCAGTTAACTCACACAGTCAATTCAACACACTATTTGATGTCGACGAAGAGGACGTCTCTGTAGATGAACTCGACAATGGTCAGTTAGACAAACTGGAACAAAGTGTATGAACAGAGAAGGTCACGAAGATGCCAGGTATTTTGTAGGCACTGAAGTAGAACATACTCCTGCATTGGGATTGAAAACCCTGTTTGTAGTTGGCATTCAGCCGGCTGAATCTATATTAGGTCAGGCCATGGTTAACGAAGTCGAACACATCTACTTTGGTGCCAATCAAAGTTTCCCAATGATAGCCACAGATGACTACAGCGCATGGCATGCGTGGGAGGTCATGGTCCTGGAAGTCTTACAAGATGCAAAGAAATACATGTGTACCTTGGACATAGATATTGCTTGTGTCGAAGGCTTGGCAGAATCTACACTGATTGAGCATGATAATTTTATCCCTATGATCAGTGTCAAGTTACCTTACATGAAACTGTTGGGATACAATGCCACAATCAAACTAGACGATCGGGACTTTGCAGCAACCAACCCAGGTGTATGGTGTCACAACCTACATGACTTACAAAATAGAGACCGCTATACTGCATGGTCTCGATACACAAAGGACAAGGTAATAGCATGAAATTTTTAGATCGATGGTTTTATCGCAAAGCACGTTGGTGCTGGCATCGTGCAGGTGTTGAGCACCCCGAACTCAAAGCTGAACAGGATTACCTGGACAAGCAGGCTAACAACCTCTACAGTAACGATAAAGTACCAGCAAGAGAAAGAGACTCTATTGTTTGCACTAGTGACGAAATTGATCTGACACGCCCAATCAATTTTAAAGTGGCAGCAGCTGACGGTGGCATGATTGTAGAAGTACGCACATACGACAGCAAGCATGATCGCAGCATCACCAAGCATCATATTATCCCAGACGAAACTGAGGACAAAGCTGCTGCTATTGCTCGTATTGTATCTTGGGAATTTTTACGGAGACCACAGCAATGATCGATTCAGAACGTGAACAAATAGAACGCATTAAAGAAAAAGCTACTCGATGGATTTATGTCAATTTTCAGAAGGCAGGATTTCATAGATACATTGCAGCAGAAACAGATCCTAAGTTAGCAGATGTTTCCTATCTTGGTAACAGACATAGACATATGTTTAAGTTTAATATCCAGATTCAAATATTTCATAATGATCGAGAACTGGAATTTCACCAGGTTCTTAACTATTGCGAATCGTTATTTGCTACACAAACTATTGACATTGATTTTAAGAGCGTCGAAATGCTATCAGATGATTTGTATGTACAATTAGCTGCAAAATATCCAGGACGAGATATGAAGATTAGTGTAAGTGAGGACGGCGAGTGTGGTTGTGTTATTGAATACAATACTACTCGTCCGGCTCAATTAATTAAAATTTAGTATTTTTATCAACCAGCAGTTATATCTAAGGAAGTCGAATGGCCAAGCCATCAATTAAAGCCAATCCCAAGGTCACACAAATTTTTGAAGACCTAGAACAATATCTAGACTTTTGTCGCAGATATGGATACAAGTTCAACGAAGCTGATCTGTACAATTGGAAAAGCTATGCGTATCAACAGTTCAACAAGAGTCTACAGGGCAAGCATGTCAAAGACATGTGGTTCCAAGACAGTCCAAGGACAAGATAATACCGATGCAAAGTAACACAAGTATTTGCATTTACCATAATGGTAATAGTAAAATTTTGGAATTTTATAAAGAAAAATTCAAACATTTAACTTTTATGGGAAATTTATCAGAGTCAACTCAATTTAATCCAACTGGTTGTCTTTGGGAAATTTGCTTCACTGATGCTACCAAAGAAAATTTGACTATGACTTGCAAACAGGGAGTCAGGATTATTAGACATATCTCCACTTACAAAAATGATTGTGACAATTTGTTGTCAGAATCTTGTCTTTTTGGTTATCAAGATTGGTTAAATTATGTAGTTGTAAAAAATTTATCTTTTGCTGATGAAATTATTTGCGATGAATCTTTGACCGTGCCGGTTAACAATGAGATTGCTATTATAACCACGGGTAGGACTGCTAACACACATTTTGTTGAAGTTTTAAAAAGTTTTGACCAATGTTCTTTTGAATATTTTAAAAAAATTGATGAAAGATTTTTACAAGCAGCAAGTGCTATATTCATGTGGAGGCTTGACCAGTGGGAATGTTTAACAAGTATTTGGATCAGCAAACAAACCAATCATTGGTCTCATCAATTGGAAAATCAATCTAAATTGCAATTTGATTTGCCTGTTGAACCAATAGCATGGAGTTGGATTGAAACTGATTGGGTCAATATTTGTACATCTGTGTTAGATCATGCTGTATTTTATCAGTACGTAATACGCAGACCGATACAATTGATTACTACCGAACAAGCTATTAAAAATTATAAATCAGTACAGAAAAAAATAGATTATAATAAAAAAGAAATAATAAAAAATTACAACAAATCACAATCTAAATACTTAGATTCAGATATTGCAAAATTATTAGATTTATTGTACAATAAAGTACAAAAACATATTCCGCAATGGAAAGAACCAATAGGAACCAAATGAGAAAACTATATTACATGGGATTAGAGTCTTACGAGGCTCGTTATACTCTACAACTGACAGAATGGAATCGTCGTGTATTCGACCGTCGAGGCCTTGATGTTGTGTATGTGCCAGGCGAAAATCTTGACAACAGTAAGAAGATTAGTGTTGGACAGGTACTAGACGCACATGGCCGCAGTTACTTTGGTATGAGTCAGATGATGAACCTGGTCAAGTTGATGCAACAAGGTGAGGTTACAGAAGCTGATGTTATCTACTTTGAAGACATGTTTCAACCTGGCATTGAAAGTTTGCCTTACATCATGGATCAGGTTCCCGAAGAGCACCGCCCTCGCATATATGTTAGATGTCTTGCTCAGAGTATTGACCCTGATGACTTTGTTCATGTGTGTGGTATGCAAAAGTGGATGGGACTGTATGAAAAAATGGTCAACGAGTTTGTTACAGGTGTACTTGCAACCAACGAAGAAATGGTAGCACATATGA
>Ga0209400_1002860_pt1 | contig 12888 bp, 18 predicted proteins | sample M_130807_EF_Meta_FD_187313 | JGI IMG/M metagenome (GOLD analysis project Ga0209400, IMG submission 187313) | Freshwater microbial communities from Lake Montjoie, Canada to study carbon cycling - M_130807_EF_MetaG (SPAdes) (version 2) | ecosystem: Environmental > Aquatic > Freshwater > Lake... | reverse complement strand
TGCACCCGAAAAATCAGTTTTAACTGGTCAATTAAAATCCGAGTATGAAACTTATTTAGCTGGTCCCAATAAAGACCGGGTAAAGGCTATTAGACTTCGTGACCAAATTTCAAGTGGTATCATTATTCCACCACACTTAATTTTAGATTTTGAATCACTTCCAATAGGTGAGGATATTTCCGAAAAGTTAGGTATTACTAAATACGAACCACCAATTCCAACACAATTGGCTGGTAAAGTTAAGTCATTTGATATGCCATTTGTAGGTAGCCACGATTGTGAACACGCAAATGTTTATGTTAATGATTTAGTAGATGGTGAACGTGTTGTTATCACAGAAAAAATTCATGGAAGTCAATTTATTTTAGCACACAATGTTGATACAAATGAAACTATTGTATCTTCTAAAGGTCTTTTGAAAAATGGATTAACTATTGAGGATAGTGATACCAACTCTTACTGGATTGCCTCAAAGAATGATGATATTGTTGCCAAAATTCGTAAAAACTTTACAACTGGTGTTATCCAAGTATTTGGCGAAGTTGTTCCAGTACAAAGTGGATATTCTTACGGACAAACTAAACCTACTTCTCGTTTGTTTGATGTTAGACACAACGGTGAATCCATTCCATATGATTTGGTAGATGAGGACTTTAAGAATCTTTGGGTTCCTGTTGTATTTGATGGTGTACTTAATCTTGATAAAAAAGAAGTAGTTATCTACTCTGATCCGGAAAAAGATATTCACAAAACAAGAATTGATTACTTACTTCCAAAATCTATTGTAGATTTGTGTAAAGGAAATGAGTTAGTTTCTGGTAAGCAAGTTCATATCCGAGAAGGTGTGATTCTAAGACCATATGTTGATAGAAATGCAGTTGATGGTACAAAATTAAGATTGAAAATTATCAATCCGGCCTACCGAGAAAACGGTGAGGAAATTAATTAAAAAAATTCCCTTTATGTCAAAAACATAAAGGGAATTTTTTTTATAATTACTATGATACTCGAAGTAATTTGTAAGGAAAGTTTTAATTTGCCACTTTTTAATGGTGTAGTTTACTTCATTAAAGGAAAAAGATATAAGTATTCGGTTGATAACTTAGAAAGTTTATGTGATGAACAAATATATCATCTCATAGACAATTACCTTATATCATTCGATGTATTCAAATCTAAATTTACTCTCTTAGAAGACTGGAGAGAAGACCAATTAAATAATCTAATATGAGCTATTTAAATAAATTAAAATCAGACATTCGTGATCTAAAACTATCAATTATTCTTGGTGAGAATAATACAAATTTTGTACCAAATCTCAAAAAGTTGAGAAAAGGCAATAACCGATTTTTTGACCAACCATATTGGAGAGTTATCAAAGAATGGAAAGGTAAATCAGTAATAACTGGTTCAGCTGCCTTATACGCATTTGGTCTATTAGATAGAATGCCACAAGATATTGATTTGCTAGTTGATAAAAACAACTTCAATCCAAATATAAAACTATCACATAATAGATATCCAGGAATGGATGGTAAAATGGATGTACTTGGATATTATGCTGATAAAAAAGCCAATATGAATGTTGATTTTTTTCACTCAGAATCACATGAGGTAATTGAAGTAGATGGATTTTTATTTCACCATCCATTTGAAATTATGGAAAAAAAGATAGAGATATCACCAAATAGAGAAAGAAATAACTCTAAAGATATTAATGACTTAATTAATATCTTCAAAATCTTACAACCAGGATATAAATTATAATGAGATGGAACTCACAAAAAGTAAATCAAATTCTAGAACAATATAAATCTGATTCAAGCCTAAAACCAATCGTAAGAGATATCACTATTGACCATATTTTATCGGATAGTAGTGAAGAATTACAATTTCCATTTTTAATATCACCAACCGAAGGAATTCCAATATTTAGAACACCCCATTTATCATTTGAATATACAGATGAGGAAATACAAAGTATGTTTGAAATTAAATCAGATGCTACCTCAATCTTAAAATACTTCAACTTAAAAGAATTTGATTATCAAAAAGATTGGATAAATCATTATCAAAATAAAAGATATAATTTCTTTATTAAATCAAGACAAATTGGTGCCACTACACTTAGTTTAATTTGCGCTATACATTATATTTTAACAAATACAGAAAAGGTAGTTGTTTTTCTATGTAGAGATGTACAAGATGCTACTGATAAATTTGATAAGTTTATTAAGTTGTATAATGATAGTATACCTTTTTATCTAAAATCAGGAGTGACTAAGATAAGTGGAAGAAATAAGTCACACTCAATGGATTTTGAAAGTGGATGTAGAATAGTCTTTAAAATTCAAAGTGAGCTACTTATTCCAAAATCAATATATGTAGGAGCATCTATTGATTTTTTAATAATAGAAGATTTAGAGCTAATGAAAATCGACATCTTACCATTAGTGAGAGATAGAATTTTAGTTTCTACCCTACCATCTAATGATAAAAAATCTTGGGTATATAAAGTTTGTAATAACCAAACATTACACCAATTTAATCTTCAATATTTTGATTGGTCTTTAATTAAAGATAGAGATTTTAATTGGATAAGACACGAAATGACTCACTTAGGTGGATTGAATGAATTTATCAATCAATATTGTTGTGGTAAAGTAACACCGGAAACACAATCTTATCTAAGAGATATTAAAATTGACTCAATTTTATAAAACATTGAATTACTAAACTAATAATATTAACAACCATATAAGACTAACAATTAAAATAAATCTTATATGGCTGTTAATTTAGAACTACCAAAAGAGAGAAATCTCTACTTACAAAAACAAGTAGACCAAGCATCTATGGGTGACTTAACTCAAAAGATTATTGAAATCAATGAGGATGATGCTAGGTTGAAAAAGCTTTATGATGTCTATGGCATTGAATACAAACCAAAACCTATTAAAATCTATATTGATTCCTATGGTGGTCAAATTTATCAATGTTTTGGACTTCTTGGAGTAATGGAAAAATCAAAAACACCTGTTCACACAATCGTAACCGGTTGTGCAATGAGTTGTGGATTTATGATTCTTATCTCTGGACATAAGAGATTTGCTTATAAACTCTCAACACCTCTTTATCACCAAGTATCTACTACCAAGTCAGGTACTTTGAAAGAAATTGAAGAAGAAATAATTGAAACCAAGCGTTTACAAGAAACAATCGAAGAGATTACCTTGGAAAGAACTAAGATCACCAAAAAGAAATTGAAAGAAATCTATGATGGTAAAGTTGATTGGTTCATGTCAGCTAAAGAAGCTGTTGAATTAGGTGTGGTGGACGAAATTCTCTAATATATAGGGTATGTTCATACCTTACTTAGGAGAGAAATCCAAATTTTCCAATTTTATAATCCCAAATATCCCAACCGATATCTCTACTTATGTTGAACCTTTTGGAGGAGCTTATGGAATTTATTTTTCATTAGATCTTACTCAGTTTCACACCTCAACACAGTTCATTTACAATGATATAAATCCACTCAACTCAAACTTATTTACACAGTTAGGTAATCCAGATTTTATATCTATAATGAAAGAAACAAAAGCAACCGAAGATATGTATTATCAAATACAATCATCTCTCAATAAAAACAATTGGAGTGATGTAGATAAGGCACTCAATTGGTTAATACTTCTTTGTTGTTCTTATAGTCAATATAATATAACTGATGGTAAGTGGCGAGGTGATTGTGAGTTTGAAGTGGTCAAATTAAAATTTAAGTACGAAAATCACTATTTAGATAAGATTAAATCAGTTCATGGGATTGATTATAAAGAAGTAATTAGTAAGTATGATTCAAAGTCCACTTTCTTTTATTTAGATCCACCATATAGAACAAGAGAACACTATTACATCAATCACAACTTTACTGATGAATCACATTATGAATTATCTCAAATTCTTAAAAATATAAAAGGTAGATTTGCACTAAGTTACTATCACTTTCCAGAAATAGATGAGTGGTATAAAGGTTGTAACATAATTAAAAATAAAACTTTAATGGGAACTGAATTTTTGATTATGAATTATTAATATATATGTTAAGAAAAAAAATATAAATTATGAAATATATTAAAAAGTTTAATGAAGGATTTCTTGATAAGCTGGAAGCAGCAGTTAAAGGAAAGTCAAATAAAGGTAAATTAATTGAAGAAATGTTAAAAAAACAAAACTTACCTTTAGAAGGATTTGGTTATACTTTTAGATTCATGGGTGGTAGTGACCTTACTCCCGAAGAAAAAAGTCATCCATTTTCTTATTTAACAAATTATGAGCCAAATAAAGGTAAGTTAAAAGCAGAAAATGGTAAATTAGTATTAACTGATGAAACATTTAATAGTAAGAAAGTTGTAAATATAATTCCAATGTTGGATAAACAGCTTAAGGATGGTGAACAAATAGAAGAACACGGCCGTATCCAGTCAAGTGCAGTAATCAAATTTAATTATAAATTTGATTTATCTTTAGAAAATCCAACTTTGACATTCTCTAATGGTCTTTTATTTGATATAGAAAAAGGAACCTGGGTAAAAAATGAAAACATAGATATGGATAAAGTTGAGATACTTGATGGTGATGTAGATTCAGAGAAGGAAAAACAGCTGGTAGATGGAATATCTGGTACTATTTTTAACAAAGAATTGGTAACAACTTACCAAATTTTTATTGATGAGTGTAATAAAAGAAAGGATATTGTTGATATTATGTCTAAAACTGTTACACCTAGAAAAGAAGAAGTAAAAGAAAGTTTAAGAATTAAAAAATTCAAATAAATAAAAAAACCACTCAAATGAGTGGTTTTTTTATATTAAAATTAAATTTTAAATAATCCCGGCTCTTCTGAACCACTTAAATAAGTACCAAGTTTAATCATAACCTCGTCATAAGCGGTATACTTACCATAAAGATGATGAGTTGAATCAGTATCAATATCAGTTAGTATACCTACTGTATAAACACATCTAACACAAGGCTTTAGACTATTTCTTTCAATCAATTCAGAGAATTGATTATACATATCAGTTGCAATTTCGTCCACACTTTCTGGAGTTGTAGTACAACCAGGATGTAGTGAAATATCCATAGGTATTACAATATCATCGGTATATTTTGAGTTTATAGAATCAGTAATGTGCTTTATATTTTCTTGGAATGATTTAGGTAAAGCTGAAAATATGTGACAATATTTTATCCACTCAGCAGGTGTGCCTTTTTTAGGACAAACAGTTAGATAAATAACACCATATTCTTGATTATCCATTTGATTTAATAATTATTTTTAACCCAATCAATTAACTTTAGAAGGTTTTCTGTATTCTGTGGATATTTATCCAATAAAGATTCTAAAAAGCTAAGACGACCCATTTTGTAAGCTTCATTACCATAAGATTTATACTCATTGAATATACCATCTTCCCATTTCAACAATGATTCAAAATCTCTTTCAATAACATTCATATCAAATTTGTTGAATGTTTCTGCAAGTGGAGTTTGTGAAGCGTGTGTCTTAGTATCTAAAATAGCATCTCTAATTTCTAAAATGTCTTTGTTTGTTTTATCTTCACAAAGGTTCATAAAGAATTCAGCAGAACGCTCTTCATTATCTTGTTTAGTTGGCTCATAAACAATATCATGAAAAAGAGCAGTTAGTAATAACTTTTCTTTTTGTTTCTCGTCAATCTTACCATGACCATAATTCTCATTAATTTGATCGATGATATCATTCAAATGATCCAATGTGTGAAAGTGTCTATGTGATTCATTCCACATATCAAGTAACATATTGATATTAGCTTTGATTGAATATTTGTCTAGTAAATTTTGTAAATTCATAACTTATTTAATTTTGTTTATATATTAAAATCTTATTTAGAAGAACCAAACTCTTCTTTGTCGTAAGATAAGTAAAATTTATCAAAGTCAAAATTATTATCATAAACTTCTCTAATCTTATCTAAAGTAACTGTGTCCAATATCTCTTTAATTGACCATCCTTCTGGGTTAATCCATCTATTAACATTAGCATATCTGTTAATTTTATCTTTTTTCATCTTAATAATATAAGATTCTTTAATAGTATCAAATCTTTCTTGAGTTAAATACTTATCAGGGTTCTTTAGAACTGTTCGAACAGCATCATATACTTGTTCAACATTAGCTGAGGCAGTTTGTGTTGATATAGTTGTAATGCCTTGTTTATTCATTCTTGATTGGCCACATCTAATATAATAAACCAATCCTCTTTTCTCTCTTACTTCTTCATATAAAGGAGAAGAAAGACCGGATGATAACATAGCATTAATAAATGTAATATAATTAAAGTCTGTTTCAACCAATGGAGACATCATAATTAAGGAAGCCTTATCACCAAAGTCATTCATTTTCTCTAAAACAACATCATTATAAGGACCAAATTGTAACTTTCTATCAAGTTGTCTTTGGGCAAATTGAATATCAGCTTTAAATTTAGTTGACGGTGAAACATTAATAATCTTAGTTGGATTAGCGTATTGTAATTCAAAGAAGTTTAAACAATCCATGAATTTCAAACCTTCTAAGTCTTGTCTCAATCCGATAGGATCATAATCACTAAACAATTTTCTTGATAAGTTTAGTAAGTGTGATTCAGTTTGGTCACCAAAGTAATCAGTATATTCTTGAAGGACAATATTTCGTTCATTCTCAAATTGTTCTTTAGTAACATTAAACTGAGACATTAAGTCCATAATCTCATACTTACGTTTATTTAAGTATTCTTCAAGTCCAGTAAAGTAAAATACAATTTCATTATTGGATGTATAAGCATTCCAATCAATTCCTTCTCTTTCAAAATCTTCTCTAAGATGTTCAAAGTTTTTGCACATAAGGTGCTCTAAAAGATGGCTAATGCCATACCATCCTGACTTTTCGAGATTAGTTGATCCTTCATATACTATGTAGAATCCAGCTAAGTCTGTTTGCGATTTTAAATTTATTATCATTTATTTAAATATTTTTTAATTAATAGTAATTACCAAGTCATCATCATTTGGCGTGTCTATATGTATATCCAATGAATGATCAGTTCTTTTCAATTCAGAATTAGTTTCATTTTTTAACTCCTGTACAAAATCTAAATAGTTATACATTTCTTCTGGATTATTATCAAAACTAATAAACATGATCAAATTAATAGTATCTACTATTTTTTTATATTTAACTGTTATCACATTTTTATCAACCTTAATAAACTGGTCTATTTTCTTAAATATGTTTTTTCTTTTATCTTTTGGGATATAATTATTAACAACATTACCCGGTGACATAAGATAATTTATATGATTAGTAAGTGTTTCTTCCTTATATGAATTAGCAACCAATTCTGTAAAATTATCTAAAAGATTATTTTGTTTTAATAACAATCTACCATATTTAGTTTTATTCCAACCATAAGAATATTTAATTAATAGTTCTTCATGATTACGTGAGTCTAACTCACCACCACCCAATGGAAATTCACCATTTGTCCAATTGTATAAAAACACATCAAATCCACCTCTACTTTCACTATTTAGGTCATTCATTAAGTCTTCTCTAAATTGAGTAAATAGTTTTTTAAGATTCTCATCAGTCCAACCTTCATCATATAAATCCGATTCAACCACATCAGCATCTCTCATAGGATCTCTATCACTTTGAGCCATAATGTTTCCATAGAAACGTGGTATTAAAGCATCATCCGATACTTGGTAACTCTTATATGTTTCAATCAATCCACAGAAGTCCTTAATGAATTTATCATAAGCTTCTTGGTCAGCATATTCTTTACCTTTTATCTTATAACTCATATTGATATTCTAAATTCATCACCTCTACGGGTTACATTTATTTTTAAGTCTTCTCCTCTTTTTAAATCTTCTATAGCGGTCAAAATCAAATCATAAAATTTATCCAAGGATATCTCATAGCTAAAATGTGGTTTACAAATATCATACAATTCATCTAAATGAACATAGTAACTATCATCCATAAATAAAAAAACATCCATAAAAGACTTTACAAAATCTCTGTAATCATTACCATACATTGACTTAAATAACTTATACTTATTATTATTGGTAAACTTATTCAATATATAACTTGGAATAAATTCTAATACTTTTTTAATAAAGTTATTAACTGATCCTAAATTTTGCTCAATACACAGTTTGCCATATTTAGTATTATGCCAACCATATCCAAATCTAATCAAATATTCATTATCCAAAACATCACCACCCATATTACCATCTTTTCCAAAATTCCACTCATATCCCTGTAAAGGAAAAGTCTTTTCTGTTATAATATAAAGATAATAATCAATTGGAGCACATCTACTTGGATTTAAATCTTCAATTCTTATGTTAAAAGAATCTCTACCATATTCTTCAGCTAGAGCCTGAACTGTTTCCAAATCAAATCCTCTTTTGGACATATAATCATCAACCAATTTAAAGTCTTCTTCTGGATCAAAATTTTTAACTTTATTTTGAGCAGAATCACTATATGAGTGAGAAAATTGTCTCAATTCTTTACCATAATGGTATCTACACTCTCCTAATTGTTCTATAAATTCAGAAAAGGCTTCCTCAGTAGTTAGATTCTTACTAATTTTTATCTCTTCAAGAAAATTTTGATACTTCTTAATCATGCAAATTCAATTTCATTTTCTTCTTGTTCTACTATAAGAACTACTACCGGAGATTTTACTACCGGATCGTCTTCCCATTCTAAGTCATATCCTAAATCACTGTCGTTCATGGTTTGATGGTAAATTTTATTGTATATATTAATTAAAACTTGCGATTTTCTAAGTATTTTAGAAAATTAAATGAATCATCTTGTTTTCCAATCATTTCTTTTGTTATAGATATAATTTCTATATCAACCATTCCAATTTTTTTCTCAAAAATAACTTCTGCAGCATCTTTACCCGATTTACAAATCCAAGTTTTACTTCTAAATCCTTCAACATTAAAAAATCTTGTAAGTATAGCACCAGTTTTCATTCCAACCTGGTCTTTATCACATAAAATATTAATAAGACCTGGATTCTTTTCCAATAGAAAGTATAACTGTAGACCAGACCACATAGCACTTGATACCGAAACAGCTTTCTTACCCTCACTTCTCAGTGCCATCATATCAAATAACCCCTCACATATCCAAATTTCATCACCCTCATTAATATCATCTAATCCCCAAACTGGTATATCAGGACAAGCAAGTGAGTATTTTAATTTACCGATATCCGAAAGTTTTCTAATAGCACAATTTATTAACTTATCATTCTCAAATAATGGTATAATAATACCACCACCTTCAATTCCATCTTCTAATACTGGTTTGAGAACAGGATGACAAGTAGCATTTAATATAACTAAATGATTGTAATCTTTAATTGAAGATAATCCACCAATTTTATATTGATTAATTATATCTTGTGTGATTCCTCTATTTAGTAGATATTCTAGTTCAACTCCAGATAACTCATTGTGTGATTTTAGAACAACATCAGTTAGTGATTGTATCTCTTCGGGTTTAACAGTAATATCATCAACATCTAAATCCAATTTATTAGATTCTATTTCAACAAATCTTTGATTGTTTTCATAAAAGAATTTAGACCAATCTAATTTCTTTTCTAAATTTACTAACTTAAATGGGTTAATATTACTGGAAATAAAGTGTCTAACAACACCTTCGACACTTCTATTATTGTAAAGTATAAATGCTAAATCTTGGTTTGACCATTTCATTTAATTTATATAATTAACGAGTAGTAAGTTGAAATGTAATTGATCCAACATTTTTATTTCCTTGCTTATCATAATTAGTGTCCGTGATATCACAATCAACATTAAAATGACTTTCCAATCTTTTTAAGATACTATTTGACTTTATTTGAAAATTGATATAGTCATCATATGATATGTTAATATCTGACATATCATTCGTTACTTCAATTTCAAATGACATTTTTGGCTTAATTGTAAAATTAACAATCCATCCCTCATCAATAAACTCTAAGAATAAATCTTCCAATTCATAAAATTTAGGAAACCCCATCATTTCAGATTCTACTTCTTTATAAAGTGATATAAGTGTATTAGATAACTTACTATCTTTTTTTATTCTATTGATTAAGTCTTCTAACTTAGTTCTAAATTGTTTGTGTTCATCTATATAAACTGGACATAAATCATCAACATCTTCACCCAATTCATCATTAACAAAATGGTCTATTTTTTTGTTTAGGTCTGGAATATCACCTATATGTGAATTATTTCTAAACATAATAACCTCACTTAGCATTTCATAACTAACAGAATTATTAGATTCATTAAATTTTTTCCAGTTCTTAATCATATAGGTATATATTAATTTGGAGTTTGTAAAAAAATTACTATCTTTGTGTTAAATACTCTATAAAAATGTATAAAGTCGGACTAACAGGTAATTTCTATTCTGGTTATAATGAAGTTGCTGAAATATTTGAAGCTAAAGGTGTACCCGTATTTGACGCAGATGTTGTTTTAAAGTTTATGTTAAACTATTCAGAAAAACACATCAGAAAAATAAAAGAAAGGTTTGGAAATGATATTTACAAAATGTGTCTTTTAGACACTAAAATGATTAACACCAATAAAGAATTTGATAAACTATTAGATGTTGTTGAACTAGACTTAGTTAAGGCATATGAAAAATGGCGTATCAAGAATTATAATTCTCATTACACCATTTTCAAATCATCTATTATCTTTGAAAGAAAGATAGAAAAATTCATGAACTTTAATATTTCCGTATTTAGACCAAAAACTGAGAGAAGAAGAGAGTTAACCATATTTACTTCTATTCCACCACTTACCATTGATGATATATTAGATAATGAAATGGATGAATTGGAAAAGAATGGAAAATCAGATTATGTAATTCATAACTACGGAATTTCTAAACAAGGATCAAGTGAATTTGGAGTTGAAGCACAGATAAATAATATAAATAAAGCTCTAATCAAAAAAGGAAATCTTAGTGGACTTCTTATTTAACATTGATAGTGAAGTCTTCACCAGCATCAACATAATCCTTGAAACAAGTAAGTGCTTTGGCAATTAGATATCTATCTAAATCATTGAAGTGTTCCTTATCATATGATACTTGTACAGCATTGATTAAAATGTTCATAGATGTTGTAGGATCAAGTTTTTCAGCTTTGATAAGCTCATTGATTTCATCCATTCTTTCTTGTTCTTCCATTGATAATTGAGACATATCAAACTCGTTAATTTGTTCAGACATAATATTTTTTTATTTTTAATATTATATGTATAAATGTTATCCTTGTTCTTTTAATAATTTTTAATTATATTTGCATTATGACTAATAATATATTTGTATTCGAAGAGGGAAGAAGTAAGATTGGGTCTTACCCAGTTACTTTAACCATTGAAAAATCTGGCAAGAATAAAATACAATTGGTAAAATCTATAAAAAAATTTACTAATTTAGGACTTAGGGAAGCAAAAGATATTGTTGATAATGTTACTCACATACCACAAGTTATTAAGGTATGGGCAACTAATCAAGAAATTTTAGAGTTAAAAAATGAATTATCTATATGTGAAGAATTGTCTTATTTATTGACTGACATACAACAAAATAGAAATAGAAAGTTAATTGAACTTGGTTTAGGAACAAAAGAAGATTTAGTTGAGGAATTAGTTGAAAGAGATATCTATGAACTAATTTCAAATAAATTCAACTATGAACAATTACGAGAGCTTTTATCTGAAAGATATGACTCAATCACAGAAATCGAAATCAAAAAAATAATGAATATTTAATAATATGAAAGTTATCTGTACAGGAAACACCAAGAGATTAGTAAAAGGAGCAACTTATGAAGTCCTTAGTCTAAAAAATTTAGACACCTCAAATAGTAAGTATTTTCGACCACACATCGTTATCAAGCTAAATGAGTCCAATAATTGCACTCTAAATATTAGAAACTTTAAATTGGAAAATGGCGACCCATTGCCCGAAATTAATTGGACTTCTGATGAATGGAAAAATAAACAAACCGAATATGGCCAGTCAAGAATCAGTACAACAAATCCTATTAAAATAGGTGATTATGTTTCTTATGTGAGAAATTCACACAAAGGACTGATATTTGGTAAAATATACAAAGTAACTAATATAAGAGAGTTTCAACACAAAAGCTATGGTGGATCAATCTGGACTGAATTAGAAATTCAAATTGAAGGATCAACAAGGTTTTATAAAACATATTCTTTCCGTAAGTGTACACCACAAGAATCAAGAGAAATATCATTAAACACTTTGTTTGATGAAGAAACCGGTGTTATCTCGATTGATAAGAGCATCAGAAAAATTGATAAGTATGAAGACCAAGCTAAGGAAACACTTTTGATTAAAATATTGATGTCTGCTGCACTAGATACAAATAGAAACAATATGAGTATCATAGAATGGGCTTGTAATAAAACAGGAAATCAGTTTGAAGTTAAACCAGACGACTTCAATTCTATTATCACAAATTCATTATCATCTATTTTAGATAAATTGAATTAAAATATCCTATTTACTTCTGATAAAACATCAGTCTCATTAATTGGATTTCCATCTATTTTACTCATAATCATTGAGTGAATGTATTTGGAAATCCATTTTTTACTATCTTCACTTACCCAAGTTGGATAAGGCAATCTTTCTATATCTTTATTCTGTATATTCTTAGTGTGATTTAATACAGTTTTTAAGATGTTATTACACTTATCACTAAGTACC
>Ga0209400_1002858_pt1 | contig 12890 bp, 8 predicted proteins | sample M_130807_EF_Meta_FD_187313 | JGI IMG/M metagenome (GOLD analysis project Ga0209400, IMG submission 187313) | Freshwater microbial communities from Lake Montjoie, Canada to study carbon cycling - M_130807_EF_MetaG (SPAdes) (version 2) | ecosystem: Environmental > Aquatic > Freshwater > Lake... | reverse complement strand
TTGATCTGGGGATATTTGTCTTTGAATCCCGCCATGCTGAGTTTGATGCCGCGCACCTTGGCCGTCTTGTGCTGGAAGTCGTGGATCAGGCTCAGGATGTCTGCGTCGATGTAGTCCGTGCTGCGCGCATCGAGGAGAACATGGCCGCCCTTGGGAACACTGCGCAGGGTTTCCTCCAGCTTGCCACGGTTGAAAAAACTCACCTGATTGGCCAGCTCAATGCGCAGGACGTCGCCCGTGATGTGCTGCTCCATGAACTTGCGCAAAGGCCGACGCATGTTGCTGTGCAAAATGAAGCTGATGCTGACGACAAGACCGATGACGATTCCGATCAGCAGATCTGTCAGAACAATGGCCACGACGGTGATGATGAAGGGCAGGAACTGGTTCCTGCCCTCAGTCCACATCTGTTTGACCAGAGCGGGACTTGCGAGCTTGAGCCCGGTCATGAGCAGGATGGCTCCGAGCGCGGCAAGCGGGATCTGGTTCAGCAGACCGGGCACCAGCAGAACGCACCCCAGCAGCAGGAAGCCATGAAAAAAAGCGGAGAGCTTGGTTTTGCCGCCGGCATTGATGTTCACACTGCTGCGCACAATCACGCTCGTCATGGGCAGACCGCCGATCAGTCCGGCAGTGACATTGCCGATTCCCTGCGCGATCAGCTCCCGGTTGGGAGGACTGCTGCGCTGCTGCGGGTCGATCTTGTCCACCGCCTCAAGGTTGAGCAACGTTTCCAGGCTGGCGACGATGGCGATGGTGAATGCCGCGCCATACACGGCCGGATTGCCCAGCGCGGAAAAGTTCGGAAACACAAGGAAGCCAAGGAAAGCGTGGATGTCTTTTGCCACCGGAACCTGCACCAGGTGAGAAGCTTCGATGGCCCATGCACCGCCGCCCACTTGCCTCAGCAACATGCTAACACCCACACCGAACAGCACCACCACCAGAGGGGCCGGCACCACGCTGTTTTTCAAAGGCTTGATTTTATTCCACAAAACCATGAGCACGATGGAAAGCACACCGACCAGCGCTGCACCGGGCTGGATGTCAAACAAAGCGGACCAAATTTCAGTGAAGGTGTTTTCATGGTCAGGCTGCTCGAAACCCATGTCACCCTCCGGGTCGGGGTCGTGCCCGATGACGTGCGGGATTTGTTTGAGGATGAGGATGACACCGATGGCGGCCAGCAGACCCTTGATCACACTCGAAGGAAAAAACGCGGCAATGAAACCCGCACGACAAACACCGAGAATGATCTGCAGCACACCCGCCATCATCACCGCCAGCAGGAACACATCAAAGGCCCCCAGGTTGCCGATCTGCGCCGCCACAATGGCGGTCAAACCTGCGGCAGGGCCGCTAACACTCGTTTGGGAACCGCTGAGAACGCCGACCAAAATGCCGCCGATGATACCGGACACGATGCCCGCAAAGAGCGGAGCATTGGACGCCAGCGCCACGCCAAGACATAAGGGCAGGGCCACCAAAAAGACAACGAGGCCGGCTGAGAGATCTTTGAACAGGGTGGATGGTGCGGAGGTGGTCGCAGGCATGCAAGATGAATAGGCTTGTAGATTATTGAATGGGTGGTCAGGCTTTACTTGAAACCGCCCTCAAAACGAAACTAACAACAAAACGGCCGTGCTTTTTCATCACTGCTTAATCCTTTACCCGACCATCCAATTCCTTTAGTCGATCAATCCGTTGCGGATCGAAAAGCGCACGAGCTCGCCGATGGAGTGCAGGTTCAGCTTTTCCATGATGCGGCCCCGGTGCGCCTCCACCGTGTACACGCTCAGGTTCAGCACCGAGGCAATTTCCTTGTTGGTCTTGCTTTCCGAGATCATCTGCAGCACCTCCCGTTCTCGCGGCGACAGCAGGTCGATGGGGTTGGTGACATGCTTGCGGTAGTCGTCCAGCACCGCATCGCTGACCTCGGGACTGAGGAATCCCTTGCCGTTGGCGACGGCCCGCACGGCGGCGAGGAGATCGCTCTCGTTGCTGTCCTTCAGCAGGTAGCCGTTGGCTCCGGCACGCAGCATTTCGCGCACATAAACGGAGTCCTTCTGCATTGAGAGTGCGAGGATGCGCGCCTTGGGCACCGCCTTGGTGATCTGCCGCGCAGCCTCGATGCCGTTGAGTTCCGGCATCGTCACATCCAGGACCACGATGTCCGGCTGTAGATCAATGGCCTTGTCCACGGCTTCGCGTCCATTTGCTGCCTCGCCCACAACCTCCATGTCCCACTGCGCAGCGAGGATCATGCGGAAGCCGTTGCGGACCACGGCGTGATCATCGGCAAGGAGAATGCGGGTGGGTTTGGTAGCCATGGGAAGCCCAGCATAGCGAACCTGCGGCAAAGGGCAAAAAACTGCGGTCATTTTGTGGGAACCCCTGCGGCCGGTCGTCCCAAAAGACGCCCCCCCCTCCCACCTCATGCCCGCTTTCCGCTTCTTCAGAATTTGTCTCGGCATCGCCTTGGCCCCCATGCTAATCCATGCCCAGTCCGCTGATACGCACCTAAGGTGCCGAAATCGGCATTCGCAACGAGTCCATTCCCAAGCTGGTGAACACACTCTCCTTTTGGATGCTGCACAGCGATTCGGAGCTGATCTACACAGGTGATGCCGGCACCACTGAGCCAGGAGCAGCCTCAATGCGCCAGGGCATCGAACTTTCCAGCTACTGGCGTCCCGAGGAATGGGTCATGGTCGATATCGAGGCAACTTTGACCGACGCGCACTTGGTCGATACCGATCCTCCCAACCAAAAGATCCCCAACTCCATTCCCTACACCTTCAATGGCGGCATCACGCTCGGTGGCACACAGGGCTTCTTCGGCTCGTTGCGTGCTCGTTACTTCGCACCACGGCCCTTGGATTCAGTGGTGGACGTCAAAACGCGCGAGTCGTTGCAGGTCAATGCCCGCCTCGGCTTTCGCAAAAACAATTGGGAGATCGCCATGGACTGTCTGAATCTCCTCAACCGCAGCGACTACGACGTGGCCGATTACTACACCTCCCAGCCTAATGGACTTTCCCGCGCAGGACGACGTGCACGTGCACCCCATCGAGCCGCGCATGTTTCGCCTTTCGGTGACCTACCGCTTCTAACTTGACTCCGAAGAGGCTTTGGCAGGCAAAGTATGCGCTGAGCCCCGTTGCGAAAACCTCCGCAGCGTGCGAGCTTGACCGCCCATGTTCCTGCCGCGCCTCTTCGTCCTTCTCTTTTGCACCGCCACCATGCTTGTCGCGCAAGGGGCAAGCACGCCGCTGAAGATCGAGGTGCGGCGTGCCTTGCCGGTGGAGGAGGAACCCCAGCCCAGACTGCCGGACACCGCCGCGCTACCGCGTGTGCTGCCAGTCAACCGCAAGAGCGTCTATAGCCGCTGCGAGACGACGCTGCCGCTCATCGCCATCACCTTTGATGACGGGCCTGATCCGGTGCTGACCCCACGTCTGCTGGATTTGCTCAAGCAGCGCGGCATCCATGCCACCTTCTTTCTGGTCGGCAAAAATGCCGCCGCCTTTCCCGACGTGGTACGGCGCATCGTGGCAGAGGGGCATGAGGTGGGCAATCACAGCTGGTCACACCCATTATTCACCCAACTCGGTCAGGAGAGTGTGGAAAGCCAGTTGCGCCGCACGCACGATGCCATCCTCAAAGCCTGCGGCACCGCACCACTGCTGTACCGCCCGCCCTACGGTGCCCTGAGAGTCTCGCAGCGTGCACGCATCGAAAAAACCTTCGGCTATCCGGCCATCCTCTGGGACGTGGACCCTCAGGACTGGCAGCACCCGCGCAGTGCGCAGAAGGTGTATGACGCCGTGCACAGCCAGACGCGCCCAGGCTCCATCATCCTCTGCCACGACATCCATGAGACCACCGTCGCCGCCATGCCCGCCACGCTGGACGACCTCACGGCTCGTGGCTATCGTTTTGCCACCGTTACCCAGTTGATCGCCTTCACCACGCCGCCGGAGATGGTGGGACCGCCTGCACCCGGTTCTGTCCCGCAGCCATCCATCCCACTCGCCGATCCTTCGCCAGCCACCGCTCGTGATGACGCCGTTAAAGGCGGTGATACGAAGCATGAAAAGCCGGTGCACTCACCCTGATTACTCCTTGAACTCCTCGCGGTCCGGGATCCGGGTGAAGGCAATCTTGGTGCCTGAAAACGTGCGCACGGTGTCAGGCGTGAAGCCGATCACCACGGAGTCGCGGCCATATTTCTGATTAATTTTGTCCAGTAGATGGCTGAGGTTCTCACGCTGCTCCTTTGACGCCGAGGCGTCCGGTGAGTGGAAGAGCTCCAGTTGCTGCGGCAAGGCTTCGGCCACCAGGCCAAACAGAGTCACGGAAACCTTTTTCACCCGCCTCCAGCGCGCCTGCTGCATCACCTGCTGCCACAGTTCCGCGAGCACCCGTGCCAGCACAATGCTGTCGGCCCCCTCCTCAAACTTCGCCTGCGCCTCACAGCGCGGCCCGTCTTCCGTTCGCACGCTCAGGTGCATCTGTTTGGCCCGGTACTTCATGCGGCGCAGCCGGCTCGCAGCCTTCAGCATCAACCTGCGGGCCACAATGCCCGCCGCAGGTGGCGTGCGCATCTCCGGGGCCAACACATGACTGTGCCCGATCGTGCGATGTGCCGGGGGTGCGTCATCCTCCGTCACGCCGCCATGCAGCCCATGCCAGAACCGGTCTCCGCACACCCCGCCCCAGGCCCGGTGCAGAATCTCGCGCTCCGCCGCCCAAAGGTCCGCCATCGTATGAATCCCACAGGAATGCAGGCGCGGCTCCATGCGCCGACCGATCCCGCAAAGGTCGCTCAATTCCAGCTCCAACAGCCGTCCCGGCAGGTCTTTTTGCAGCAGCACCACTAGGCCGTCCGGCTTCTGCATGTCGCTAGCCACCTTCGCCAGGAAGCGGTTCGGTGCCAGGCCGATGGAGCAGGTGATGCACTCTCCCACCCGCTCCCGCAGCCCCTGTTTGATGCGTCTGGCCAGATCCCTCGCCACCTCCAGGCGGCGGCGTGGTGCATCCAACTTGCAGGCCATCTCGTCGATTGAGCAAATCACGTGCACCGGAAAATGGCGCTCCACTTCCGCGATAATCTTGTGGTGAAACTCCACATACACATCGTGCCCTGCCATCACCGTGATCAGCTCCGGGCAGCGCCGCCGTGCCTCGCCGATGTTCGTGCCCGTCTTGATCCCAAATTTTTTCGCCTCATGGCTGGCCGCGATTGCACACGTCGCGTCCGAATCCACCGGCACCACCGCGATCGGCTTGCCCCGCAGTTCCGGGTGCAGTTGCTGCTCCACACTGGCGAAGTAGCTGTTCAGGTCGAGAAACAACCAGTCCACGAGCGGTTGGGAGTCAGAAGTGGCAGCAGATACAGGCATGGGTGGGGCAAATATTAGCCCGGAATAAACAACTGTTCAATAGAACATTCACCCTCAAGAGAGTGCCCTCGTCTGTGCTCGGGTCTTACACCCTTTTTACCAAACCAACGTTGCCTTGCCTTATAATTTCCATAACTAATGATTCATGCAGCCCTCTCCTGCTACGCCTCCACTTTCCTCGTCTGAAACATCCCCCGCCCCCTACCCCCTTCTTACCGCCGACGAAGCCCTGTTTCACGCCTGCTTGGAAAATCTCACCTCCCAGCGCTGCCACATTCAATGCAAGCCGCGCCTCCTCGAAATCCTTCATTCTGAGAACGTTGCGGGCTTCCTGAAGATCTGCCAGCGCCACATCGACTTCCTCATCTACCGCAAAGGAGACTGGCTGCCCATGGTAGCCATCGAATTCGAGGACGGCTGCCCCGGCAAAGCTGGCCGCAAGCCACGTGACCGCCAGCTGGTGAAGGACATCTTTTCGACTTTCGGCATTCCCGTGCTGGAGGTTCAGTCCAAGGAGATTGCTGAAATCAACACACTCGTCCACAAACTCAGCAATGCCTGGCAGCAGCGCAATGCGAACCTGGAGATCCTGCCTCCGCCGAGTGAGGAGTGCGCGCCCCACCCTCCCACGACCACACTGCTGGCAGCAAGCTCCAGCGGCAATTCGAGTTCCAGCTCCGCTACTACTCGAGTGACCAAGGCAACCGCCTTCGCCACTTTTTCCTAAGTTTCACGGCGCATCCCTAACTACCTACCTCAAACCTCAACGTGGTCGTCTTGACCGCCTTCGTCGGGGCCTCACGATCCACTTCAAACGGACCGAGCAGATTGTTACCCGCTAGGTCTTCGAGCAGCGGATCGATCTGGAGCGAGTGCGGGCCTGATTTCCACCCGGCGCTAGGCGTAAACGACCAAGCTCGGGCATCCGGAGGCACTGTCACCGCGCCTGCGATTTCAGCCTCACGATCTTTCACCTTCAAGGCGGCAACGAGCATCGCCGGATCCAGCGGTTCATCGAAGGTGATCGTCAGCGAATCACGAGTGCCCGCCTTCGGCGCGGTGAACTGCCAGCGCTGCGGATCAGGACAGGTGTGGTCAACGGTCCCTGCGGCCAGTGTAAAAACCGTTTCCCCTCCCAGAGCCATGCCGGTGTTCGATCGCCAGTTGGCGGCTATCTTGAGCGTGTGTGGCTGGTGCTCCTGCAACACCGGCCCTTCGTCCGTATTCAGATTCACGCCAGTCTTCTGCCGCCCGGGATGCAGCCAGAGTGTGAGACGTTTGCCATCAGGTGACCACAGCTCGGTCTCACGAAAAGCGCCTTGGACCACGCTGCCATCTTGGCGCTGCAAAGTGATGCGATCCAAAAACACACCTTGCTCCATCGGCTGGCTGAAGTGCAGGTAGATCTTGAGCGCATTGGCAGGCAGCACCGTGGGAGAGGGCGAAATGCTCACCGTCGGCGCTACAGTCGCCGGATTCTTGAACTTCAGCCGCTTCGTGCTCCATGAACCATCGGAGGATCGATACTCGACGCGGTAGGTTTCTCCCGGCACCAAAGGCAAGGCGGCGGCAAAGCACACGTTGTCGCGCTCCTTGACCACACTGCCAAACAGCGGTTCAGTGGCATCGTCACGAAACACGCGCAGATCACTGCCGTAAGCTTCGATCTTCCCGGCCTCGTTCACCCGCACGTCATCGGCGCATGCGATGGAGCAGACGAGGCTGAGAACGCTAAGCCAGCGTTTCACGGCAGGGCGGCCACTTCGAGACTCAGTATGCCTTCAATGTCGCGCAGCACGACGGCTTCGGTATCGCTCAGCTTGTCCACCTGCACGGCACCAAACAACGCATCCACGATCTCGATGCCCTCGGGGCCTTTGGCTTCCTTCTCATCGCGACGTGCGGCATTTTCATTGGTCTGCTCCGGTGCCTTGGCGTCGAGATAATCCATGCTGATACGCGCGCCCCACATCTTGCTGGGGCCGAAGGCGTTCTGCTTGAAACGCTGCGTATGAACGACGAGCCACTCCTTGCCGCTTTTGTCCGAATAGCTGAACAGATCCAGCGGCCGGTTGCCGCTGCCGAGCTCCACCATGCTCACGCCTTTGACCTGGGCTCCGCTCTGGATGTCGTCCACTCTGAACTTCGCCACCGGTGTGCAGGCGAAAGCTCCAACCACGAAGGTGCCTTCTTTGGACTGATACGGGATGAAACTCTGGATCGGAGCCTTGGTCTCCCACTTGCGATGCGCCACATGATACGTCTCCGCGCTGAACACACTGGCTGTGGCACCGTTTTTGAGCGGCACAGGAATGGTGAAGATGCGGGAGGCGAATTCTTCATTGCAGGTGCCGGTGGCAAACACGCGGTCTTTGTCGAAGGCCACATCGGTGATGTTCGTGACCTTGCTGGCGGTGCCGCCGGGCAGCGTGATGCGCACCCAGGACAGCGGAGCGAGATTCAGCGGAGCCACCTTGCCCTCGGCACCGACGCTGACAATCAGCACCGCGTTGTCAGGACGGCGCTGCACCCCGAGATAGATGCGGCCGCTGGCGGGATTCACCGCGAGATCTTTGATGGTGATGTCCTCCTTTTTTGCCCCAAGTCCGGCGGCAATCTGAGCGCCGATGTCGGCCACCGGCTTGGCGAGGCGCTCTTTCTTGGGTCCGGCTTCACCTGTCTGGATTGCCACCACACTGGCCGAGGCCGGCTCCGCGACCAGCAGCAGACCTTCCGGCCCGAAGCTGAGCGAACTGAGCGACTGGATCTGCAAACCGCCCGTCTGCGGCGATTCGAGCAGCGCGGCGGAGGCACCGAGCGTGGTGACGATGAGGAGGGAGAGGCAGAGTGCTTTCATGGTCGATGGAGTGGTTGCAGCCGTATGGTACGGGAGCCGCCCGTGAGATGTCACGCCGAAATGTGAAATTGAAGTTCACACCGAGTTCATCGTCTGAAGCTTGATCTTTCCTCGAAAACACCGACCCGATGCCTGCACGCATGAAAAAGAAGACCACCGAAGAACGCCCGCCGACAAAACCCACCTTGTCGCGCTGGCAGTCGTTCAAGCGGCTCTCCCTCATGTTCCTTATGGGTGGATCGCTGCTCTGCACGCTCTCCGCAGCAATCCTTATCGGGGTTTACAGCCATCTGGCCAAAGCCTACGACCTGACCAAGCTCGGGCAGATGCCGGAGCGTACCATCGTGATGGATTACAAAGGCGAAGTCCTCGGCCGCATGCATGGCGAGAACCGCATCATCGTTCCACTGAGCGAGGTGTCGCCGTGGTTTGTCAAAGCGCTGCTGGCGCGTGAGGATTCACGTTTCTACGATCACAGCGGCATCGACCTCAAAGGCGTGGCGCGCGCCATGGTGCGCAATCTCAAGGACATGCGCGTGGTGCAGGGAGCAAGCACGCTCACGATGCAGCTGGCGCGCAACAGCTTCCCCGACCTCGATGACCGCAGCATCCACCGCAAGCTGGTGGAAATGATGCTGGCGCGCCGCATCGAAAATGCCTGTAGCAAGGACCAGATCATCGAGCATTACATCAACCGCATCTTTTACGGCCCGGGGATCTACGGGGTGCAGCGGGCCAGCCAGGTGTACTTCGGCAAACATGCCAGCCAGCTCAGCCTGAGCGAGGCGGCGATGATCGCGGGCATCATCCGCAGCCCGGTGCGCTTCTCGCCGTTCCGCAACTACGAAGGAGCCATCAAGGAACGCGACACCGTGCTCAAGCGCATGCTGGAAACGAAAGTGATCACCCCGGAGGAGGAAGTCGCCGCACGTTATGCTGATATAGCCCTGCATGCACAGCCCGTGTTTCAAAGCCAGGGTGGCTACGCGCTCGACACGGTGCGGCGTGATCTGGATTTGATTTTGGAGCAGCAGGAGATCGAGGACGGTGGCCTACAGGTGTTCACCACCCTGAACAAGGATTTGCAGGACGTCGCCGAAGCAGCCGTGGAGAAGCGGCTGGCAGCGGTGGAAAAGCAGCCCGGTTACGTACACCCGAAGAAGGCGGATTTTGACAAGGTCTGGGACGGCGCGCAGGAAATCGCCTCCACGCCCTATCTGCAGGCGGCGCTCATGGTGCAGGACAACACCACTGGCGGCATCCTCGCCCTGGTGGGCGGACGAGACTACCGGCACAGCAAGTACAACCGCGCCACGCAGGGTGAACGGCAGATCGGCTCAACCGTCAAACCCTTCGTGTATGCCGCCGGCATCGCGTCCGGTTTCATGCCCGGTACGCTGATCAATGATGCACCGATCCAGCCCGGTGAAATTGACGGTGCTGATCCCGGCTGGAGTCCGCAAAACTCGGATGGCAAATTCCTCGGCCCCACCACGCTGACGGACGGCATTGTGAAAAGCCGCAACACCATGACTCTGCGACTGGGCAACTATGCCGGGATTGATCGTGTGATGGATCTGCTCACCAATGCCGGTTTCAACAAGCCGCCTGAACGCACGCCGCAGATTTTCATCGGCAACATCGGCGGCAATCCGCGCCAGCTCACCAGTGCGATCAGCATCTTTCCCAATCAAGGTCTGCGCCGCCGCCCCTTCCTGATCGACCGCATTGTCGATAAAGCGGGCAACATCATTTACCAGACTCCCGTGCTCGAATCCGAAGTCATCACCCCGAGCGTGGCGCTCCTGATGCGCAACATCCTCGCCCAGGTGCTGGAGCGTGGCACTGCGGCAACCCTGCGTAGCGAATACGGCTTCAAAGAACCTGGCGGAGGCAAGACCGGCACCACCAACGATTACAAGGATGCCTGGTTTGCAGGTTACACAGACCGCGTGAGCTGCGGCATCTGGGTGGGCCTCGACAAACCGCAGACGATTGTCGAAGGCGGCTACGGCGGAACCCTTGCGCTGCCGATCTGGGCCGACGTAATGAAGAAAGCCGTCGCGCTCGGCTACAAAACCGAAGTGCCCAAGGTCACGCTACCGCTTTCACGCGTGTCGCTCTGCCGAGTGAGCAGCCAGCTCGCCACCGATGGCTGCGGTCAGGCAGGAACTGCGTATGAAGATGCCCTGCCCTACGACCTGGTGCCAAAAAACTTCTGTGCGGAACATCAAGGCTACATCGCACCACGTCAGCAGATGCAGCATCCCCACCAAGGACGCGGTCTATTTGACCGCATCCGGAGCTGGTTTCAGTAATAAGTCCAGCCGGCCTCAATAGCCGAGCCAAGGACCGAGCCAGCGCTCCGCCTCGGTAAGCGTCATGCCTTTGCGCTGGGCGTAGTCTTCCACCTGGTCTTTGCCCAGAACGCTGATACCGAAGTAGTGCGAGTCAGGATGCGCGAAGTAGAGACCGCTGACAGCGCTGCCGGGGTGCATGGCCATGCTTTCAGTCAGCTCCACGCCAGTCTTCGCAGAGGCATCGAGCAGATCAAACAGCAGAGGCTTCTCGGTGTGGTCCGGCTGCGCGGGATAGCCCGGCGCTGGACGGATGCCACGATACTTTTCCTTGATGAGTTCTTCGCGGGAAAGCTCGCCGGGCTTTTCATAGCCCCAGGCGTAGCGGGCCTGCTGGTGCAGGTATTCGGCAAAGGCTTCCGCAAGTCGATCAGCCACCGCTTTGGCAATGATGGCGCTGTAGGGATCGTGCGCGGCTTCGAACTCCTTGGCGAACTCATCCGCACCATGAATACCAACGGCGAACCCGCCGATGTAGTCGGCACGGCCGCTGCCCTTGGGCGCAATATAATCGCTGAGCGCGTAGTTCGGTGTGTCCTTCTTGATGACCTGCTGGCGCAGGGTGTGGAAGACGGTCTTCACTGTGGAACGTGACTCGTCGGTATAGACTTCGATGTCGTCACCAATGGCGTTGGCGGGGAAGAAGCCCATGATGCCACGCGGGTTGAACCGGCTTTCTGCGATGACACGGTCGAGCAAGTCATTGGCATCTTTGTAAAGCTTGAGGGCCTCCGCCTCGGCTTTGACCTTCATCTCTGCATCTTCCTGCGCTGAGGAGAAACGCTGCTCGGCAGAAATCCAGCGACCACGCAATTCCCAGGAGTGGAAGAAGGGCGACCAGTCGATGAACTCGCGCAGCGTGGCGACAAGCTGGGGACCTTCATAGGTCTTGGTGCCAAGGAACGTTGGCGTGGCGATGTCCTGTGTTGCCCAGTCGAACTTGACGGCTTTTTCGCGGGACTCGGCGATGCTGAGCAGCGCCCGATCCTTCTTCTTGCCATACTCTTCACGCAGACGCGCATGGCGGGCCTCATTGCTGGCCACAAAGTCCTCACGCTGATCTTCGCTAAGCAGGGAGGTCGTCACGGGCACGCTTCGGGAGGCGTCCAAAACATGCACAATGCTGCCGCTGTACTTCGGCGCGATCTTGATGGCAGTATGCGCCGGGCTTGTGGTGGCACCACCGATGAGCAGCGGCTGCTTGAAGCCACGACGCTCCATCTCGCTGGCCACATGCGCCATTTCATCCAGTGAAGGTGTGATCAGACCGCTGAGACCAATCACATCCGCACCGACTTCGAGAGCCTTGTCCAAGATCTTGTCGCAGGGCACCATGACGCCCATGTCGGTGACTTCGAAGCCATTGCAGGCCAGAACGATGCCCACGATGTTCTTCCCGATGTCATGCACGTCCCCTTTGACGGTGGCGAGAACGATCTTGCCGCCGCCCTGTTTGGCGGCTTCGGCAGGAATCAGATCGAGGGCCGTCAGAGGACTTTCGCCACTTTCAATGACTCCATTTACTTCGCTATTTCCTTGAGCCGAACTACTTTGATTTTCGACACTTTGGACGCCGCATTCAGATTTTCCACTGTCTTGACATTGATGCGATGAAACAGAACCACTGTCGCTGGAGCTAACTTTGCGGAGAAATTGCGCCAGGAGCCGCTGAGAGGTTTCGGTGTCTGTTTCATATTGGTCAAGAATTTGGGGAAGCAGTTCTGAGGCTTGCTCCAGCAATACGTCTGCTGAATCATACAAGGAAGCAAATAGCCAATCAAGCGTTCTTTCGACAACAGCATCTGGCCTACCTGGTTCAAGAACGTTCTCCCGGATTACGACTTCGAAGCCGGGACTGTTAATATAATCTTCAACCAGAGCAAGTGTCGTCCGGGGGGCCTGGAAATGTCCTTTCGCTGCCCGGGACAGAGGCACAATCCTGCCAGCTCCCTCGATCGCGCGATGAATGATAAGATTCAGAGCACTGGTCCACTGCATAAAAATGTATCGGATTTCCAATTCGCAACCGGCAGCAAACGCCAAATCAAAGTGTACCTTGCTCCGGCTATAGTTTTGAAGTGTCCCGTCCATCACCAAAATTAACCGCTGGTCTTGAGGCAGATCCCTGGTCGCAGTCGTTTTGCCACTCCCCTGTCCTCCGGCGTTAAATATAATGACATCCCCAGCCTTCGCCGCTTTCACAGTGCGCTCAAACATCCAGTCCACCAGCGCACCCGCTGGCTCCAGCGTGGCCACACTCCATTTCTGGCG
>Ga0209400_1002856_pt1 | contig 12894 bp, 7 predicted proteins | sample M_130807_EF_Meta_FD_187313 | JGI IMG/M metagenome (GOLD analysis project Ga0209400, IMG submission 187313) | Freshwater microbial communities from Lake Montjoie, Canada to study carbon cycling - M_130807_EF_MetaG (SPAdes) (version 2) | ecosystem: Environmental > Aquatic > Freshwater > Lake... | reverse complement strand
CAAGGTGCGCGCATTGAGGATGATGGTGGTCTTGAGCGCTTCGACGGTGATCTCGCTGAAGATCGAGCGGCGCAGTTCCATTTCGATCTCGGCACGGCTGACGCAGAGGTCGAGGCCTAGGCTGGCGAAGTCGATGCGCTTCTTGAGGTCCTGGCCGTCCCAGAGGAAGGTTTCCGTGGGGGAAACACGCACGAGGACGAGAGTCTGCTGCTGATCGGACTCCTGCTCGTCCGCGATGGCGGCGGCCGTTTCTTCGCCGAAGCGCATGTTGGAGCGCAGCGCACGGTACTGAATGTAGGCACGGGCGACTTTGAAGTAGCCCTGCTTCATGAGCTCTTCTTCGACGAGGTTCTGCACGTCTTCGATGTGCATGAACTGCTTGCCGTCATTGATGATGGCGCGGCTGACGGCCTCGGCGATCTGCACGGCGGGCGTGGAATCCATCTCCATGGAGAGGAAGGCCTTGCGCACGGCGATCTCGATCTTGTTGTGGTTCCAGGGGACGAGCTGGCCGTTGCGGCGGATGACTTTGGTGGTGACCATGATGGGCTGGAGGGCACCGGCGTCATTGGCGTCCGAGTTGGCGAGAGTTTCAGTGCGTTTGCGGCGCTCGGCCAGACTGCGTGCCACATCATGGGCGTTGTGACGTACCAGCGCCTGCTCAATGACCTGGTAGATCTCCTTGGTGCTCAGCATGGGGGCCTCGCTGCCATTGTCCGCCGTGCGCTGGGCCACCTCCTCGGCCACCGCACGTGAAATGGCCTGCACCAGCTGGCGGTTTGAGTCGTTGAAGATTTCGTGCTTCTGCTGGCGTGCCAGCAGCAAGTCAGTAATCGCATTGCCCACGGTGTCGGCGATTTCACCGACATCGAAATCACGCTCGCTGCTGCCGATGCGCACTTTCGGTGCGATCGTCATGGGAATGCCAGCCACGCCTGCGGTCAGCGCACTCCACTCGAAGTGGGGCTTTTGGTCCTGAGGGGTGTGGGCGACGCGTTTAAGCGCCTTGTCTTCGTGGAGCAGGTCGGTGATCATGGCAGGAGGTCCAGGCTAGAGATTAACGTGAGCAGGTGATTGACAGAAATGAGCGGATGGAAAATTCCACCGGAAGACTCCAGCGAAAAGTCGGCCAGTAATGACAAATTAAAGATCTAACGAAATTAAAGATCGTCGTCGGAGCAGGCGGCAAGCGCGGAGGACTTCTGGTAGTCGGTCACCTTGCCCTCGAAGAAATTTTGCTCTTTCTTGATGTCCATCAGCTCCGCCAGCCATGGCAGCGGATTGGTGATGCCCGGATTCAGTGCCGGGAGGCCGCAGCCGTCCAGACGACGGTCGGCGATGTAGTCGGTGTAGCGCTCAAATTCTTCCGCGCTCAGGCCCACGGCGTTAACGGGCAGGCAGTCACGGATGAATTCCTTCTCCAGCGCCACGCCTTCGCGCATGATGTTGAGCAGCTCCTCACGGAATTCAGCCGTCCAGATTTCAGGATTCTCCTCGACGAGGTCCATGAACAGATTGCGGAAGACTTCGATGTGGTTGGATTCATCACGCAGCGTGTAGCGGAACATCTGGCCGATGCCGGGGAACTTGTTCTGGCGGTACAGGCTCAGGATCATGCCAAACAGGCCGTAGAACTGCGTGCCTTCCATGCACTGGCCAAAGACGAAGATGTTCTTCGCCAGGAGCTGCTTGTTCTCGAGTTTGGTGAGGTCGAGATCGCGGCGCAGGTTGTTGGAGTGCTTGGTGACGAATTCGTTTTTCCGCACGATCGTCGGGATTTGCTCAAACATCGCCTCGCACTCATGCGGGTTGATGCCCAGGGAGGAAATCATGTACAGCAGCGAATCCGCGTGGATGTTCTCCTCATGGGCATGGCGGCCCAGGACGAGCTTCAGTTCCGGGGCGGTAACCAACTCGCGCACCACATGCTGCACGTTGTCCCCCACGATGCCTTCGGCGGCGCTGAAGTAGCCGATGCCCATCATGATGATCCAGCGCTCGTTCTGGGAAACATCGTTGGAACGCCATTGTTCCACATCCTTCTGCATCTGAATGTCTTCAGGCTCCCAGTGGTTGGCCTTCATGATCCGGTAAAGATCATAGGCCCACTGATATTTCAGCGGGAGGAGGTTGAAGGTCATGCTCTTGCGACCATTGATCACCTTCTTGGCTGCGAAGGCAGCCTCAGCTTTGTCCTGATCGAGAGGGAACTCGCGATTGCCAATCTTGTAGATCTTTTCCATGACGAATTCGTTGCAGAGTGAAGGGTGTTTATTTGATTTTTCGCGAAAATGACAGGAGATCCTGCTAGCACCATAAATACTAGATGCTGCGTGCGCCGAGGCGGATCATGCACAAGATATTGTGTTCTGGCGAGATATTTTTCCCAGCGGTTGTGCAAAAATGCGTTTCACATCGTAGATTCAAGGGTTCCACGCTGAAAAAATTTTTCAGGCGTCAAAATACCGCCCGTGATGAGCGAAATTGAGAATTTTTTCAACCCTGCCCGAAGTCGCCCAAACCACAGCAGTGGCGAAAAAATACCCAGAACTCGGTGGCGGCAGGGCTTGAAGCTGATCTTGTCACGTATTCTGCTCACATTGAACCTATGAACTTCCGCCATATCGCCCGCTGCATGTGGGTCGCCTGTCTCCTAGCCTCTTGCGCGGTCAATGTTCCACAAGGAACCCCATCGGGCACCCCGCCAGGAGTCACGGTCGATCTGATACCCAATGGCCGTTACGCTCGCAGGCAGTACCGCCCCATGCGGCCCACCTACATCACCATCCACGCCACGGAGAATTTTGCCCGGGGCTGCGGGGCCTATGCCCACGCCCAGATGCTCAAAACCGGCTCGCTCAAAGGGCGGCACAATGCCATCGGCTACATCGGCTGGCATTTCACCGTGGATGACCGCTCCATCTACCAGAGCATGCCCACCAACGAACGCGGCGAACACGCCGACTACGATGGGCAGGGCAATCGCAGCTCCATCGGCATCGAAATGTGTGAAAACCGTGGCAACGACCGCGCTCGTACCCTGGACAAAACCGCGCGCTTAGCGGCCTGGCTCATGAAACAGTACAACATCCCGCTGAGCCACGTCGTCCCGCACCAACACTGGCTCATGGTGCGCCACGATGACCACCGCAATCTGGGCCACAAAAACTGCCCGCACTTCCTGATGGAGCATGGGCGTCCGGGTGCCAAGTGGCAGGCCTTCCTCAACAAGATCGCGGCGTATCGGCGTGCGCTGTGAAATTAAATTATCTTGCCACGTCAGCCACCCCACGCTGGAGTCAGCCGCATGCCTCAAAATCTCGATGCACTTCGTCTAGCACTGCAACACTCGCCCGACAATGCGCCGCTGCTGATGCTCTTTGCGGACGCCTGCATGGATGAGGGGCTCCTGGATGAGGCGGAGCAAAGCTTTCAGTGTGTGTTGAAGGATGATCCCGCTCATGCAGACGCACGTCTGGGCTTGGCTCGTGTCGCTCTGCTCCAGGGCAAGACCTCCCAGGCAGCGGTGCGTGCCGAGCAGATCGTGTCTGACACACCCTCCTGTGCCGCCGCCTTCCTGCTGCTCGCCCGCATTCACATCACGGAAGGCGATCTGCCGAAGGCGAAGACGATGTATGACAAGGGCATTGCCTTGAACCGCTCCCTGGCGGATCCAGGCATCGAAAAAGATCTTCACGGTATCAAGCCCTCCGGAGATGATGCCTCTGGCCGCAAGCGTGCCGCCATGACCTCCAGCGGCAGTCACATCGAGTCGGTGAATGAAGACAAAGACGACGATGACGGCCATCCGCGCGGCGGTGCCGCCTTTGATTTGGGCCTGGCCGACCTCGAAAAGCCCAAGCTCAATTTCTCCGGCGTTGGTGGCATGGAGGCGCTGAAGGAGGAGATCCGCATGAAGATCATTTACCCGCTGCAGCATGCGGAGCTGTTCAAGGCCTACGACAAGAAAGTCGGCGGCGGCGTGCTGCTCTATGGCCCGCCCGGCGTGGGCAAGACGCTCATCAGCAAAGCGACCGCTGGCGAGATCAAGGCCAACTTCATCGCCCTGGGGCTACACCAGATTCTCGACATGTGGGTCGGCAGCTCGGAGAAAAACATGCACGAGGTCTTTGAGCTGGCCCGGCAGAACACGCCCTGCATTTTGTTCTTCGATGAAGTGGATGCGCTCGCCGCAGACCGCCGCGATCTGCGTCAGAGCGCCGGTCGCAATCTCATCAACGCCTTCCTCTCTGAGATGGATGGCGCGGAGTCAAACAACGACGGCGTGCTCATCCTCGGTGCCACGAATGCCCCCTGGCATATTGATCCCGCCTTCCGGCGTCCCGGCCGCTTTGACCGCACCTTGTTTGTGCCCCCGCCGGATGAAGCCGGTCGCGCCGCCATCATCGAAGTGATGGCGCAGAAGAAGCCCATCGGTGAGCTGGACCCGCGTGCCCTCGCTAAAAAAACCGAGGGCTTCTCCGGTGCAGATTTGAAAGCGGTCTTTGATCTCGCCACGGAAGACGTGATGAATGAAGTCATGCGCACCGGCAAGGTCATTCCGCTGACCACCAAGGATCTCATCAAAGCCGCCGGCCGCCACAAGGCCACCACGAAGGCCTGGTTCGAGAGCGCCAAAAATTACGCGATGTATTCGAACCAAAGCGGCTTCTACGATGACGTGTTGAAGCATCTCGGCCTCATGAAGCGCTGAAACCCCTACGGCGCATGGCTGAAGATTCTCACCCCTCTCCAGATGCGGCCTTCGCCCGTGGCCGGCTGCTGCAAAGCCAGCACCGTATGCAGGACGCCATTGCCTGCTACCAGCAGGCGCTCGCCCTCGATGCGCACCACACGCCCAGCTTCATCATGCTCGCGCTGTGCTGGATGCATGATGATGACACCGCGCCGAAGTCGGTCGATGCCGCGCAGCGTGCCGTGGCGTTGGAGCCAGAAAACCCCTTCGCCCGCAGCGTCCTGGCGCTCGCCTTGAACGCGAACGCGAAAGACGGCCAGACCGGTGCGGTCAAAGCCGCGCTACAGCAGGCCGAGGAAGCGGTGAATCTCGACCCCGACAGCGATTTCGGCCACGCCGTGCTCGCACGCCTGCACCTGCGCCTGCGGGATTATCCGAAAGCGGAAGCTTCCGCCCGTGCCGCGCTCTCGCTCGATACTGAAAACACCATGGCCGCCGAGGTGCTCTCCGCCGCGCTGCTGCTGCAGAAGAAGGACGGCGACAATCAGGACCTCATCAAATACCAGTTGCAGCGCAACGCGGAGGACGACAGCGCGCATACCAGCGCCGGCTGGATGGCCGTGATGCAGGGAGACCACAAAAAAGCCAACCAGCATTTCCTCGAAGCTCTGCGGCTGAACCCCATGAATGAAAACGCGCGCCTGGGCCTCATCGAGTCCTACCGCGCACGGTCATGGCCCTACCGCTTGCAATTGCGGTTCGCGCACTTCATGAACCAGTTCACCGAAGGCCGCCAGACCGCCATCATGCTCGGCGGCTTTGTCTGCTACAAGGTTCTCAGCACTTATCTCAAGACCGTCTCGCCCATCCTCGCCTCGGTGGTCATCGGCGCCTGGCTGCTGTTTGCCCTTTGGGCGCATCTGGCGCGCGGTTTCAGCTCGGCCTTCATTGTGATGGATCGCTTCGCCCGTCAGGCGCTCCGACCACGCGAGTACTGGGAGGGCGTGGTGGTCGGAGGCCTGATCTTTGCCTCCGTCTCCAGCCTGATCCTCGGCTTTGCCTGGCACCTGGGGGCCGAGGGCGGGTTTGCTGCCCTGGTCTGCATCCTCGCCGCCGTGGTCAACGCCGCCGCCTTCACCAATGACCACTGGATAGGCCGCTACGTCTATGGCTCCGCCGCCGCACTGGCTGGCACGGGCGCACTCTACTGCATGCTGGATGTCTTTACCGGCCTGAACCTGCCCTTCGCCGGAGAATTCGGTGCCCTGGCCATCCTGCTCGGCGTCGTCACCACTTGGCTGCGCGGCTTCGGTGTGTTATATCGGTGAGGGGCGGATCACTTCTTCATCAGATACGCAAAGAAGTCCTTCAAATCCGCATCGCTCATGCCGGTGGTGAGGCCTTCGGGCATGAGGGAAATGGGGGAGGCGGTCATGGATTCGATGTCGGTTTGTTTGAGAGCGGTTTTATTGTTGGCCATGTCCTTGATGACGATGCCCTTGGCATCCTGCGCATCCATGAGGCCGGTGAGGATCTGGCCGCCTTTGGTTTTCACGATGTAGGCGCCGAAGCCCTCGCGGATTTCCATGCTGGGCATGAAAAGGTTGTCGAGCCAGAAGTCGGCGTTGCTGCGGTCGTAGCCAGTGAGTTCGGGGCCGATCTGACCGCCTTCGCCAAAAAGCTTGTGGCAGATGAAGCAGCGGCCCATGAACTGGATCTTGCCTTTGTCGGCATCGCCCAGGCCAGTCTTGAGCACGGCCTTGATGCGCTCGGACTCCTTCTTCTTTTCCGGCGTGGGGCCGGTGGCCAGCAGGCCCTTCCAGTGCTTGTCGATGGCCGCATCAATTTCGGGGTCTTTGTGCAGGCTGAGCTGGCGTACAATGTCCACCGTGAAGTGCTTGGTGGGCACCTTCCAGTCATTGACAAAACTCACCAGAATCTGCGCCCACTCCTTGCGACCTGCCAGCACACGCAGAGCATCTTCTCGCAGCGCCTTGTCTCCGGCGATCTGACCTTCCCAATTCATCAGCAGCGCTTCCGGAATGCGCTTGTCATCAAACTTGGCGGCGGCCTGGAGGATGCCGCGCTTGAGGCCCGGCGGATTCGTGGCTTTCAAGATGTTCACCATCGGCAGCACCGCTTCCTGTTTGCCGAGTTCGGCCAGCGCTTTCGCGATGGCGATGCGCGCGGTGCTGCTGGCTTTCTTGTCCTCCAGCAGCTTCAGCGCGCTCTTCAGCGCATCCGCGCTACCACTGCGCAGTGCCAGCGTGAGATCCCCGCCGCTCTGCTTGGCCATGTAATCATTGAGCGCCTTCGTGAGTGACTCCGGCAGCTTCGGCATCTCCGCACCTTCAAAGGCGGAGGCGATGCCGGCGATGAACTTGCCGCGCAGGGCGTCGTCATTCGACAGCGCGAGCAGATCCGCGCAGGACTGGAAGTTCTCTTCGCCACCGGCCAGGGCATACCGTTTAGCCAGCTTCTCTGCGAGGTTGTCGCGGAAGAGCTTGGTTTGGAGGAAGGCTGGATCGGCTTTAAAGAATTTGAAGACCGTTTCGCGTTCTTTTTCGGCTTTCGATTCGAGCGCCCACCAGGCGAGCAATGGGAGATGACCGCTTTCGTCTTCGATGTCACCTGCCCACAGCAGGTGCAGCGCACCCGCACTTGGCAGCCTCTTCGCTGAAGCGAGGATTTGAGCGCAGACCTCCAAATGCTTCTCTTCGCGGAAGGTGGGCAGGACCTGACGCTCTCCTGCCATCTTCCAAGCCCAGCGGCGAATATAGGGATCGCTATGATTGATGGGCAGAGCTTCGACGGCGTTGAGTGCATCAAGAGCCCACAGCGTTTCCAGCGTGAGTGGCATCGCTTTGAGCTTTGGCACCAGATCGGTCATGTTTCGCCATGCGATTTCGTGGACCGCCTGCTTGCGGAACCACTCGTTCGGATGGCTCAAATACCCTAGCAGTTCCTCACCGCTCGCCTTGCTCAAATCAAACGCCTTCAGCTTCGGCGCGCCAGCGGCTGGCCTTACCCGATAAATGCGGCCGCTGGTCTTGTGCCAGTCATCAATCGGGCTCACGTGGCTGAGGCGCGTGTCATACCAGTCGGCCATGTAGAAGCCGCCATCGGGGCCGACGCCAGCCCACACCGGGCGGAACCAGCGGTCCGGCGTGCTGAGGAGGTTTTCCTCGTCCTTGGTGCGGAAGGTGGAGCCGTCCGGGATGCGCTCGCTGACATAGACGAGGTTTTGCAACGCATTCGGAGCGATGATTTTGCCCTCGTAGGCGCTGCCGAGCAGGCCACCTTCATACACTGTGAAGGCCTGCGGGAAGCGTTTGTTGTCGCCCTGATGCTGCATGTGCTCAAACCAGCCAAAGGCATACGGATTAGTGAGCGGGCCGTGCTTGCCCCAGCCTTTGATGCCATAGCTGCCCTGCTCGTAGTGCATGCCGCGCGTGGCACCATTGGTGCCAGAGAAGAGGCGGCCCTTGCTGTCGATGTCTAGGCTGAAGGTGTTGCCGCCGCCTTCGGCGTAGATTTCAAAGGTCTTCTTGAGCGGATGATAGCGCCAGATGCACTGACCCTCCCACTTCACGTTCTTGGTGTTGGCACTGCTGACGTTGCCGGTGGTGGTGCTGCCGTTGGCACCGTATAGCCAGCCGTCCATGCCCCACTGCAGATTCGTGGCGACGCTGTGCGTGTCCTCCAGGCCGAAGCCGCTGAGTTCCACCTCGGGCGTGTCGCTGTCGGGCTTCGCGTCAAAGTCAGCGTCGGCATAGCTGAGCAGGTAGGGCGGATTCAGCACCCAGATGCGCCCCATGCCGTACAGCGCGGCGCTGGCGATGTTCAGGCCGGTGATCACGTCCTCGTGCTTGTCGAAAAAGCCGTCGCCATCCGTGTCTTCAAAGACGGTGATCTTGTCCGCACCCTTTTCACCCCGTGGCGGCGGTAGCGGCACCTTGTCAAACTTGGCGCGCAGGTGCTGGTCATAGCTGATGATCTTCAGTCCGGCGGGAAACTGGTACTGGCGATACTGCACCACCCACATGCGGCCTTTGGAATCCCAGCTCGCATACAGCGGCTGCTCCACCACCGGCTCGGCGGCCATGAGATCGATGACGACGTCGCTGCGCATTTTGAATTTCTTCAAGGCCTCCTCGGGCGGTGTGGGTGGCGTGTCATCGCGCATCACCCCGCGTCCGGCGCGAGTTTCCATGATCTTTTTCACCGCCTCGTTGCCGGCGACGGCGCCGGGTTTGACGTTCGGGTCGGCGGCGAGCGCAGAACTGCCGAGCAGGAGAAAGAGAAGGCGCGTTTTCATGTGGCAGAGACTAACAAACGAAGCGGCGGCGGTTTCTTGCCGCCTTGTCACCGGTTTCGGTATTTTCGTGTGGCAGAAAATAAGGGAGGCCGGGTGTGATTTCCGCTCCAGTTTACACACTTAACCCAATCCTATCCCATGGCTGACTCCTATACTGAAGTGACTTCACAAAATTGGTTCAGCCGCATCGGCGGATCATTCAAAGGCATCCTGTTCGGCATCATCGTCATTCCGCTGACAATCATTCTTCTCTGGTGGAATGAGGGACGGGCCGTCACCACTGCGAACAGCCTCAAGGAAGGCGCTGCCGCCGTGGTGCATGTGGCTGCCGATAAAGTGGACCCCGCCAATGACAAAAAGCTCGTGCATGTGACGGGAGACGCCAAAGCCGAAGGACCGGTGGTGGACTCCGAGTACGGCCTCAGCGTCCCGGCACTGCGGCTAGTGCGCACTGAGGAGATTTATCAGTGGGTGGAGGACAAGAAGACGGAGACCAAGCAAAAAGTCGGTGGCAGTGAAGAAACCACGACCACCTACACCTATGACAAGAAATGGGTCGATGCGCCGGTGAAGTCCGCCGAGTTCAAAAAGCCCGAAGGCCATATCAATGTGGGCGACTTGATCCCCGAAAACGCGAACATCACCGCCGAGAGAGTCACCTTGGGTGCCTTCACCGTGCCGGAAGCCTTCGTGAAGCAGATGGGCAGCCCGAGCAAGCGTGCGCTCACGGATGCGGATCTGGCCATGCTGCCCGTTGATCTCAAAGAAGGCACGAAAATTCAGGACGGGGCCTTTTACATTGGCCAAAACCCCAAGGAACCCAAGATCGGCGATGTGCGTGTGTCCTTTGAAATCGTGAAGCCCGGCACCTTCAGCGTCCTGGCAGCGCAGCTCGGCGAGACCTTTGAGCCCTACCAGACCAAGGCCGGCGATGCGATCGACTTCATCGAAGAGGGTGCCGTCAGTGCGGAGGCGATGTTTAAAAACGCGGCTGCCGCGAACACGCTGATCACCTGGCTGGTGCGCGTTTTGGGCTTTCTCTTCATGGCCTTTGGTTTCATGGCCATCATGAAGCCGCTCAGCGTGCTGGGCAGTGTGATTCCCTTCCTCGGCAACATCATCGGCATGGGCACGGGCCTGATCTCCTTTGCCCTCGCCGGCACCATTTCCTTCCTGGTGATCGCCATCGCCTGGATCTTTGTCCGTCCCCTGCTGGGCATTGCACTGCTGGCACTGGCCATTGGCGGGTTCATCTTCACGCGCAAACTGGCCGCCGCGACCAAGCCTGTGGCTAGTTGAATGACAAAACCTAAATATACTCTAAGGTTTATGGTTGTTGCTCCCGTTGATAGGTGTGCCACAGTACCTGACTGATGCGACTCACCAGCAGCTCCCACACCGCCGCTCCTCAAGTGACACGTTCCGCTCCGCCTTCGCCGCCGGAGCTTTCCGCCATGATGCCGTTCGGGCGCTACTCGGTGCAGGCGCAGGTGGGCATTGGCGGCATGGGCACAGTGTACCGTGGCACCCAGCTCAGCCTGGGCCGCCCGGTGGCCATCAAGGTCCTCCGGGTGAGCGACGGGTTTGACTTCGCGTTTGAAGACCGCTTCCGCCGGGAAGCGCGGGCCATGGCTACGCTCAACCATCCGAACATCGTCGCCATCTATGACTATGGCCACATCGGCACCGACTTTCTGTTCTTCGTCATGGAGTTCGTCGATGGTACTGACCTCGGCGAGATCATGCGCACTGGCCGCATGACGCGCGAACTCGCACTGCAATTGCTGCCGCAAATCTGCGCCGGACTCGAATACGCCCACTCCAAAGGCATCGTTCATCGTGACATCAAGCCTGCGAACATCATGCTCACCCGTCAGGGCGAGGTGAAGATCACCGACTTCGGTCTCGCCAAAGACGTCATGCGTGCGCCGTCGATGGTCACTGAAACGCACATGGTCATGGGCACGCCGGAATACGCCGCGCCGGAGCAGTTCAACGCACACCGTGACGTCGATCATCGTGCGGACATCTATGCCTTCGGTGTGCTGATGTACCAGATGCTCACCGGTGCCCTGCCGCGCGGCTCCTGGCAGCCGCCTTCGACTTTGCTGCATGGACTGGATCCCCGCTTTGACGCCGTCATCATCCGCGCGTTGATGACGGACCCGCAGCACCGTTATCAGTCCATGGGAGACATGCGGCACGTGATTGAGTCGGCAGTGGTGCCGACAGCACACACTCCCAGCCGACCGCTGCCAGTCGCCAAGCCCTCTGCCGGACGCATCCTCCTGCTTGAGGACGATCTCATGGTTCGCGACCTGATGCGGCGCGCCCTGGAAAAAGCCTCCTTTGAAGTCGTCGAAACCGGAGACGGCAAGGACACACTGCGCTTATACCAGGAAGCGATGCAGCAGGGCCGTCCCTACGATCTCGCCATTCTAGATCTCACCATTCCAGATGGCATGTGCGGTCGGGAAACCATGCTTTATCTCCGCCGTCTCGACCCGTACATCCTCGCCATCGTTTCCTCCGGCTACCGCGATGATGCCGTAATGAAGGACTGCGCCGCCTACGGCTTTGCCGCTGCCCTGCCAAAGCCCTATCAGGTCGAAGGCCTGCTGCACGTTGTGAACGGCGCTCTCGCCGTCGGGCTTCGCCGCATGGCATAGGCATTGCCAGCGGGGACTTCCTGCTTTTAATGAGAGAATGCTGACCCGGCTTCGAATCAAAGGCTTCAAAAACCTCTCCGACGTGGAGGTTCTTTTTGGCCCTTTTACCTGCATTGCAGGTGCGAACGCCGTGGGAAAATCCAACCTGTTCGATGCCATACGCTTTTTGTCTCTGCTGGCAGACATGAAGCTGGATGAGGCAGCCCGCTCAATCCGAGCTGAAGATGATCGCAATGGTGATGTCCGTTCATTGTTCACCAACGACGGCTACGCCATAGCCAAAGAAATTGAATTCGATCTGGATATGATCGTTCCCCGCGAGGCAGTGGATGAGCTTGGCCAAACAGGAGAAGCGTCCACCACCTGCCTTAATTACAAGTTGAGGATCGGCTATCGTGACAATTCAGATGACAGACGACAGTTGGGAGAGCTTGAACTGCTGTTTGAAGAGCTGACCTACATTACTCATAACGAAGCGAAAAAGCGTCTCCGGTTTCATCCTTCCATGGCTTGGCTGGAGTCGGTCATACATGGTCGCAAAACCAGCAAGCTTATCTCAACGCTTCCCGAGGGTGGAAAAACATTTGTGGTGCTTCATCAGGATGGAACCTCACGCAGCGGACTCAACAAACGAGGCCCAGGTTACAAACGAGTGGCGCGCCAGCTTCCTCGAACGGTGCTTTCTGCGGGGGATGCGGACAGCCCCACTGTTCTTTGTGCCCGTGTCGAATTGCGCAGTTGGGAATTGCTTCAGTTGGAACCATCTGCGATGCGGGAAAGTGACAGCATCAATCAATCAACAGGTGTGGACGCCAGTGGTGCGCACATGGCCGCAACACTGTATGAACTTGGCCGAACGCCGATATTTCCTGGGAAACCCGCCGATCCTGAAGCCGTCTATCAACGCGTGAGCAACCGTCTGTCTGAACTTCTGGGGGACGTTCGTGGTGTCGGCGTTGATGTGGATGAAAAGCGGGAGCTGCTTTCTCTCTACTTGGTTGATCGCATGGGTGTCCATACAGCAGCCCGTTCGCTTTCCGACGGCACCCTAAGCTTCATCGCCCTGGTTATCAAACAGATGGAAAGCCGTGGGAACCGGCTGCTTTGCATGGAGGAACCTGAAAACGGAATTCATCCTCGCCGTATTCCTGCAATTCTAGATCTGCTTCAGGACATTGGAGTGGATGTTTCATCTCCTGTGGACGATGCGA
>Ga0209400_1002855_pt1 | contig 12896 bp, 9 predicted proteins | sample M_130807_EF_Meta_FD_187313 | JGI IMG/M metagenome (GOLD analysis project Ga0209400, IMG submission 187313) | Freshwater microbial communities from Lake Montjoie, Canada to study carbon cycling - M_130807_EF_MetaG (SPAdes) (version 2) | ecosystem: Environmental > Aquatic > Freshwater > Lake... | reverse complement strand
AGTGGATCGTTTCCAGCGCAATCAAGACATCCCGGTTTTCTTGATCAGTCTTAAGGCTGGCGGAACGGGCCTCAATTTAACGGGGGCGGATACGGTGATTCATTTTGATCCGTGGTGGAATCCTGCGGTGGAGGATCAGGCGACGGCGCGGGCGCACCGAATTGGACAGAACAAGATCGTTAGCTCCTACAAACTAATTGCTCGGGACACGGTAGAGGAAAAGATTGTCCGGCTACAGGAGAGGAAGAAAGAGTTGTTCCGGGGGACATTGGTGAGCGAGGAAGATTTTGTGAGAGGATTAGACTGGGCGGAGTTACAGGAGCTGTTGAATTAGGAGGTTCCGCTTGGGCGAGTGACGAAAAACTCGATCGAATGGCCCAGACTCTGCTCCGCCACCTTTTGAAAGGTCGAAAGAAACTCTGTTTGTTGACCCGCCTGAATCAGGTGAAGGGTGGAACCGCCGAAACCTCCTCCACTCAGACGGGCTCCCAGATGACCCGGGCTTTTTTTCGATGATTCACAAAGCCGGTCGAGGGCAGGGATGCTATTTTCAAAGTTCATTCGGGAACTTTCATGCGATTCATCTAAAAGTTTTCCGAAACCTGTCATGTCCCCTTTCTTGAGCATGGAGGAGGCTTGGGTCACCCGGTCGCTTTCACCGACCACGTGAAGTGCCCTGCGATAAATCCGATCGGGAAGTCTGGATTTCGAAGCCAACAAGCGATCAGGGGTGACTTCGCGTAGCGAGGAAACTCCAAGAAGTTGGGCAGCCTCTTCACACGAGGCTCGGCGTTCGTTGTATTCGCCATCGACCAAGGCGTGCTTTTCGCCGCATGCGGCGATGGCAATTGTTGCGGAGGAGGGGAAGGGGATGGACTGCACCTGCATAGATTGGAAATCGAGAAGCAGAAGATGATCTGTTTTAGCGTGGAGGATAGCCATTGGATCGAGAAGGCCACACTTAACTCCGGCGTACCGGTGTTCTGACTCCTGGGAGATCCTCGCCATCTCGATGGAGGGAAGGGAAAAGTTCCAGAGATCCTGTAGGCAACGTTGAGTCGCAATGGTCAAAGCGGCGCTGCTGCTTAGACCGGCTCCCATGGGTAGGTTGGAGCAGATTTCCAAATTTATTCCCCTCAGGGGGATTCCTCGCTCCTTGAATCCCTGAAGAACTCCAAGAATGTAATTGGCCCATAATTTGTCCTTGGAAGGGGTGAGGTTCTGGATTGTTCCCTCCCAGGAATCCTTAAGATCTTTAGCCTCGAAAATGAGATGGTCGTCCGTGCGTACGGATCCTCGCACCTTGGTCGAGAATTCAACGCCCATAGCCAACACAAGGCCTTGGTTGTAATCGGTATGATTGCCGAGGACCTCCACACGGCCGTGGGCGGCACCAAGGTTGGGGTTCATGATGAAAATATGGGCCGGGAAGGCTTGCTGGCTATTCCGACAGATTGGGTCATCACGCAGGTCGAGGCAGGGCAGCGATGTGTTTTAGAATCGAGGCTTCGTCGTTTTGAGTAAATTTTACTTTGGCGATGTGCCACCATTCAAAGTGGATGCTGTGGGAGTTAGCAGCTACGGGTTTTTCGGGTGCAAGGCTTTCGATTTCTAAGATATCTCCGTTGGTGAAAAGCTCTGTATTGCAACCACGATCGGGGTAGTTGGCTTTCTTCTCGTGGGAGATCCATTTGGCGAAAAAGAGATCTCCCAACTGATACCCGATCCAACCTTCGGTATGGCGAAAGCCGATCTTGAAGGCCTTGGTGTTCTTCTTTTGAGATAAGGTCCAGAGATTTCGGCCTAAGTCGATTCGGGGATCCGCTAGGTCGGTATATTTCCAGAGCGTGAGATTTCGATTGGGCAGGTAATCGTCCATAGAAAACTTGGTGCCTTTGGGTAGGTCGATCGGATGGGGTACATAAGCGGGTTGAGGAATCAAGGCGACCCCGCCTTGATTCAGGACGGTCAGGCACCACGGGCTGACGGGGAGAGCTTTTGCGGTGGAGTTCATGAGGCGGTGCTCGATCTGAACGAGGCCGTCTGGGTTCCAAAGGATTTCTATACTCTTTTGCCAGCCAAACTTTTCGTTTTTTTCTCCGGTCAACCGGCATCCTTTTTCCGGGAGGAGTTCAAAGGAGACCCGATCGTTGTCGAGAGCGTAGCACTGGTCGTTTTCGGGTGCGGTCCAGAGCCGGTGTCCGCCATAGATCATCCACTCTTTGGCACCGGTCTTGCCCATCTGCTCTTTGTTTTCAAAAAGAATGTTAGGTCCATCAACTGGGCCGAACCGAAGGATGCGGGGGCCGATTTCAAGCGGAGCAATTAGTTCCCACTCATCTCTACGCATCCGAATGGCTTTCGCCCAACCCCCGTAGGGCACTAGATCGAGAGAGAGGCTCATCGGCTTCTCGATTGTATATCAGACGAGGTGGCGCGGAAGATCTTCCAAAACTTCGCAACCGAGCTGTTCCATCACCTGCTGGAGCTGTTTCTGGAGAATTTCGACGACTTGATCGCCCCCCTTTGAGCCCATGGCACATACGCCATACATCGACGCGCGGCCGATAAAGGTAAATTCAGCCCCGCTGGCCATAGCAACGGCGATGTCGGAGCCTGAGCGTATGCCGCCGTCCATCATGATTTTAGTGCGTCCTTTGAACTGTTTTGCGAGCACGGCGGTAGATTTGACAGTCGACTGGCCTTGGTCGAGTTGGCGTCCGCCGTGGTTGGAAACGATCAGTCCATCCGCCCCAAGGGAAAGGGCGAGTTCAGCATCCTCGGGGTTGACGATCCCTTTGATCACCAGGTTGCCTTTCCACTGATCGCGGATGGCACGGATGCGGGAAGCGGTGAGTCGGCCGCTGAAGGTTTTGTTCATGAAAAGGCCGAGGTGTTTCATCGAGAGTCCGGGCGGAATGTAGGGCTTGAGGGTGGCGAATTGAGGGATGCCTGCAAAAAGTTGGGAGAAAGACCAAGTTGGTCGGGTACACATCTGGAAAACATTTCGGAGGCTCATCTTTGGGGGGACGGAGAGGCCGTTGCGGATTTCCTTAGGGCGGTAGCCGAAGGTGGGGGTATCGGCGAGAAGAACGAGGGTCTTACAGCCGGCCTCGGCGCAACGACGTAGAAGTTTGTCGCGGAGGGAATCTTCGGCGGGATGGTAGAGCTGAAACCAGAAGTCGCCTGCTGTGATTTTTGCAATGGTTTCGATACTGGCGGTGGTGACTGTGCTGAGGACGAAGGGAATATTGTGGGTGCGTGCGGTTCGAGCGAGAATCTCGCAGGACTTTGGCCACATCAGGCTCTGGAGGCCGACGGGGGCGATGCCGAAGGGGGAGGAGTATTCCCGGCCAAAGAGGGTGGTTTTTTGGGAAGCGCCTTTGTAGTCGCGCAAGTAGGCGGGTCGGAGCTCCACGGCACGGATGTCACTGGTGTTTTTGTGAAGGTTCACCTCCGCCATGCAGCCACCCGCGAGGTAGTCGTAGGCAAAACCAGGCATGCGTTGCCGGGCGCGTTCGGCAAGAAGTTCGATCGACGGGTAGGAGGGATTCATGAATGGGATAAAGCAAGGGGAGGAATATTCACACGTGAAGCTTAGAACATTTATGATCGAAATCAATCATAAGAGGAATGACCTCTGATTCCATACTTCAAAAATAGTACTTGTTTTATGGTCGTTTTCGATCGTGAGGACGCTAGTTCTTAAACGATGGAGTCCACCTTGGTTGGTTGGGATTGGTTAGTGATTGCGGTGTATTTTGGAGCGATTGGAGGAATCGCTTGGTGGACTTCCCGCAGAAATACCAATACCCAAGAGTATTTCTTGGCAGGAAGGAATATCGGCTTTTTTGCGATCGGATGTTCCCTCTTGGCTTCCAACGTTGGATCCGAGCATATCGTGGGACTGGCCGGACAAGGTGCAACCACAGGGATGGCCATGGCCCATTGGGAGCTCCACGCTTGGATTATTGTTTTGCTCGCGTATTTCTTTGTGCCTTTTTATTACCGATCGGGTGTCTTTACCGTTCCGGAGTTCTTAGAGAAACGTTTTGATACGCGGTGTCGATGGGTTCTCTCGTTGGTTTCCCTTTTGGCGTATATTTTGACGAAAGTCAGCGTCACTGTGTATGCAGGCGCGTTGGTCTTTCAGACATTGTTGCCCGACGCGTTTGGTTCTCCCCAAGGCGCCTTCTGGGCAGGGGCCTTGGGAACGGTGGTGATCACCGGAATTTACACGGTTTTCGGCGGGATGCGTGCCGTGGTCTACACCGAATCGTTGCAGACGATTGTGTTTCTTGTCGGATCCTCCGTCGTTACCTTCATTGGACTCAGTCAGTTAGGCGGGTGGAATGAACTAAGGGAAACCCTGCAACCGCATGCCGCACAATTCACCTTTTGGCGGCCCTTATCCGATCCGGATTTTCCTTGGTTAGGGATTATGATCGCGTCTCCGATTGTCGGAGTCTGGTACTGGTGCACGGATCAGTACATCGTCCAAAGGACGCTCATCGGCAAAGATCTGGCCACAGCGCGTCGGGGTGCTCTCTTTGGAGGATTATTAAAAATTGCCCCCGTTTTTATTTTTCTCGTTCCTGGGATGATCGGATTCGCCCTTCATGAGAAGGGATTAATCTCTATGCCCTTGATCCCGGATGGAGAAAAAATGGTTTTTAACGGAGATCAGGTTTTTCCGACACTAGTAACCACCCTGCTGCCCGCGGGGCTTCGAGGGTTGGTGGTCGCCTGTCTTTTGGCCGCCTTAATGAGTTCCCTCGCATCTTTGTTTAACTCAGCGGCCACCCTTTTTACTGTCGATATCTATGAGAAAATCTTTCCGGGTCGTCCGGAAAAGCACCTGGTTTTCGTGGGGCGAATGGCAACGTGTGTGGTCGTGGGGTTAGGGGTTCTGTGGATTCCGGTGATGGCGCGAGTTTCGGGAGGTGGATTGTATCAGTACCTGCAAAGCGTCCAGGGGTATTTGGCTCCTCCGATCACCGCAGTATTTTTATTGGGACTGGGTTGGGGGCGGATCAATCGGCAGGGAGCTTTATGGGGACTTTCGGCAGGATTCCTACTGGGGTTGACCAAGCTGACGATTCAGGCGTTTTTCGGTGTATCGAAAATCAACGAGTACCCCCTACTGACGGCGATCGGGGATTTTAACTTTCTTTATGCCACCGGGATTTTGTTTGCGGTGAGCATGGCAATCACCACGGGGGTTTCTCTGATTTATCCTGCGCCCGATAAGAAAAAAATTCAGGGGCTGACATATGCCTCGGTTCGTGAAGTAGCGGCGGATGAGCTCAAAGCGAGCTGGGATTTGGGAAATCGTATTTTGACGACCGTGATTTTGTTGCTGGTGGCCTCGATCTACCTCTACTTCAGTTTTTGGCTCAGGTAGCCGGTCGGCACAGGCTCTTGCGGTCCAAGCGGATGTGTCGGTTTGTGATCGTCCGGAGATTCTTTCTCCCTCCTCCTGTTACTACCCACGCTGCCTGGAGGGCGGCTCCCAGTGCGGCTCCCTCCATCGATTCCATTTTTATCACGGTGGTGCCCAAGGTATCCGCGAGGATCTGACGCCAGAGGGGATTTTTGGATCCGCCTCCCGTGAGGCGAATGTCTTGGGGCCGAATTCCGAGGGAGCGCAGCCGTTGTAAACCATAATCCAAACCTTGAGTGATTCCCTCAAGAGTGGCGCGGGCGATATGGCCTGCGGTGAAGTTTTCCAAATTGAGCCCCTGATAGGAAGCGGTCGCGTGGGGCAGGTTCGGCGTTCGTTCTCCCTGCAGGTAGGGAATGAACTTAAGTCCATTAGATCCAGTGGGAACTCTAGCGGCCAAGCGGGTCCACTGGTCGTGGGAAAGGCGCAAAGCTTTGCCCATGGCCTCGGTGGCCACGGTGACGTTCATAGTGCAAACCAAAGGCAACCAACCTCCTGTGGAATCACAAAAAGCGGCGACTTCCCCCCGAGGATCGATGATCGGACGATCACTATATGCGTAGATGGTCCCGGAGGTGCCAAGACTGAGGGTGACCACTCCGGGACGAACATTCCCGGTGCCGATCGCTCCCATCATGTTGTCACCCCCGCCAGGTCCAACCGGGATTCCTGAAGGAAGACCCAAAACTTTGGCTGAAGAAACCGAAAGATCACCCGCTGTCCCGCCCGGGGAAATCAGGCGCGGTAAAAAGGAAATCAACTTCGAATCGATGGAGCGCAGAACCGGCTCCGACCATTTTCTTCGCCGAACATCAAAAAAGCCGGTACCGGAGGCATCGCCGTATTCCATGGTTTTTCCACCGGTGAGCCAAAAGTTGAGGTAGTCGTGGGGCAGAAGTACCGAGGCCAGCCTGGCGTAGTTTCGGGGCTCATGTTTTTTCAACCAGAGAATCTTCGAGGCAGTGAAACCAGCCGGCAGGCCGTTGCCGGTTTTTTGGATCAGACGACGAAGGCCGCCGTTTTTTTGGATGATTCCTTCCGCTTCCTTGGCGGTGGAGGTATCGCACCAGAGTTTGGCGGGGCGAATGATTTGATCGTTACGATCCAGAGGAACGAAACCATGTTGCTGTCCGGACACTGCCATTCCGGCCACCCTTCGGGCCGTGCCCGCGGGAGCCGAGGCGAGGGCTTGATGCACGGCGATCCGAAGGGCGCGGATCCAATCCCGAGGATCCTGCTCCTTCACTGCTGGATTCCTATTGGGGAGGAGACGGTGGGGAGCCGAACCAGTACCGATGACGCGGGACTGTTTTAGATCAAACAGAATGGCTTTGGTGCTTTGGGTCCCACTATCGATCCCGAGAGTGACCACGGCGCTTAGTAAAGACAGCGAGCTAGATAACCGGCCAAGGCTGTGAAATTGCCTCGGGTACGGTAAGCGGCGATTTTACGGCGATCCACCTTGAGTGCCTTACTCCAAAGACGTTTCAAGTTAGCGGTACTGGTGGTGAGAATATCGGTGATGTCCTCCTGCCGATCGGTCCGGGGAGCCTTCACGTCGAATGCGAGGATCCCCGGCCACTTAGCGTCCTGCAGCACCACGCAGAGGGCTAAATCTTTGAGCGGCTCCGTGTAGCCAAACGGGAGATCCTGATCGTAGCGTGTCGTGTCCTGAGCGTTCAGGTGGATATGAAAGAGTTTTCCAGCCTCTAGGCACATCTCGACGTCCCAAAGGTAGTCGAGGCCAGCCATTCGACTGTGGGCCGTCTCCGGATTAAGCCCAAAGAGGGGCTGAAGCTTGGGGTCTAGGCGGGAGATCAGATAGAGGACCTCGCCCACATTCGAGAGATACATGTTGGCGCGAGGCTCATTGGGTTTGGGTTCGATGGCAAAGCGGGGGGCACGACGTCCATACTTCTTCACCGCATACCGTCCCACGGCATTAAAGCCGTCGACCATTCGGCGAAAACTTTCCTGGCCGTTTTTGGCAAGGACGAAGTCGAATCCTTCTCGACCGTTCCAAAAGACCATCACCTTGGCCCCAAGCAGGATTGTGGCATCGACGGCACGGCAGGCGTTTTCCAAAGCCAATTTGCGAATTTTCGGATCGTGGCTGGTCATGGCTCCATCCTTAAAGATGGGATCGGCGAAGAAGGAGGGAGTATACATTCCGCATTTTAGTCCGTACTGCCGCATGATCTGCTGGGCTCGGGGGATCTGGTCGAAGGGAAGTTCCACATCATGAAACTCCACGTAGGTGATGCCGGCTTTGGCGAGGAGAGGAAGCCGCTGGAGGATGGGGAGGTCCGGACGAGTAGGGCCTCCGAAGGGATCGCGGCCGGGGCCAAGATTCCAAACGCCAGCACCAATTTCCCGGATTCCGGTTTTTCGAGGCAGGGTGGTCTTCATGAAAGGATCCTATTTGGTTTTTATGAACGTAAAAGTTGGATTTGCGATTCTAGCGAGATCGAAATGCAGCTCTGCTTCTCCGTATGAGGCTGATTCAGCTGCAGGAACTGATTTTCTAGGTCCAGGCAGAGAAGCCTGCGTTCCTAGCGGTAGATAGGGCCATAGGTGGCGCAGGCGCGGAAGTCAGCCGATTCGAGGTCGGCCGTTCCAAAGGCGTTCCAAGCGGAAGGGCGGAAAACTTTTTCCGAATCCACATTGTGCATGTAGACGGGGATTCGGAGTAGGGAAGCGAGTGAGATCAGGTCGGCTCCAACGTGGCCATAGGTCAGGACGCAGTGGTTGGCGCCCCAGGCGTTCATCACCGAATAGACATCGCGGAAGACCCCGGTTCCACCCGTACGGGGAACGAACCAGGTCGTCGGCCAGGTAGGATTAGTTCTTTCTTCCAGAATCTTGTTCATCTTGGACGGAAGTTCGACTGTTTGACCCTCGGCAATTTGAAGAACCGGACCAAGCCCGCGCACAAGGTTGAGACGATGGATGGTGCAAGGCATGGAGCCAGGAGTGAGGAAGCGGGTCGACCAACCTCCGCCTGGGAAATACTCGGTGATCGAGGGATGCCAGCTGGTGGCTTCGAGGCAGGCCTTTTCTTCCGCATCGTTGATTTCCCAGAACGGCTTCATCGCGGGCTTGCCGGAAATTTTTTGTCGTCCGGCTCCGTCCAAGGCTGCAGGACCAGAGTTGATCAGATGGAGAAATCCTCCCGAAGCTGCGCCCGAAAGTTTGGCACCGCTGACACGTTTGACCGCATCGGGACTCCAGTAGGTGCGAACGTCGGCAAAGATCTGGGCGGTGTTGGTCAGAAGGTTGCCGAAGAGCATGCCGACTCCGTTGAGGGCGTCGTTTTCCGTGGCGACGAGATAGGGAGCGCGACGACCGTTCCAGTCAAACGAACTGTTGAGGATGGCTTCGAGGTAGTCGCCGTTGGGGAAGTGATCGGTCCATTGGCGCTGGCCTTGGAAGCCGGCGACGATGGCGTCGTGGCCAAGAGCTTCCTCGCCAAATCCGGCTTTGGCGAGGGCTGGGTTGCCGACCATCAGGTCCCGAGCGATGAGGGCCATTTCGACCGACTTCTCCCACTCCTTGTCGAGTTGGGCACGGGGACGTTTCGTTTTCGGAGAGTTCCAATCTTTGCCTTCGCGACAATTCTTTTTTGTCCAAGCGAGGGCTTTCTTCTTCTCGGACGAATCGAGGATGCCACGATCCATTCGGCGAACGAACTCGGTCATATCGATACTTTCCACGCGCATCCCGAGGTAGGATTCAAAGAAGTTGGGGTCGACGATCGATCCGGCGATACCCATGGAGGTTCCTCCCATGGCGAGGTAAGCACGGCTACGCATGGTGGCGACGGCGAGACCGGCTTGGCAGAAGCGGAGAATTTTCTCGGAGACGTCGGCGGGGATTTTCAGGTCTCCAGCTTCCTGAACATCGCGACCGTAGATGCCGAAGGCAGGGAGACCCTTTTGGGCGTGACCGGCGAGGACGGCGGCGAGGTAGACGGCGCCGGGGCGTTCCGTTCCGTTGAAGCCCCAAACGGCTTTCGGGCGGAGCGGATCCATGTCCATCGTTTCAGAGCCGTAGCACCAGCAGGGACTGACGGTGAGGGTGAAACCGACCGATTCGCGGGCAAAGAGAGAGTCGGTGGCGGAGGATTCGGCGGCCCCACCGATACACTTATCAGGGATGACACATTCCAGAACAGAGCCATCCCGGTGGCGGAGAGAGGAGGAGATAAGCTTGGCGGCAGCCTTGGCGAGCGAGATAGTCTGGTTTTCGAGTGATTCGCGAACGCCTCCGAGACGACCATCGATGGTGGGGCGGATACCAAGTTTGGTTTTATGATCGGAACTGCGCATAAAGGAATTGTAGATGGAAGGCCTTGATTTAGGCTAGCTCGATATGATTCAGCAAAGATCCGTATTGAAAGGATCGAACCAAGGTAGGCTTTTTCAAGGGGCAGATGGAAGAAACCATCTAGGGATCTTTGGTTTAATTAGTTCGCTCTTTTTTCTGTGGGCGTTGTGCAACGGGATGATCGATGTGATGGACAAGCATTTTCAGGATTTTCTTCATTTGACGAAAGCCCAGTCGGCTTGGGTTCAGTTCTCCCACTATCTGGGATATTTTCTCATGGCATTACCTGCGGGATGGTTGGCGAGGAAGTTAGGATATAAGGCGGGAATTCTTTCTGGTTTGTTAATGGTGGCACTGGGTTGCCTTTGGTTTATTCCCGCGACCCAGATTTCAACCTTCTGGGCCTTTCTTCTTGGGGTGTGTGTCATTTCGATGGGTTTGACCTTTTTGGAAACAATCGCCAATCCCTACACAACGGTGTTAGGAGCACCCCAATTCGCTGCGGTTCGGATCAATATTGCCCAAAGTTTTAATGGGGTAGGTTGGATTCTGGGGCCGATCTTAGGCGGAATGTTCTTTTATTCTTCTCAAGGGGCGGAGGTGGCTCATCAGCAGTTATGGATTCCCTATGCAGGGATCGCCGGAGGAGTTCTGTTGCTGGCTCTTGTCTTTTTGATGGTTCGGCTGCCTGAAGTGGAGGCACCAGACGAGTATCAGATGAACAGTCGGACAACTGGATCGACAAAGTCGATCTGGTCTCATCCCCACTTTGTCATGGCGGTGGTGGCGCAGTTTTTTTATGTGGCGGCACAAGCGGGAATCTTTGCCTTTTTCATTAACTATGTGGTCTCAGAGATTCCCCCCGTGGGAGAGGCGTGGAAAAATAGTTTTTGGCTTGGGGGAAGCGCGGGGGTGAGTGAAAGGGGTGGGGACTGGTTTATCAGTGAGCAGGGTGCGACGAAGCTGTTGGCTTATTTCGGATTTACTCTTTTTCTTTTGGGGAGAGCGACGGGGGCATGGGTTTTAGCGAAAATTCCTGCGCATCGAGTGATGGGGATTTATGCTTTAGCGAATGTGGGTATGATGGCAGGTATTGTGTTGAAGTTGGGATGGCTCTCGTTGGGCGCGCTTTTTCTCAGCTTCTTCTTTATGTCGGTGATGTTTCCAACCATTTTTGCATTGGGAATTCATGGGTTGGGAGAGAAGTCGAAAATGGCCTCCTCCTTTATCGTCATGGCAATCATGGGTGGGGCTTTGCTTCCGAAGGTGATGGGATGGGTAGGGGATGTGAAAGATATGTCGGTTGCCTTTCTTGTGCCTCTAGGGTGCTTTGCAGTAGTGGCAGGTTACGGTTTTGCCTGGCCAAAGTTGAGCGGCAGCAGAAATCTACTAGGAAATCCGAGGAGTCACTAAATTGTAAATTCATCAATTCGAGCGATTTATATCGCAAAAAGTATAGGCTTTCCTGGATGAATCATTGATTGTACATTTGCTACATTGAGTTCAAAAGATCTTAAAGTTGCTGATATTGCTGATTTAGCTGGGGTATCGCGGGCCACGGTCTCCCGGGTTCTGAATGGTAGTATGGTGGTGAAGTCGAAGACGGCGGAATTGATCCGCCAAACGATGGATCGTTTAGGTTATGTGCGTCCTGTGATTCGACCTGGTCCAAAGCCAAAGTTGGGCAGCTCTCGTAAACCCCGCTTGGGATCGATCGCACTGGTCACGATCGGATCAAGTCGACAAGTGTTTCAAGATCCGATTATGGCGATTCTGGTTGAGGAGTTGCAAAGCGCTTGTCGCAAGCGGCAGCTGAATATGATTTTGGATCAGATGACGTCCCCTGAGCAGATTCCACTTTGTGTACAGTCGCGGCAAGTGGACGGGGCGATATTGATGGAGTTTGGGCCGTCACAAAATCTACGAGCGTGTATTGCTAAAATGGCCAGTTTATTGCCAGCGGTGCATCTTTTTGCGCCTGGTCATCCCGTGGAAAAAATCGACCATGTGACGGTGAACGATGTGGCGATCGGTGGTTTGGCTTTTCAATCTCTTTCGTCATTCGGGTGTGGATCGTTTTGGGTCGTACACTCTCGAGACTATTTCCACGAGGCGCTGATTATTCGGGGTCGTGCGATGCTAGATCGGGCAGGTCAGGCAGGTTGTACGACTCGGACTTGGGCGCGCCAGATGCCCGGAAGTTCTGCGCGACGATTCTGGCCCGAGCCGGTCATCGATTTTAGTCAGCTAAGCGAAGTGGCTGATGCTTGTGCTGGTAGCAAGGACGGTCCCATAGGAATTTTTATGACATTAGAGCAGGGGGCTGGCGAATTGGCCGAGCTCTTGGAAAAAAAGAAGCTTTTAACGGAAGGTAAGGTTCGATTGGTCGTTGCGGGAAACCATCCTTCTTTGATCACTGGTTTGCCTGAGACGGTCCAGGTGATCGATCTGGATTTCCCGGAATTGATTCATACTGCTTTGGATCGTTTGCTCTATCGGGCCAAGCATTTGCCGACTCGCAATCTAACCTTCTTGGTTCCACCCCACTTTAGTCAATCTACCGGTGTGGTGCATCCTTCCAGCTGATTCAACATCCCTGACCTAATCCTGATACATTAGCAGGATTGCAAATTGACGGGCTAGGTTAGCTCTTTTATCTTTATCGAGTGATTCTCTCCGATATTGCTCATTTCTATTTCGGAGCGTTTGGGTTTTGTGGGAGAGGAGCCATTGAATGAGCTTTGCTGAGCTATCAACGGGAAAGGGGGAATGCGGAAAAACATATCGGGTGGGTTCGCTGGTGTATGGATCGCAGGCTCTTTTGACAGTGATGTTTTGGATGTTGCTGGGGGATCTGTGTCTACAAATCATGGAGCAGTTACCCACCTCCTTGGTGCCGCTGCAGTTGCGCTGGGCCAAAGCCTCCGACACGCTGATCGGTTTTCTATCTGGAAGCTTGCCGGCAGTTCTTGGAATTTTGCTCAATCCCATCATTGGTGTGCAGAGTGATCGGCATCGTGGTCGGATGGGTAGGCGCAGACCTTTTCTCCTTTTGGCTACTCCTTTTGTGGTGATTGCTTTGGTGGGATTGGGCTTGGCTGAGCCGATCGCTGGCGTTTTAGGGAAG
>Ga0209400_1002853_pt1 | contig 12899 bp, 9 predicted proteins | sample M_130807_EF_Meta_FD_187313 | JGI IMG/M metagenome (GOLD analysis project Ga0209400, IMG submission 187313) | Freshwater microbial communities from Lake Montjoie, Canada to study carbon cycling - M_130807_EF_MetaG (SPAdes) (version 2) | ecosystem: Environmental > Aquatic > Freshwater > Lake... | reverse complement strand
GTCACCGCCGGAACTGAGATCGTCACTCTCTCCGATTACGTCACCTCCGCTTACGCTTCAGGGACCGGTTACAACACTTTCATCGACTTTCCCGTAGCCATCCGCTTCACGGTCACCGGAGATACTGATGGCATCGAAGTGCCCGCCGCTGAATGGGTCTCGTTCTTCCAGCTCGATCCCAACACCTGGAACAACGTCGATAGCCGTAAAGCCACCCCCGGCAACTTTGTTAATTGGACTCGATTGATCGGTGGAGCTTATGGCGAGGCCGGTGTTCCGCGCATCAAGCTCGTTCCCACACCCAATGCCGATGGAACATTGTTCATCCTCGCCAAGAAACAGTCGCAAATGCGGCAGTTCGGTGAGGCGGTCACCATCTCCAACGATACCAACTTTGAGTTGCGAGGCGTAGAGAACGCTCTAATGGCCTACACTGAAGGCGATCTTCTCGAATACTCTCGGCAGTACGGTAAAGCCCAAGCCAAGTTCCAAGAGGGAGCCGCTCAAGTCGCCATCATGAAAGACATGGAACGCGGCCAACAACAGCAAATCAGCCGCATCATCCCAGATAGCTTGTACGATTACACGTTCCAAGACATCCTGTAATCCGCCATGCCATTCCAATCCTCAGATGCTCTCGATGACCAGATGCTTCTGGATGGAAGCACTGGGTTTTCAACGGGCGTAATTTCAGCCACTCGTCCCGATGGCATTCCTGCGACCAGCATGGAATCGGCCATCAACATGGACTATGACGACTTCGGCAATCTCGTTACTCGTCTAGGAGCCGTTTCACTGGCAGGCAACAGCATCGCGGCCAACTGGGAGGATATTATCACCAACTGGGAGTCAACGACTTCCAACTTCGGAAGCAATCTCCCCATCAACGCGACGGTATTGTCCGGTTTTTACTTCGATACAGCCGCATCCGAACGCCTCGTCATTGCTGTTAATGACCTGAATACATCCGTTAAGAGCCTCTACTACGGATCACCCGGCGTTTCCTACAACCTGATCTCGGGTTCAACGCTCAACGCTTCCGCTTCCTACGTCTATTTTGCTCAATTAAATGACAAATTGTTTTATTCGGACGGTCTTGGAACGCTTAAATACGTCTCAAGCGCGAACCTCAACAGCTCCACCACAGCCGGCAAGATCAGCCGTATCGATGTCATCAATCAGGGATCGAATCTTGGCTCTATTCCGACGATAACCGTCGCAGCCCCTCCCAGCGGCATCACGGCTACGGCCACTGCGGTTGTTTCTAACGATGGTAATCTCGTATTCATAACAATCACCGATCCCGGCAGCGGATATACGACCGCTCCAGCGATTACTATTTCTCCTGCCGCCTCGTCTCACGCCGTAGCCTTCGTATCGCTCACGCCTCCTGCCAAGCCGATCTATCTCACCACCCACACCAATCGGTTATTCGCAGTTTCCGCGGATACATCCATCCAGCCCGATACCCTCTACTTCTCGGATATCCTCGATGGAGAATCTTGGGATCCTCTCGGGTCTCTTCGGATCGGTGGCGATGGCGATCCCATCAAGGGACTTTACTCTTGGTTCGGCTATCAACTCATCGTCTTCAAGGAACGCTCTATTTGGAGCGTAAATGCCGATCCTTTGCAGGATCCTGCGGATTGGGTTATATCACTCATCAGCGGCAATATCGGCTGCTCATCGCACCGGTCCATCACCGCGGTTGGTCCTGACGTATTCTTCTTCTCTCGTGACGGCATCCGATCTCTTCAGCAGATCCAAGCCGGTACCCAGACCAGCGTAGGTCTCGCGCTCTCCAGCCCGATCAACGACCTCATCAGTCGCATCGACAAAACCAAGCTCGACCTCTGCGACGGTGTGTTCTGGAACAACCGATACTTGTTGGCTGTTCCATTCATCAGCGATGAACCAGCGATCCTTGGAACCGAAAGCGAGTACGCACTTCTGACAGAGAACAGCATCGATATCGCCTTCGAAGGCGCGCTCAACGAGAACAACGCGGTCATCGTCTACCACTCACTGGCCCGCTCTTGGCTTGGTTACTGGGACAACTGGATCGTAAACGACTTCATCCCAACCTCGTTCTCAACATTTGGACCCGTCCTCATGTTTGCCGGAGATGTCATCTCGGTGTCAGCGGGAGCGGGCCAGGTCTGGTCATTCAACGATTACCTCCCGAACACCCGGTTGTCGCCGGTCTCAAGCTCCGCATACACCGATGGCGGTGCGAATTACGAATCCACGGTGATCACCAAGGCTTACAACCTCAACGAACCCATCCCCGACAAGATCGGGTACAGCGTCCAGTTCGCCTTCGATAACCCGTACACTACCGCCACCACGACCGCCGCAGTGTCGTTGGCCAAGGATATGTCGGACACATTCGTGACTCTTGATTCCGCGCTGGCTATCACCTCAAGCCAGAAGTTCCTGAAGGCTTACAACCTCATCAGCCAAGGCCGCTGGAATACTTTGCAATTCAAGGTAACCGCAGACGCTGGTCGTTTGTCTCTGCAATCCACCATTCTCTCTGGCTTCGTTGATTCGGTCAGACCCCAGCAATGAGCGCATTTCCAACGATTAGACTGATACAAACGCTTGAGCAAGAAACTCAAGTTCTTCAAGCTGCACGGGCAAACAACGACTCAATCAATTATCCAACCCATGTGGTTGAAAGAAATGGAGAGATCATTGGTGCGTCATCTATTGCAAGAGTTCCGCTTCTGTTAGTTTGGAATCACACCGAAAGGGTTTCAGCTAGAGATAGCATGCACCTCAAAGGGGTTTATGACTCTATTATGGAGACAAAAGGGTTTCCTAAGTATTTCATAGCTTGCAACGAAAGAAGTCCATACAACTCGTACATGAAGAGATTTGGATATAAACCTATTTGGAAAACTGAACTTTTTGAAGGAGGAGTATGAATATAGATTTTAATACATCAAGGGTTTTAGCTCACAGCGTAATGCTGTTTGCCAAAGATGACTGGGCTAAAGATTACTCATGCATTCCTTGGGGTTCCCCGCGGATGTGTGGAGGTAATGATTACAAAGCTCCGGATTTGGCAGCGGCTAATAGAGCGGCTGTAGAGGCTAATGCTGAAACATTTCCAAAACTAAGGGCATTAGAAGCAGCCGCTAAACTCGGCAGGAAAATCGAGGTTGATGGAAAGACTTATGATTTTAGCGAGACTGGCGACATTCAGGTTGCTACAGCATTTGCAAGGGCTGCTGCTCAAATTGCGCCAGAGCTTGCAGGCAAACAGCTTGAGCTTGCCAAGCAATTTGGAACTCAGTTTTCTCAACAGCGTCGAAGCGAGCTGGAGGCTCTTGATCCTGAAAAGTTCAAGCTCTACGACCAGTTCCTCCAAGATGTTAAGGGAGATGCCGCCGCCCCTGATACGCGGATAGAGTCGCCAACCTACGAGAAGGTTGGGATGCCTGGTGCCCAACAGGATACCGGGGCCTCTCAATTGATCCGTAGCGAGCTTGAACGCCAGATCCAGCAGGGTCTTTCTCAAGTTGGCACTCTGGATCCAAGCATGGAGCGACGAGTCCAACAGGCTGCTCGCGCTCGCGGCAGTTCCATTGGTAATGTTCTTGGCAATCCTTCGGCTATTCGTGAGTCACTCGCATTGCAAGACGCTCTTGGTAACGCCAACTCTCAACGCTGGAACGCTGCAATGGGATTGCTTCAGAGCGGTCAAAGCACAAGCGATACCGCCAATCGGAACGCACAGGAAGCCTTCCAGAACATCCTCGCGGCCACTGGCCAACGGAACACTGCGGCGCAACAGAGCTTTGCAGGCCAGATGGCTTCGCAGCAACAGATGTTGGCTGGTCGCCAGCAGAACATCGCCAACGTACAATCCGCCTTGGGACTCCAACCAATTGTTGGGCAAGCGGCAAATCTTGGAGGTCTTCAGCAAGGTTCTACTCCGTTTATTTCTCCTCAGTACACTTCAGGAATGCAAATGGGTTCTCCTTCGGATCTTCTAAAAACAGGAAGCAACTTTGCACTCACAAACGCTCAGAACCAATACACCTCTGATCAAGCCAACTCCTTCATGAACCAGTTCCAAGGGTATGCTAGTGGAATTGGAAAACTTGGAACATCCTACGCGGGCTTCGGACTTGCCGGATGCTTTGTCGCTCGTGAGTGTATCCCCGATCAGTGGGAGGCGTTCTACTTCTGGAAGGAACTCGTTGGACCCAAGTGGTTCAAGAGCTTCTACGACAACAATGCTGAGAAGTTCGCGAAGTGGCTCAAGGACAAGCCGAAGGTAAAGAAGCTTGTGGCCAACTGGATGATAGCTCGAATCAACAGCATAATCCCTAAAAACTGATATATGCCTATGGCTGACGCAATCGATAATCTGGCTCAAGACCTGAATCAGGCCAATGCCGTAGATGAGTTTCCGGGATATCCCGGTTATCAACTCGGACAAGAAGTTCCCGGTATGGCAGGAGTCAGGGTTGGTGATTTGTTTTACGGTTTAGATCCATACGGCCAAGAAGCTCCATACAACTGGAGGACGGGAGGTTTTGAATATAAGGCTGCTCCTTCAGACGTAGGTTTTGGAAACATCGATTACAACATCCGAGATCAACCCACTGAACGAATCAACATTAAGAGCGGTGATGAACAAGATGCGCTTATAAGAACAGGAATCGGAACCCCGCTGGATCCAAACACTAAAGATAGAGGTGTATCTACAGGAATAGGGACCGCGCTGGATCCGATGACTGAAGATAGATATAGGTTTACAGGTCTCATTCCACCTGACAAAGCTGGAACATTCATTGGAGTTCAGTCTCTAACTAAAGAGGAAGCTGATAAACTTATTGCAGGCCAAACACCTTCGCTTCCTCAAGGCGTTGTGACCCCTAGCAAAACGGTTTCAATTCCGGGAAAAACGCTTCCTGATTATATACCTATCGGGCAAATGGAGAACGGGGATGTTCTCTATGCTGATAAAAACAATCTTAGGGATACCATTATACGCCCAAGTGCGTATTCAGTATCTCAAGAAGATTTGGATAAAGGAGTAGTACCTCAGAAGTTTAATTTTGGAATCAATACCGAGCTTGCTCCTTCTCAAGTAACACCAACTTCTGTTGGAGCATATCAACCAGTTGGAGCGGATGAACCTACAACCACTAGCGTAGGTGGGTTTGATAACACTGGAGGTAATGTAACGGCTGGCCCTGGTGTGGCTAATCCTAGTGTTGATGATACGATTAGGTTTAATCCCGACTATAAGCCTGGAAATGAAACAAAACCAAAGGTTGAGAATGATGTAGATGGCGATGGTATTTCAGATGTATGGAGAATAGCCACTGGAGGTAATTGGAGATTTGATACTGAAGGTAATTGGAGTAATGTTAATCCAGACTATATCGATCCAAAAACTGGACGAGAAGAACCTCCTAACAACACTGGTGATAGGTGGAACTTTAGAACAGGAGAGTGGGATTACAAAGATGTTCCGGGCACGACTCCTCCTGGAACGACGACTCCTCCTGGCGGCGGAACCACGACTACTCCTCCCGGTGGTGGAACAAAACCTCCAGGTGGTGGTGGTCAACCCGGCGGTGGTACACCGGGCGGTGGAACACCGGGTGGCGGAACAACTACCTCAGGACCAACCCGTCCATTTACTCCAGGTATTCCGCTTGTAAGGAGCGAAGTCGTCATCCCCACCAAGGGAACCAGAGAGGTTCCTCTGCCAGATCGTCAGGCCGATCCTTTCGCCAAGCTCTACGCTGACTTGCTGGCCAACTCACAACAGCAGCAGGATAAGTACAGGTACATCAACTACGACCCCGATCAGATCATGAATGCCGCCATGAGCGGATTCAGGAGACGGGGTGCGATGCGGTCATTGCAGGGTTACTAACTAATATCTTATGGCTACTACAGACATCAGGGCTTTGCTTGAGGAGCAGGCCAAGCAGCGCATCAACCCCTTCATGAAGGGTCTCTCCATGCTCACCGGAGGCATTTCCGGCGAGTTCACCGGGACCAACGAGGACATCCGGAATCGGGAATATGCGAAGCGGGCGTTGATGGAGCAGAATATCAGGAGTTTGGATGAGGACAGATCTATTAAACGAAGATTGATTGAAAACTCTCTTCTGCAAAACATCGATCTTGATCCAAATTCAAGCGTTGAAGAGATGGTTTCAAAGATTAGAAACGAAAGCCTAAAAGGAGATATAATAAAAGGAGAGGGCTATTTGCGTGGAATTGGTCAGTCAGTTGGACCTTCACAGTATGAACTTGATCCTAGATTCAAAACTTCTGTTTTGTCTGGTCAGTCAGAACTTGCTAAACAAAGAGCCACTATTGGAATTCAAAAAGATCTTCAAGCCGCTAGTGATGTTGAGTTCTTAAAGGGATCAAATGTTAAACTCCGAGGCGATGAAACTCCAGGAGAGCTTTCTGCTTTAGCGTACAGGTCTCGTATTGAAGCTCAGTCTGCTTACCCTCAAGCAATTAGGCAAGCTGGAGAAAAAGACGCCACCATTGAGTTGTTTAATCAGAATCCAGATCTTGAAGCGTTCAAGGGTTATGATAGCAAATCAATTCAAGATCTTGCTCCAGGAGTTTATAAAGGTCTTAACGCAAGAGCTTCCAAAGACTTTCAAAAAAGTGTAGCTGAAAGAACTAAGCTGACTCAAGAAAACGCAGTCGTTGAGGCTACTAGCATACTCAATGGACCAATTGAATCACGTGATCCCAAAAAGTTGTATCAGCTTTCTCCGTATCTTCCAGATTATATAATAAAGAGTCCCAAGTTCCAATCTGCCACTCAGACTGGACCTGGACCTACATCTGAAGAGCTAAAGGGAATCAAAACTTACACAGAGTCTCTTGCTGATTCAAACCGAGTATCAAATCTGATTGCTCGAGTTGCAGCTACTCCTGGAGGACTTAAGAAGTTCTCTGATAACAACTTTGGGTATATTGCAAATCAGTTAAACACAAAGGGTTCTAAATTCTTCTCAAGTGACGATGAGAGAGAACTTGCAAGAGCTTTAAATGCTGAATATGAGTCTTTCAAACAAGGCCCTAGAAAAGCATTGTTCGGAGCGTCACTCACTGCTGGTGAAGAAAGCAGTTCTGCGTTGTCTTGGGGTTCTCCTTCCGACAAAGACTTCCTTAATAGAGCCATCCAATACATCGATCGTTTGCAAGATCAAGATCCTCTTGGGTTTTACATTGATGCAGGAAAATCCATAAATCCTCAACTTATTGAAAGGGTTGCTGGTCTCAAAAAGAACTATCAAGAAATCAGGCCGACAATTGGAATTCGGTCGTATACGTCAGGAGTTCAAAGTCCTGTTGGATCATTAAGAAATCAAGGAACAAACGCTCCTTCATCCAAACAGAAGATCGTGTCGATAACTCCTCTTTGATAAAAATATATGCCTAAATTTGCCGTAGTAATCGATGACAATGGAATTCAAAAACGAGTTGTAGTTGAGTCTGATACACAACCTACGGAGTCAGAGGTTTTAGAATTATTGCGTGGATCTGGTCAGCAACCATCAGTTGAAAAACCCGCAACAATTGCAGAGATGCGCCGTCGCGAGGAGCAGCCTGGATTCAATCCTACTCAGGAGCAGAAGATGGGTGCGGCAATGCAGGCTGAAGAAGAACGGATTGCAGCAACTGGAGCAGGATCAGTATTCGATGAAGAAGCTCCAGCAAAACTGAATCCAAAGAACTTGCTCCGATATGGAGTTCCAATTGCTGCTTCAATTGCAACAGCACCAGTAAGTGTTCCTGCTATGATCGGTTACGGAGCAGCATCTGCTTTGACTGGTGAGGCTGGTGCTCAGACGGTTGAGAAGTTTGATGAAGGCAAAGACTATAGAGGCCGTGAAATGGTTGGTTCAGCAATTCGTGGATCTGTTCCCTATCTAAAGGGAGCTGGACCACTTGCTACGTTGGCCAAAAACGTGTTGCTCAGTGGATCTGGAGGTGTTGTAGGGGGAATTGCTGAAGGCGGAGTTACAGATGCTCCTTCAGCTCTTAAAGAATTCACTATTTCGGGGGCTCTTGCTGGGATACCGCAAACCATTGAAAGCGCGGCAGGCACAGTTGGAAAATTCTTTCGAAAAACGGGTGAAAAAGCTGAGGTTCTTGAAAAGGCTGGAATAACGCCTTTGTTCACTGATGTAGCCCCTGAACTCGCATCGTTTGCACAAAGAGCCCAATCTAAGATGGGGCTCAATACCATTCGACAGTTAGAAGAAAATCAGGTTGCTGAGATCGAAAAACGCGCCCGAGAACTCGGAGGTTCTGTAAACCCCAGCGACGTTGTCCGTGTTTACGAGGATGCAGTCATGCTTTTGGGATTGAACAAGGTGAAGGATATCACCGGACAAAGCCAAAACTTCGCTGGAGCGACTGACGCTCTCCAAAATGCTGTTAATGAGGCCAAGAAGTACGGCGGTGATCTGATGCAGGCAGAGCAAAAAGCTTTTGGAGAAACTCAAGGCAGACAACTCAACGATATTGAGCAGAATTGGATTCAGTTTGTAGATTCGCTAGGCACTAAAACTGAGCAGAAAATTGCTTCCGAACTACAGCCTCGGGTTGCTGCTCAAGAAAGTCTCGCTACTAGAGAAGCGTTTCCTTCCGGAATACCTTCTGGTGGAGATACCGCTCGAAAAGGATTTAAAATCCAAGAACTGATCACTCAACGAGCAGAGGGTCAGCCTTCTGGTTTGAAACAACTTTCAGACGACTTCTTTAAAAAACAATACGCCGGGATTCCAACTCAAGACGAGGTGTTTGATCTTGGAGGTATTTCCAAAAAAGTTAGGGAGCTGTCTTCATCGCTTCCAAAACTTAATATTCCTGTTTTGGACGAGATTGTTGGCCGTCTAGACAAGGTTTCAAAGGTTCCAATTGGATCAACAGGTGATTTTGAATATGGATTTACAACCCAATACAGAGACGTTCCAGGGAAGTTTTCTTTGGATGAACTGCGTGGCATTCGACGCGATCTTGAAAACTGGGCATCATCTACCGAAGCCTACAAGACTCCAGCTCAGGCTCAAGCTAAGGACTTATCCAAATCGATTACAGGATTGATGAATGATCAGGCTACGACTGTGTTCAAGCCTGAGATCGCTCAAAAATTCCTAGAAACTCAAGCCAAGTACGCTCAGGTCAGAGGACTATGGGAAAATCCTTACATTGAAAAGGCTTTCAAAGGAATTGAAGCCACTCCTGAGAGGTTCCTTGAACAGCTTGGAAAATCGGTCACCAAATATGGCGTTGAGGGAATCGAGTACCGCGGCATTTCGGATCTTCTTGATAACCTAAAGTCAATTGGTGTTGAGGGAGTTCCTAATCGGTCTGAGATTAACTCGTTGGTCCAGCAATACATTGCTACGCAAGCGTCCAATTCTGCTGGTAAAATCGACAACACAAAGCTGCTTGGGATCCTCAACGGCATTGAGCGGACTGCTCCTGGATCGCTTCAAGAGCTTGGATTTGGAAACCTCGCCCAGCTTAAGAACTTCGATGTCGTCAGCAACCTGATCCAGTCGAGCACCAAAGACAAAGCGGTCGATTACCGTGGCCTACTCACCAAGCTCGACGTCATGGAGTCGCAATCACCCGGTACGCTCAAAGCACTCGGGCTTGGACCCATTGACGATCTTCAGAAGCTAAACCGCAACCTTGGGGCCGCAGAGGGCGAGCTGTCTGAAGCCGTGAAGGCTCGCAAAGCGGCTCAATCTGACACGCTGACCGGCTACAAAATCAGCGAGAGGATTCTTGGCCTGCTCGAAGATTCCAAGGACATCAAATCGGTGATGAGTACGCTTCAAGATCAAGTCAGCAACGCGGCCACTCCAGAGCTTCGTAAAGCCGCTGCTGATGCGCTGATCAACACTCGGGCAACCAAGATCGAGGACATCTTGTTTGGATCTCGCCAAAAAGGCATTTCTCCAGGTGCTGCAAGCATTGACCCAAATAACATCCGCAAGATGTTGGAGACCCCTTCGATTCGCGAGGAGTTCTCAAACATTGTTGGTCCTCGGATCCTCAAGCAAATCGAGGATGATCTGCTCCCAGCGTTTGATCTCATTCGAGATCGACAGCTACGCGCTGGTGGAGCAGGCCAAACCACTGGCGGTCAGATTGTCGAACGAGCCACTCTCAGCGGTCTCAAAGCCCCGCTAGTCGCTACAGCCGCTCTAGCCTCTGGTGGGCTCGGGCCTGCCGCTCTAGCCGGTGTACTTACTTTTGCCGCTGACATGGGAGGAACATATCTTGCCGCCCGTGTATTGGCTCGGACTGTTGGAGCCACTGGACTCCGCAGCAAACAGGCCAGTGCCCAAGCCGTTGAGTCGCTTGTTCGCAGAATTAACAACGCCCCAAATCGAGATGCCGCCGTCAAGCTGGTGCGCGATTTTGCAGACACCGGGGAAGCCCCCGCGGAACAGTCGAAATAAAAAGTTCACATTTTCTATCGACAGTTTGCAACACGCTGCTACTTTGGCTTGCGTGAGCGTAAAACTTCTAACCGTCCAGGAGATTGCTTCGGCTCTCGGGACTCATCCCGAGACGGTGCGTCGGTGGATCCGGTCAGGAAAACTTCCAGCCATGAAAGCTACGAAGCGCACCATCCGTGTCCGCTCCGATGTAATCGAGGAACTCCTCAGACAAAACCCACAATGAACAACTCAATCGCAACGACAACCCCCCAACCCTCGGATAACTCCGAGATGTACTCCAAGATCCAAGACCCCATCTCAGCCATCGAGAAGATGGGAGAGTGGATCGCGGCCAGCGGAATGCTGGGCTGCACCAAGGTCGAACAAGGTAAGCTTATCGCGTGGCAGTGCGCCGCGGAGAAGAAGACCCCGTTCGATTTCAAGCGCGAGTACCACATCATCAACGGCTCCCTCAGTATGCGCTCCGATGCCATGCTCGCCGGATACCGTGCCCGCGGAGGTAAGATCCTCTGGAAGCAGTTCGACTCCCGCGCCGCCATCGCCCTCTGGACCTATGACGGAAACTCATGCGAGATCTCATTTACCACCGAGGACGCCAAGATGGCCGGCTTATTGCCTGCCAAGCCGGGGTCTGGATGGGCCAAGGATCCTTCCGCCATGCTTCGCGCTCGTTGTATATCCAAAGCGGTTCGCATGCTCGCTCCTGAGGTTGTGGCCGGCATCTACACACCGGAGGAAACCGAGGAGTTTACCCCCGCTCTCACCGAGGTCACGGTCGCTCCCACTAAGAGCTTCGACATTTGCGCCAAGCTCGAAGCCCTGTTCGAGGACCGCGAGCAAGAGGTCAACGCCCTGCTCCTCAAAGCCGGTCGCATTCAGGATGGCCAGACCTTCCGCGATCTACCCGATGCGGTCGCATCCAAGTACATCTCCAAGCCGGACCTCATCCTGTCCAAGCTGGCCGTGATCGTCAGCCCCGAGGTTATTGCTACGGAGGTTTCCAATGGTTAATGAGAATGCGGTTTCCACGGTCGATGTCATGTACGACATGCCGCCTTCGGATTACCACGCGGAGAAGGCACTCTCGAAGTCCGGTCTCGATCAGTTCCGCAAGTCGCCCGCGCACTTCCGCTCTTGGCAGGATGGCAAAACTCGCAACGAATCCAGTCCCGCGCTGGAGTTCGGTACCGCCGCCCATTGCGCCGTCCTAGAGCCAGAACGCTTCATCCTGACCTACAGAATGTTCACTGGTGATCGTCGCACCAAGCAGGGTAAAGAAGACCACCAACTGATCATCGACAACGGACAGATCCCCTTGCCTCAAGATCAGTGGAACAACCTCACCGGAGCAGCCGATGCGGTTCACGCTCATCCTGCTGCCGCTGGCCTACTGGATGGTATCAAGACCGAGGTCTCCTACTTCGCTGAGTGGTCCGGTATCGAGGTCAAAGCCCGTATCGATGGGATCGGCAAGGATTACATCATCGACCTCAAGACCACTCAGGACGCCTCACCCGCGGCGTTCGCTAAGAGTTGCGCTCAGTTCCGCTACCACGTTCAAGCCGCTTGGTATCAGCGCATCACCGGCATCAACCGGTTCATCTTCATCGCAGTCGAGAAGGAAGCACCCTACGGAGTCTGCTGCTACGAACTCGACCAGCAGGCCATCGATCTTGGTAACTCCATTATCGACGAGCAGCTCCGCACCTATATCGAATGCCAGGAACTCAACTCTTGGCCTTGTTACCCTTCCACCACACAAACACTCTCGCTGCCCGCGTGGGCCGCTCGCCAGTCCGAATAACAAACATCAACCAACGCACAATAATATGACATTCAAAGTAGATAGAGCATCCGCAGAAGTTAAGCCGTTCGCCCAACCCGGCGAATACACCGTCACCGTCAACTCCTGTAAGGACGATGGACTCGACAAGTCTGGCAACGCCGTCGCAACCCTCCGTTACAAAGGGCCAGCCGGTGAGATCATCAGCGACCGGTTCGTTCTGAAGGACACCATGATGTGGCGGCTTCAGGCACTCATCAGTGCCACCGAAGCTAACATCGCCGATGGAGATGAGTTCGATTTTAGCATTGGAGGGGCGTTCCTACGGTTCCTTCAGGGATTCGTTGGTCTGTCTCTCGTGATCGTAATCGAGGAGGAGAAGTACATCGACAAGCATGGTGCCGAACAAACGACCTTCCGAGTGCGCCGCATGAAGAAAGTGCCCGCTGATCTCGACGCCATCTAATATCGAAACGAAAGCCCCCCGGAGAGTGCAAGCTCCGGGGGGTGATCGAGTCCCAAACAAACATAGTCGCAACGAACGCTATGCAGACCAAAGATCATCCCGAAACCAATTCGACGCAAGCATTTCTGCTTCGTCCCTACCAGCAACGAGCCGTCGAGTGGGC